>Ga0181606_10002791_pt1 | contig 14934 bp, 9 predicted proteins | sample 041ome_10_FD_132994 | JGI IMG/M metagenome (GOLD analysis project Ga0181606, IMG submission 132994) | Coastal salt marsh microbial communities from the Groves Creek Marsh, Skidaway Island, Georgia - 041412US metaG (megahit assembly) | ecosystem: Environmental > Aquatic > Marine > Intertidal zone... | reverse complement strand
GCTCTGCGGGAAAACGCAGCGGCTCCCTCACTGACCGAGGTCTTCGAGACGCCTCCCAGCGAGCACCACCGCATTCCAGACTACGCCGCCAGCTGGGCGACCCTGGCGTTTCTTACTGAGCACCCCCGCTACCAGCAGGCCTTTGCAGAAGCCGAATCTGGCCCGCTCGATGGCCGCTTTACGCAACGTCTGCAGGCAACCCAAGGCTTTGATCAGCAGCTCGCTGTTCGTGACTTTGATGCCTTCACCGACGACGTCGACTACGGGTATGACCTAACAGCCATGGAGGTCGACTGGTCAGCAGGCCGCCCACTCGAGAAGAACGTCCGCATGTTTGTCGATCCAGCCCGTGGCTGGCAGAACACGCAGGTCGAACTTCGCATGGGCCAGCAGGTGCGATTTGCCAGCCGTGGCCGCAGCCAGCTCGGCAGACTCCCTGGTGTCGAGGTCGACCTCGAGAGTGAGGGCAACGGCATTTCCATCGACTGGTATCGCGGCCGCCCAATCGGCCGGCTGCTCTTGGCTCAGTGGGTCATGCCTGCCAACAACCAGGGACGTCCCCGCTTTATCGTGCTTGGTGAAGGTGGACAGGGCAGGCTGGAAGCATCAACCGACGGCCCGCTGTTTGTGCGAATCAACGACAGCCCGATCGGCCGTCGTGACAACACACCTGGTCTTGAGATCGCCCTCATCCCCCAGTGATCACCGACCTACGGCGAGTAGCCGCCGATCAAAATGCGGTCGTTGTCACTGTCAGCAATCAGGAGCCGACCATCTGGTGCGATGCGTGCCCCATGAGGCCTCCGCAGGTGTGTCTGCGTCCAGTCATCGCCAACGCTGTTGCCAGGCTTTGGTGGCATGCCGGCCACCAGGTGAATCTGTTGGGTCGCAGGATCGAAGCGTCGCACGCAGTGGTTTTCCGTGTCGACAATCAACACTCCTCCAGCTTGGTCCATGCAGACATACTTTGGGCCTTTCAGCAACGCCTCACGGCCCGGGCCTCCGTCACCTCCGTAGCCCGCCTTGCCTGAGGCGTTCACCACGGTCCGCAATCGTCCATCCCGAATCGCCACCAGTGCATTGCCTTCGCGGAGAACGAGGTAGATCGTGCCGTCCTTCGCCATGCACGCCGCTCGTGGCCCAGCCAGTGGAGATTCGGTGGCGTCCGCCTCATCGAGAGGCTGCCCGCGTTCTCCATTGCCTGCCACCGTCGAGACCGTGCCCTCCTTCAGGTTGATCGCCCGCAGTCGGTGGTTGCGGATATCTGCGATCAGCAACGTCTCGCCATCCGGTGAGAGGGAGCCGCAGTAGGGCTCGTTGAACACCGCCTCTGCGGCAGGGCCTCCATCGCCAGCGAAGCCAGCAGTGCCATTTCCCGCCAGCAGCGAGACATGACACTGCCGAATACTCAGAGCACGGATGCAGTGGTGAAACGTATCGGCGAGAATGATCCGTCCGTCGGGTGCCACCGCCAGGTCGTGCATGCCGTGAAACCGCGTAGGGCTCGTCGGGTCGGTGTCGAGCGGGTCAGGCTTCCCACCACTGGTCACACGAAACTCTCCTTCGATAAACTCGACGTCGATCGGACCTGACGCTGGCCATGTCGCCATCGCCGTCTTGCTGCGGAACAGCCGGTTGCCTCGGGTGAACTCCACCCCGTAGAGCACGCCTTGTGAATCAAAGTCGACCGCAAACGGTTCGTTGACCCGATCCGCTGTCGGCTCTCCCGGTCGTCCTTCCGCCAAACCGATCAGCACCTGCACCTGATCCGCTGCCATAGCGAACTTCGGCATGCACAACACACCAAAACCGACCAAGAGAAAACCGCTGTAGACAAGACCACACCAGCGGCGAACCGATCGCGTACGATGATGAAATCGTGTGTCTGTCCGCAGTTTCAAAGAGATGTTTTTCATGGCCGCTTCCCCTTCCCACCCGGTTCTGATCGTTGTTGGCGATGCCACCGAAACGGTCGATACGCTCTACCCGTTCTACCGCCTGCAAGAGGCCGGCTTCACTCCAGTGGTGATTGCACCAGAGAAGCGGACTTACCAGATGGTGATGCACGAAGTCCGCCCTGGCTGGACCATCACCAAGGAGTGGGAAGGGTATCAGATCAAGGCTGACCTCGCCTTTTCAGATGTCACACCGTCCGACTACCTCGGGATCTTCTTCAGCGGCGGGCGGGCCCCTGAATACATCCGTTACGACACCCACCTCGTGCAGATGACGAAGCACTTCTTTGCCGAAAACAAGCCGATTGGGTGCGTCTGCCACGGCGTGGAGATTCCTGCCTACGCCGACTGCGTTCGCGGCCGCCGCATGGCAACAGTGCCGAAATGCCGCTTCGACCTCGAGGTGGCCGGCGGGATCTTTGTGGACGAGCCATGCGTGGTCGACGGCAACCTGGTCAGCGGCCGCACTTTTCACGACCACGGCCACTACATCGGCCCCTGGATTCGCCTGCTCGAACAAGCTGCCAGCCAGCGTTCGTAGGCGAAGCCCGGAAGGCAACAACTCACGGAACTTCGACCGCGGCTTCGTATGCGGCCCGCCGTTCGCCGATCACGCCCCGGCGTGCACAGCAAACTCACCCGAAGAGGTACTCGGCAGGTTGGTCTGCCCCATCAGTGAGAGGTCGATCACCCGTGCGGCCTCACGACCTTCATGGATCGCCCAGACGACGAGTGACTGGCCTCGTCGCATGTCGCCTGCGGCAAACACGCCTTCACGGCTGGTCTGGAAGTTGGTCGCCTGCACATTGCCACGGGCGTCGAGTTCCAGGCCAAGGTCCTTGATCGGCCCTTCCTGGCAAGGACCGGTGAAACCCATCGCCAGCAACGCCAGCTGACAGGGCCATTCTTCCTCACTGCCAGGCACCTCGCGGAACTGCTGCCGACCGCTCTCGGCGTCGGTGTACCACTCAATCCGTACCGTCTTGGCCGCGCGAACGTGGCCATTCTCATCGCCAACAAACTCCTTGGTGAGAATGCTCCATTCTCGGCGGCAGCCCTCTTCATGCGAGGAACTCGTCCGCAGCATCTGTGGCCAGTTGGGCCATGGCGTGGTCTCAGGCCGCTCGTTGCGGCGGGGATACTTGCCGAGATCTGGCGGCTGCGGCAACAGCTCAAACTGCGTCAGGCTGTTTGCACCCTGGCGATTACTTGTCCCGTCGCAGTCGCTGCCGGTGTCACCACCACCGATCACAATCACATCCTTGCCGGTTGCCGTGATCTGACCTGGAACGTCATCACCCGCATTCCGCTTGTTCTGCTGCGGCAGGAAGTCCATCGCAAAGTGCACACCCTCTAGATCGCGGCCGGGGATCGGCAGGTCGCGGCCGAGAGTTGAGCCTCCGCAGAGCAGGATGGCATCGTAGTTGTCGACGAGTTCTTGGGTCGGCACATTGCCACCGACGTTCGCACTGCAGCGGAACTCAATCCCTTCCTCTTCCATCTGCCGCACGCGTCGCCAGACCTTGGCCTTTTCCAGCTTGAAGTCCGGAATGCCATACATCAGCAGGCCGCCAGGACGGTCAGCTCGCTCGAACACCGTCACCTCATGTCCCGCCCGGTTGAGCTGCTGCGCCGCTGCGAGGCCCGCAGGGCCACTGCCCACCACCGCCACTCGCTTGCCGGTCCGAATGGCTGGCGGCTCTGCAACCGTCCAGCCCTCCTCGAATGCACGGTCAGCGATCGTCATCTCGATCTGCTTGATCGCCACCGGATCTTCGTTGATCCCCAGCACACAGGCAGCCTCACACGGCGCAGGACAGACCCGGCCTGTGAACTCAGGGAAGTTGTTGGTGGCATGCAGACGCATGCTGGCCTCATGCCACTGCTGGCGATACACCAGGTCATTGAAGTCCGGAATGATGTTGCCGAGCGGACAGCCGGTGTGACAGAAGGGAACGCCGCAGTCCATGCAGCGGGCGCCCTGCTCCTTGATCTCCTCCTGCGAGAGGATCGTGAGGAACTCGTCGTAGTTCTTCAACCGATCTTCGACTGGCGCGTAGCCGGAAACCTTCCGCTCAAACTTCATGAAGCCGCGTGGCTCGCCCATCTTTTGTTCTCCCGAATAAGGGACTCTGTCTCTGTTGAATGCGTTTGCGGGGTGAGAAACCGTCTCAGCCCTGCACTGTTTGTTCTGCCTGCTTGGCCTCAGCCTGCTCCTGCTCAGCCAGCTTTCGCAGTTCGGCCAGAGCCCGCTTGTAGTCAACCGGCATCACCTTCACGAAGCGTGCCTGCTCCGTGTCCCACGCGGCCAGGATGGCGGCCGCCCGGGTGCTGCCGGTGTACGCAGCATGCTTCTCGATACGGCCCTTGAGATACTCGACGTCTTGGCCATCGAGCGGCTCAAGTTCGACCATCTCCATGTTGACCAGGTTTTTGAAGCTGCCGTCAGCATCCCAGACGTATGCGATGCCACCGCTCATGCCGGCGGCAAAGTTGCGGCCAGTAGATCCGAGAATCACGGCACGACCGCCGGTCATGTATTCACAGCCGTGGTCTCCCACGCCTTCCACAACCGCCTCTGCACCGCTGTTTCGCACGCAGAACCGCTCTCCTGCCATACCTCGCAGGTAGACCTCACCAGCGGTTGCTCCGTAGAGCACCACGTTACCAGCCACGACGTTGTCTTCCGCCACAAACGGGGCCGAAGGATCTGGCTTGACGATCACCCGCCCGCCAGAGAGCCCCTTACCGCAGTAGTCGTTGACATCGCCCTCGACCGTGACCTGCACACCCGGCACGCCAAACGCCATCAGGCTCTGGCCCGCAGAGCCGTGGAACGTGATATCGATCGTGCCTTCCGGAAGCCCTGCCGCACCATGCCGCCGCGTCACCTCGCTGGAGAGGATCGTGCACGCGGTGCGGTTGATGTTGCGGATCGGCAGATCGAGCTTCACCGGCTCCTTACGAGCCAGCGCTGGCTCACAGAACTCCAGCAGCGTCGTCATGTCGAGCGACTCGGCGATCCCGTGATCCTGTGCCTCCTGACGGTAGGTCTTAATGTGGTCCGGCACGTCAGGCTTGTGCAAGATCTGCGAGAAGTCGAGGCCCTTCGCCTTCCAGTGATCGATGGCGGCCCGCGTGTCGAGTCGATCGACCCGTCCCACCATGTCGTTGATCGTGCGGAAGCCCAGCTTCGCCATCAGCTCGCGGATCTCTTCCGCAAGCATGAAGAAGTAGTTGACGACATGCTCAGGCTGGCCGTTGAACTTCTTGCGAAGCTCCTTGTCCTGCGTGGCAATGCCCACCGGACAGGTGTTGAGGTGACACTTCCGCATCATGATGCAGCCCATCACCACGAGCGATGCCGTAGCAATGCCGTACTCCTCGGCACCCAGCAGCGTGGCCACCACCACGTCCTTCGCCGTACGGATCTGACCGTCCGTCTGAACCGTGATCCGACCACGGAGGTCGTTCATCACCAGCACCTGATGGGTCTCGGCCAGGCCGAGTTCCCAGGGCAGACCACAGTGGAAGATCGATGTCTGGGGGCTCGCACCGGTACCACCATCGTGGCCCGAGATGAGCACCACGTCGCTCTTCCCCTTTGACACACCGGCTGCCACCGTTCCCACACCAACTTCTGCCACGAGTTTCACACTCACACGGGCATGGTGATTGGCATTCTTCAGGTCGTGGATCAGCTGAGCGAGGTCTTCGATCGAGTAGATATCGTGGTGCGGCGGAGGCGAAATCAGGCCCACACCCGGCGTTGAATGGCGGATGCGAGCAATTTCACGATCCACCTTGTGCCCGGGCAGCTGCCCGCCTTCACCCGGCTTGGCCCCCTGGGCCATCTTGATCTGCAGCTCTTGGGCATTGACCAGGTAGAGACTCGTGACGCCAAACCGGCCGCTGGCGACCTGCTTGATCTTCGAGTTCTTGCTGTCGCCGTTGGGCTCGCGCTGGTAGCGAACAGGGTCTTCACCACCTTCGCCGGTGTTGCTCCAGCCACCGAGCCGATTCATCGCCACCGCAAGCGTCTCGTGGGCTTCCTTGGAGATCGACCCATACGACATCGCCCCCGTGGCAAACCGCTTCACGATCTCGCTGGCAGGCTCCACTTCCTCAAGCGGGATTGCATTGGCAGCAAACTTGAAGTCGAGCAGCCCACGAAGGGTCAGCAGTTTGCTCTGCTGCTCGTCGATGAGCTTCTGATACTTCTGAAACTCCTCGCGACTGTTGATCTGCGTGGACCGCTGCAGCGAGGCAACCACGTCTGGCGAAAAGACATGCGACTCGCCCTTGCGCCGCCACTGATAGCGACCGCCAACATCGAGCTCGAGGGTCTGCGCGACCATCGTCTTCGGCCAGGCATGTTCATGCCGGCGGAGCGTCTCTTCCGAGATCTCAGCGAGGCCGATGCCACCAATCCGCGAAGGTGTGCGAGTGAAGAACTCTTCAATCAAGTCTTTATTGAGTCCCACTGCTTCAAAGATCTGGGCGCCACGGTAGCTCTGCTGCGTGGAGATTCCCATCTTGCTCATCACCTTCAGCAGGCCCTTGCCGACAGCCTTGATGTAGTTGCGATGCAGCTTCTCACGCGGAATCTCCGGATCGAGAATCCGCTCGGCCTGCATCTGGTCGAGGGTGGCGAACGCCAGGTAAGGGTTCACTGCCCCAGCCCCGTAGCCGGTGAGCATCGCAAACTGCTGGACCTCACGAGCCTCGCCCGTTTCCACGACAATGCCGCACCGCGTCCGCGAGCCCTCACGCACCAGATGGTGGTGCACGCCACCGGTGGCCAGCAGCGATGGCACTGCGGCCATGTCGCCAGACGCACCGCGGTCGGAGAGGACCAGGATCGTGGCCCCATCGGCAACCGCCTTCGAGGCCTCTGCCCGGATCTCGTCAAGCCGCTGCCGGATCCCGGCGGCACCTTCATCTGCGGGGAACAGCATCGAGATCGTCTTGGCAATCAGTGCTGGCTTGCCGTTGCTGGCAGGGATATCGAGCGCCTTGATGCGGGCACACTCCGCATTCGTGATCGTTGGTGTGTCGAGTCGCAGTAGGCGGCACTGACCGGGGGTGCTCTCCAGCAGGTTGCCCTCACTCCCGATCGTCGTGACCAGTGAGGTAATGATCTCCTCGCGGATCGCGTCGAGCGGCGGGTTGGTGACCTGGGCGAAGAGCTGCTTGAAGTAGCTACTCAGCAGCTGTGGTCGATCAGAAAGCACTGCCAGCGGCGTGTCGTTGCCCATCGAGCCGATAGGCTCCGCAGCATTGGTGGCCATCGGCCCCAGGATGACCTTCAGATCTTCTAGGGTGTAGCCGTGCATCCGCTGTAGCTCGAGCAGGCTGGCGGTCTCGCCAGCGACACCCGCGGCACGCCAGGGATCGACCGCGTGCGGAGCGGCATCGCCCCCGGGTCCACCCGCTTGCTCGACGGCACGGCAGACCGAGAGCTCTGCGGCAAGGTCGTTGTCCGACAGGGTGTTGAGATGGAGTTGGTTCTCAGTGACCCATTCCCGCCAGGGCTTTGCGGACGCGAGGCCCCGCTTGATCTCATCGTCTTCCACGATTCGGCCAGCGGTGGTGTCGACGAGGAACATCCGCCCAGGACGCAGCCGTCCTTTCCGAACGACTTCGCCCGGCGGCAGTTCCAGCACGCCCGCTTCACTTGAGAGCACCACGAGCCCGTCAGACATCTCCCACCAGCGACCCGGTCGCAGACCGTTACGGTCAAGCGTGGCACCGATCTTCACCCCGTCTGTGAAGGCGAGTGCGGCAGGGCCGTCCCAGGGCTCCATGAGGCAGGCCTGATACTCGTAGTAGGCCTTGAGGTCGTCAGCCATGCTCTCATGGCCACTCCAAGGCTCTGGGATCAGCATGCTGACCGCCTCTTCAATCGGCCGGCCAGCCAGCACCAGCATCTCCAGAACGTTGTCAAGCGTGGCGGAGTCGCTGCCGCCCTCACGAACAACCGGCATGATCTTCTCGAGATCGGGGCCGAGGACCGGGTGGGCCAGCATGCTCTCACGGGCATGCATCCAGTTGATGTTGCCGCGGACAGTGTTGATCTCGCCGTTGTGGGCGATGTAGCGGAAGGGATGGGCAAGATCCCATGTGGGAAAGGTGTTGGTGCTATACCGCTGGTGGACGAGAGCCAGCGCACTGTCAAACCGTTCGTCGGAGAGGTCTGTGTAGAACTTGTCAACCTGATCGGCGAGCAGCAGCCCCTTGTAGACGATGGTCTTCGACGAGAGAGAGCAGGCGTAGGCAAACCCTCGCTCCGAAAGGCCCATCTCGTCGATTTCGATGCCAAACCGCTTGCGGATCACAAACAGCTTCCATTCGAAAAGCTCTGCGGGCGTCTCGGCACCGCGGGAGATGAAGGCCTGACGAATCGTCGGCTCCACATCGCGAGCGGTCTTGCCGATCAGTTCATTCTTCACAGGCACGTCACGCCAGCCGAGAAACCGCTGTCCTTCTTCTCGACAGACCTGTTCAAAAAAGGCTTCGGCTTTATTCCGCTGCTCAATCGACGGCGGCAGAAAGATCGTGCCCAGCCCCCACTCGCCGGCGGCTGGCAGTTCAATGCCCGCCTCAGACGCCACGGCCTCAAAGAAGCCCTGAGGAATCTGCACGAGGATGCCGGCGCCGTCGCCAGTCAGCGGATCGCAGCCAGCAGCCCCACGGTGGGTCAGGTTCTCGAGCACCTCCAGACCCTGCCTCACGATGCGATGGCTCTTCGTGCCATGCTTGTTGACCACCAGCCCTACACCACAGGCGTCGTGCTCGTTGAGCGGATCGTAGAGCCCGGACTGCGGGGGCAGGCCGTGCGACGTCCGGATGGCAGTAGAGGGATGAGCAGGTCGCTTCATTGCGTCACTTTCGCGAGGGCTAAAGTTGCTGGGCCAGCCGCGAATCGGCGGGCTGTTGTCTGGAAAAATGTTGATCGTCTGAATGGCCGTGGAGCATCTCGACGAACAGCCTCACCGTCGCTGCCATCGGCTTTCCGCGGGCATGAATAATTCCCAGTGGCCGCACGAGGTCGCCCGCCCCGTCACCACTGATGGGGATTGCGGCGAGCGTGCCGGCAGCCACTTCGCGTCCGACCGTCGGCTCCGGCAGCAGGGCCACGCCCGCGTCGATCTCGACTGCCCGCTTGATGGTTTCGATGTTGTCGAACTCCATCGCCATCTTCGGCTCAACACCGTGGCTGGCAAACACTCGATCGATCTCGTGACGGATCACCAGATCGGGGTCGAAGCCCACCATCGGGCAGCCGTCGAGTTCGGCGATGTCGACCTCATATCGCGAGGCAAATGGACTCTCGGCTGCACAGACGAGCACCATCGGCTCTTTCCGCCATGGCTCGGCCTGGATGCCCCGCGTACCACGTGGGTAGCTGACGAGCCCGATGTCGGCCTGACCGTTCTCCACGCACTCGAGCACACGCTCGGGATGGAGGTATTCCAGCCTCACATTCGCCTTGGGGTAACGACCGATGAACTCTTTGAGATACCGGTTCATATGGTGCAAGCCGACCGAGTAGATCGCTGCCACCCGCACCTGGCCCGCAACTTCGTGGTGCAGCGTTCGCACCTCGTCCTCAAGCGCCTCGTAGCGGGCGATCAGTTTCTTGCACCCCTCGAAGAAGACCTGCCCTTCGCGGGTGGGCACGAGCGGCCGCTTCGACCGACGAATCAGCTGCACCCCGAGATGCTGCTCGAGGTGGCTGACGACCTGACTGGCGCCTGACTGCGACATGCGGTTATCTTCCGCCGCGCGGGAGAAACTCCGCCGGGCGACGATGTCGCAGAAGACTTTGAGCGATTTGAGGTTCATCGCGGCCAGTTTTTAATGAATAAAACGAATGCTCCTCCGTGCAAACATTCGGATAACTGATAGTAACGTACCGCCTGACGACCGGCCGTCAAGCGTCCTGCACCGCATGCCTCGAGCGGGTGGGCTCCGTCTGGGCTGATCGTGTAGAGTCTGCCGACAGAACGATGAGACGCTTCGTCTTTCCCCCGAAAAACGGCCATGTGCCCACCCTCCCTGAGCAGGTGGGGATCATGGTTGCCTGCGGCCTCGTCGGAACCACACGCTCGCCCACCCTCCTGACGCAAAAACCGGGCTTTTGCTGGCTTTTTCCGAGGGAGGCTTTTGCCCGAGCATGATCCGACAGGTAAACTGCGGGATTCCCTCTGATCGGCAGCAATGCCCCTTCGTGACCCGATTGATCCTAAGGATGCCGTGAGCACCACCGACTCGCACGCCCACCATTTTGCGGAAGCCCACGAGGCAATCGGCAAGGCCGACATCCTCATTGAAGCTCTCAGCTGGATCCGCCGTTTCCGTGACACCACCACGGTCATCAAACTCGGCGGCAGTGTGCTGGAACACGAAGACGCGCTGCGTCACCTGCTCGTCGATGTGGTCTTCATGTCGACACTCGGCATGCGGATCGTGGTGGTTCACGGCGGTGGCAAGGCGATCAGCCGGGCGATGGACGCTGCTGGCATCGCTCCACACTTTGTGCAGGGCCGCCGCTACACCGATCCGGCAACCCTCGAGATCGTTGAGAAGGTGCTTGCCACCGAACTGAACGAAGAACTTGCCGCCAAGATCGAAGAATACGGCGGTCGGGCCGTGTCGCTGAACTTCCGCTCCACTCCGGTTCTATTTGGCGAACGCCTCGACCTCCGCGATGACGCGGGCAACTCGGTCGATCTGGGGGCGGTGGGCCGCGTCACCAGCATCGATCGGCTCACCATCGACAACCTGATGTATGCCGGCCAGGTGCCGGTGATTCCGTCGATGTGCCTGGCGGAGAACGGCGAGAAGCTCAACGTCAATGCCGACACAGCGGCCACCGCTGTCGCCGCAGCGTTGTCTGCGGAGAAGCTCGTCGTGCTCTCCGACATTCCCGGCGTGCTGCGCGACATCAACGACCCCACAAGCCTCGTCCACTCGCTCTCTGCTGCTGAGGCTCGAGCCTTGATCGCCGACGGCACCATCGCTTCCGGCATGATCCCGAAGATCGAAGGCTGCTTAGAAACCCTCGAACAGGGCGTGAAGAAGATTCACGTCATCGACGGGCGGCTGCGGCACTCGCTGCTGCTGGAGATCTACACCAACAGCGGTGTCGGCACGGAACTTGTACGAGACGACGCCCGCTCATCGGCGGCAAGTCACCAGACCACCACCGTCGGCACTGGAGCCTGACAAAGGAACGTCATCGATGTCTGTAGCAGACACCTCTCCCGCCAACCCCGGCATTGGGCCCGCCACACAGGCCGTGATCAACACCTTTGATCGCTATGTGGTGCCCAACTACCGCCGGTTTCCGGTCTGCCTGGTGAAGGGCGAAGGCTCCCGCGTCTGGGATGCGGAAGGGGCCGTTTACCTCGACCTGTTTCCAGGCTGGGGCTGCAACCTGCTTGGCCACTGCCCCGAGCCGGTCGTCAAGGCCGTGCAGGAACAGGTGGCTTCGCTGATCCATGTTCCAAACACCTGGTACATCGAGTCACAGGGGCGCTGGGCAGAACTGCTCTCCGAGCGGTCGTTTGGCGGAAAGGCCTTCTTCTGCAACTCCGGTACTGAGGCGAACGAAGCTGCTATTAAGCTCGTTCGGCTCCGCACCAACGGTGAGCGATACAAGATCATCACCTTCCAGGGTGGCTTCCACGGCCGCACGCTCGGCAGCGTATCCGCGACGGCCCAGCCGAAGTATCACGAAGGGCTCGGCCCGATCGTGGCTGGGTTTCAGTATGCCCCCCACGGCGACCTCGCCGCGGTAGAAGAGCTGATCGACGACCAGACCGGCGGCATCATGATCGAGCCGATTCTCGGCGAAGGTGGTGTGGTGCCCGCCCCGGCGGGCTTCCTGCAGGGCCTCCGCGACCTCGCCGATCGCCACGATCTGCTGCTGGTGTTTGATGAGGTGCAGTGTGGCTGTGGACGCACCGGCACCTGGTTTGGCTATCAGCATTTCGGTGTCACGCCTGACGTGATGACCTTGGCAAAGAGCCTCTCTGCGGGCGTTGCCGGGGGAGCGATGCTGACCACCAGCGACCTGGCAGTTCACCTGCGGCCCGGCATGCACGCCGCCACATTCGGCGGCAACCCGCTGGCCGCTCGAGCGGGCATCGCAGCGATCGAGATGATCGAACAGCAGGGCTTGCTGGCCAATGTTGAGCGGGTTGCCGAGGTTTTCCGCAACCGACTTGGGCAGCTCAAGGAGAACTGCGAAGCGGTTGTCGATGTCCGCGTGCTCGGCATGATGATCGGCGTGCAGCTGGCATTTGACGGTGCCGACATCGTGCAGCAAGCGATGCAGCGAAAGCTGCTAGTCAACTGCACGCAAGGCAATGTGATCCGGCTCTTGCCTGCGATGACGCTGACTGAAGCTGAAGCCCACGAAGGCTGCGACATCCTCAGCGAAATCATTCTTGAGGCTGCCTCTTAGCCAGAGGCCTGTTGTTTGAGTTCCGCTTTTCTCCAGCCCTCTCTGCGTTCGATGTCACGTCACCTGCTCGTTGCCGAAGATCTCACCGCTCAAGAAATTGAGGCGGTCTTCGCTGTTACTCATGACCTGCAGACCAAGTTTGAGCAAGGCATTCGTGAGCCATTGATGCCCGGGCGAGTGCTGGCGCTTGTGTTTGAGAAGCCCAGCCTGCGGACGCGGGTCTCATTTCAGACGGCGATGGTCCACCTCGGAGGATCGAGTCTGTTCCTCGGTGCCGACACGGGCTTTGCGTCATCACGAGAGAGCGTGGACGACTTCGGCAAGGTGCTCTCGCAGTATGTCGACGGCATTGTTTGTCGCACGAAGTCGCACGACACGCTTGAGGCACTCGCCGCCGTCTCGGGAGTACCGGTAATCAACGGCCTCTCCGATGCCAGCCACCCCTGCCAGGCGTTGGCCGACATCTACACGCTCAGACAGCATGTGGGCCGCACTCAAGGCCTGACGCTGACGTTTGTCGGCGATGGCAACAACGTCGCTCGCTCACTCGCCATGGTGTCGGCTCTGCTCGGCATGCGGTTTGTGCTTGCTGGTCCGGCCGGCTACCACTTTGGTGAAGACTTCCTGACGCATGTGAGCACGCTAGTGCCGGGGGCAGAGATCCTCCAGACCACAGACCCGCGAGAAGCGGTTCGCGGTGCGGCGGTTGTCTACACCGACGTCTGGGCGAGCATGGGCCAAGAGCAGGAACGCTCAGAGCGTCACAAGGTATTCCGACCCTATCAAGTCAACGCCGAACTGATGTCGCTGGCGCCCGAGGCAATCTTCATGCACTGCCTCCCGGCTCACCGCGGGGAAGAGGTGACCAGCGACGTAATCGATGGCCCGCAGAGCGTGGTTATCCAAGAGGCTGCCAATCGCATGCATGTGCAGAAGGGGCTGATCGCCTGGCTGCTCGGCCACTCTAGCGAGACGGTTACGAAGACAAGCCGCCGCTGAAGGCAACGCCCAGTTCTCGACCCAGCCAGCCCCTGGTCTGAAGCCGCCCCTACCCGGCAGTCACGGCCCTTTCAGCTGCCTGCGGCAGGATCGGGCTTGGCCTCGTCGGCAGCGTCTGCTGGCTGCTCGCTCCCTTCAGCAGCCGCCTCCTTGGCAGCATCTGGAGCCATCTCGTCGTCGAGCACGATCGACGCAGAGTTGATGCAATACCGCAGCCCTGTTGGCGGTGGGCCGTCATTGAATACATGCCCCAGGTGGGCACCGCAGCGGCGACAGGTCACCTCCGTTCGCACCATGAACAGCGAGGTGTCGAGGTGTTCCTCAATCCGCTCCCCTTTCTGGCCATCAACCGGGGCATAGAAACTCGGCCAGCCGCAGCCGCTGTCAAACTTCTCTCCTGAGGTAAACAGCGGCTCCCCACAGCCGATGCAGCGGTAGGTACCGGCGGTCTTGGTGTTCCAGTAGCGGCCAGTGAAGGCTCGCTCGGTGCCCTTCTGCCTCGCCACGTGGTACTGCTCGGCAGTCAGCCGCTTTCTCCACTCCGCCTCCGTCTGTGGGATGTCTTCGTCGTCGAGTCGTCCCGACACAGCAGGGTTCCGAGCAGCTTCCATCGCCTTGATCCTCTCGAGTTGGGCCTTTTGGCGGGCCGCGAGCACCTCCTGAGGTGTCAGCCGCCTTGGCCGATCGCTTGAATCCTTCCCAGATGCCTCGCCGCTGGCGGCTGGAGCCTCATCCGCAGCGACTGCCAGCATGCGGACGTGTGGCCTCATGGCGACGCCAACTCCCGCAGCAAGCACCGCGACGACAGCCCATGTTTGTGTGCGATTCATCGTGTCGTTCTCCCCATCAGTCCGAACAGCCGTCGGTCACTCCGTAAGACCACCAGACGACCAACACCCAGGTCACGATCGGCCACACCGCTATCTCACCAAGCGATACGAAACTAGGGCTTCCGCGGGTCGCGCATCGTCTCTGGAGTATAGTCGTGGTCCCGCTTGCGGATCACCTCCGCTTTCACGATCTGATCCGGGGCACCGCCCGCAAATGGGCCTTCTGTCCGCACCAGCTGCGGCAGCACATCAAGGCCCTCCACAACCCGGCCAAACACCGTGTGTCGGCCATCGAGGTGCTCTGTCGGACGGAAGGTGAGGAAAAACTGCGAGCCTCCCGTGTCTTTGCCAGCGTGGGCCATCGACAGCGTGCCGAGGAAGTGCTTGCGGGCGTTGGGCTCGTAGCATTCACAAGCGATTACATGGCCAGGCCCACCTGTTCCAGTGCCGGTTGGGTCGCCTCCCTGAGCCATAAAACCGCCGATCACACGATGAAACGGAGTGCCGTCGTAGAAGCCTTTCTCCACCAGCGTGATGAAGTTCGCCACGGTGTTGGGAGCTTCGTTCTCAAACAGCTCCACGACGACCGGTCCTTTGGTCGTCTCGATCTTGACCCGGGGAAGGTCATCAGCGGCAGCTTCAGCCGCTCGCACTTTCATCTCCGCGGCAACCTTCG
>Ga0181606_10002781_pt1 | contig 14959 bp, 18 predicted proteins | sample 041ome_10_FD_132994 | JGI IMG/M metagenome (GOLD analysis project Ga0181606, IMG submission 132994) | Coastal salt marsh microbial communities from the Groves Creek Marsh, Skidaway Island, Georgia - 041412US metaG (megahit assembly) | ecosystem: Environmental > Aquatic > Marine > Intertidal... | reverse complement strand
CCTGTTCGGCGTGACCATGGTGGAAAAAGGCGTTTCGCGGTTGGTCAGCGTCGATCTGGGCGAGGCCGAAGCGCTGGCTGCGGAATAACTGCCATGGCAGAGCGCCCCCCTATCGCCACATGGCGCGGACATTGGATGGCGCGGACACGTACCCTGAACCTCCACCGGGCATTGTGGTCTCCGCATTTGAACAGACACGCGATGCACGGGATCTCTACGCTGTCCTCGCCCCACCTATGACGAGGTGGATGATGGGATGGTGCTGGACCCGTTCGACGAATGGCTGGCGGCACGAAGACTATTGCCAGGAGGGCACATTCCTTGCGCGCAGCGAGTAAGGCGAAGTCGCCGGGATCGTGATCAACTGGCGCAACGGCTTCGTCTATGACCTCGCCGTGGCACCCGGCTGGGGGCGGAAGGGCATTGCCGAATTCCTGCTGCGGCAAAGCTTCGCGCATTTCGCTGCGGCAGGTATCGACATGGTCCAGCTCAAGGTCGTCTGCGGCAACCCCACGGGCGCGGAACGGCTTTATGAACGGCTGGGCTTTGCTGACCTGGAGACAGGCACCTAATCCAGCACAGCCCTAGGCCCCGGCCCCTTGAGGCCGAGCTTGTCGTCCTTGTTGTAGAGCTGGCACTTCTGCAAGGACAGGCAGCCGCAGCCAATGCACTGGTCCAGCTGGCTGCGCGTACGGTTGAGCAGGCGGATGCGGTCGTCGATCTGGTCGCGCATCTGGCGGCTAATCTTCTGCCAGTCCCCAAGCGTGGGGTTGCGCTCTTCCGGCAGGCTGGCGAGATGTTCCTCGATCTCCGACAAGGCGAGGCAAAGCCGCTGCGCAATCAGGATGAAGCTGACCCGGCGGATATCGCTGCGCAGGAAACGGCGCTGGTTGCCGCTGGTGCGCAGTGAATGCAGCAGGCCCTTTTCCTCATAGAAACGGATGGCCGAAACAGCCACGCCTGTGCGCTGGGACAATTGCCCGATGGTAATGAAATTTGCCCTCATCAGGCGACCCCTCTCTGACGACTGCCGCGCCTGATTTTATCCACAGGCGCGAATCGTTTTCCCCAAATGCTTGACCTCAACTTAGCTTGAGATCGCACAATTGCAAAATCGCGATTCGCAAAGTCCCGATGCGGGACAGCGGAACGGCGAATTATGACAGTAATTTAGCAAGGAAATTTGAGACATGCCCCAAGGTCGTATCGAACATGTGAATCTGACCGTGACTGACATCGAACGCTCGGCAGCCTTCTTCGAAGAGCTGCTCGGCTGGAAAAAGCGCTGGCGTGGAGAAGCGATGAATGGCGGCGAGACGATCCACGTGGGCGAGGATGCCACCTACCTCGCCGCTCTATACTGACCGGCAGGACCATGCCGGCCAGAAGAAGGGCAAGCCGATGAACCACGTCGGGCTGCTTGTTGATGATCTGGATGCAGCAGAGCAGGTGGTAATCCAGCACGGCTTCGAGCCCTGGGGGCATGACGATTACGAGCCCGGCCGCCGCTTCTACTTCTTCGACTGGGACGGGATCGAGTTCGAGGTGGTCAGCTATGCTTGAACCGATGCGCAGACCGGAGGAACGCTTTTCGCGCCATCATGATTGTGCGTGCGGGCAGCGCAGGCCGTGTTTCAAGGGAGCCGGGCAGGTCAGGATGCCCGGTTGCCGCCCGTGGCCGGCAGCCAGCTTTGCACCGGTCGCCAGGAACACCGGCGCGAATATCAGCAGGATCGCCCAATGCATCGGGAACAGCCTGCCGAAACGCTTCCACGCGAATTGCAACGCCCCGGTCCCCTTCCCCGCAACGCACCGGCACAGCACCAGCCCGCTCAGCAGGAAGAAGATATCGACGCACAAGGTCCATTCCACCACGCCCAGCGGCACGAAAGCGTTGATGATCGTGTTGAGGCCATAGTGGTGAAGCATCACCAGCACGGCCAGCAGCCCGCGCATCCCGTCGAGATCGTCAAAGTGGCGCGTAGAGGCGTGCGTTGTGGCCATCTGCCTATTTGAAAGGGAAGTTACTCAATTGCCACCAATTTCGTGGCGTCAGAACGCTTCGCCGTAAACCCGGCTGAGGTCCCCGCCCCATTCGCCGTGATATTTGTCGAGCAGCATTTCGGCAGGCGTCTTGCCGCTGTCCACGATCTCGCGCAGCGGGGCAAGGAAGCCGGTCTCATCATTGCCGCTGGAATCGAGCCTTGCGCGGGCGGCGAGCCCGGCGTGGGCGATATCGAGCACTTCGCCTGCCATGTCGCCCAGCGTGCGACCACCAGGGATCGGTGCCTTGAGGCCCAGCTTCGGCACGGCATTGCGCAGTGCCTCACGCTCTTCCATCGACCAGTCCTTGACGAGGTCCCACGCGGCATCGAGGGCGGACTGGTCGTAGAGCAGGCCAACCCACAGCGCGGGCAGCGCGCAGATGCGGTTCCACGGCCCGCCATCCGAGCCGCGCATTTCGAGGAAGCTCTTGAGCCGCACTTCGGGGAAGGCAGTGGACAGGTGGTCCTGCCAGTCACTCGGCGTGGGCAGTTCGCCCGGCAGCGCGGGCAGTTCGCCCTTCATGAAGTCACGAAAACTCTGCCCGGCCGCGTCGATATATTTGCCGTCGCGGAACACGAAATACATCGGCACGTCAAGCATGTAGTCGACATAGCGCTCATATCCGAAGCCGTCGTCGAACACGAAGGGCAGCATCCCCGTGCGCTGCGGATCGGTATCGCTCCAGATGTGGCTGCGATAGGAGAGGAAGCCGTTGGGCTTGCCTTCGGTGAAAGGCGAGTTGGCAAACAGCGCCGTGCCCAGCGGCTGCAAGGCCAGCGAGGTGCGGAACTTCTGCGCCATGCAGGCCTCGCTCGCATAATCGAGGTTTACCTGGATGGTGCAGGTGCGCAGCATCATGTCGAGGCCCATCGTGCCCACGCGCGGCATGTGCCGCATCATGATCTCGTACCGCCCCTTGGGCATCACCGGCAGTTCTTCGCGGGTCTTGTCCGGCCACATGCCGAGGCCGAGGAAGCCGACACCGCATTCTTCGCCAACAATCTTGCACTGTTTCAGGTGGCGGCCGGTTTCGGTACAGGTCTGGTGCAGGTTTTCCAGCGGCGCGCCGGACAGTTCCAGCTGGCCGGCAGGTTCGAGGCTGATCGTGCCGTCATCGCCGCTCATGGCGATAACCTTCCCGTTTTCCTCCACCGGCTCCCAGCCGAACTGGCGCATGGCCATCAGGATATCGAGGATGCCGCCTTCCTCGTCATAAGACGTGGCGCGCTTGTCATCATGCTTGAAAACGAGCTTTTCATGCTCTGTCCCGATGCGCCATGCTTCGGGCGCCTTTTCGCCGGCCTGCATCGGCTCGGCCAGCTGCGCGCGGCTTTCAATGGGTTGCTCTGCCCCGTCGGACGCCTTGCGCGTGCTCATGACCTGCCCCTCAACATGCACAGCGCCGTTAGTTTGTTCCGCGCTGCGGCGCCAGTATCAAATTGTGTTTGTCCAGAAGGCACTGCGATCAACTCCAGTCGCCGGCTTGCGCCATCCACACAGCAGTAGCGGCTATGGCAGCGGTTTCACCGCGCAGGATTCGCGGGCCGAGGGTGATGGCGCGCGATTGCACGTGGTCGCGGATAAGTGCGCGCTCCTCATCGTCAAAACCGCCTTCCGGCCCGGTCAGCAGCGCGGCGGGCGGCAAATGTTGGGCAAAGGCGGCAGATGCCGGATCGCCGCCCAGCTCGTCTGCAAAATAGATCAGCCGGTCTTCGGGAAAATCGCGCAGGAACTGGCCCAGCTTCACCGGCTCGCGCACTTGCGGCAGCGCGGTGCGCGCGCATTGTTCGGCTGCTTCGGTCACGATGGTGCGCGCACGCTCCATGTTCAGCTTGTCTGCCACGCAGCGGCGGGTGATGACCGGCTGGATCACCGCAACGCCCAGTTCCGTGGCTTTTTCCAGCACCATGTCGAAGCGGTCCTTCTTCAGCAATGCGGGGCAGAGCCAGAAATCGGGCACCTCCTCGCGTGACCGAAGACATTCGACCGTTTCCAGCGAACAGTTACGTTTGCCCGCTTCGGTAACGCGCGCGGCCCATTCGCCTGTCACATCATCACACAGGATCACCGCGTCGCCCTCGCCCACGCGCATAACGCGGGTGAGGTAATGCGCCTGCGGGCCTTCGATCGCCACCGCAACGCCTTCTGCCAGCGGCGTATCGACGAACAGGCGTGGCGCGCTGCGCGGGGGCCATGCAGGCGTTCTGGGAGAGTGGCCTGCCATCAGGCGGACTTGTAGGAACGGGTGGCGATGAACGGCGGGAACAGTCTGCTCATGGCGTCGATTGCATCCCACCCGTCCTCGAACATGGCGTTCATCACCAACCCTGCATCGAACTGGCCGCCGATCTGCGTTTCCAGCGTGTGGCTGAAGCACAAGGTCTTGTCATCCGGATTGGAGGCCAGCAGCGCTACGCGTTCTTCCTCCGGCAAATCGAAATCGCTGTATGGCAGGCTATGCCGCGCGACCAGTTCGCCGCGATCCAGCGCCAGCGGATCGAAGATGAAATAGACCGGGTTGTAGAAGCCGGTCATCAGCACACCGCCGGGCCGCAACACGCGGGCCACTTCGCGCCACACCGGCAGCACTTCGGGCGCAAAGGCGGTGGAGCAAGGATTGAAGACGATATCGAAGCTCGCATCCGCGAAGGCCGAGAGATCGTGCATCAGGCCTTGCACGGTGCGGATATCCAGCCCTTCGCGCTGCGCCACCTGATCGTCCAGCGCGAGCTGCGCGTCTGACGCATCGAAGGATGTCACATGCGCACCGGCAGCAGCAAAGATCGGACATTGCTGCCCGCCGCCAGAAGCAAGGCCGAGCATGTCCTTCCCGGCAATCTCTCCGAACCAGTCGCGCGGCACCGGCTTGATCGGCGTAAGCACCACTTCCCAGTCACCCTTGCGGGCTGCGGCTATCTGTTCCGGCGTAACCGGGATGGACCATTCGTTGCCTGCTTCCGCACGCCTGTTCCACTGTTCCCGGTTGTATTCACCAACATCCATATTCGATTTCCCCAGTCTCCTGCTTTCCCCTTTGGCCCAAGCTGATTATGGGATGCAAGGATGACAGACAGCATCACCCCCGACAGCGAACATCGCGGACTGGTTGGCCTGCTGCCGCCCGCCGCGCGCGATTATGCGCTGCTGGCGCGGTTTGACCGGCCGATCGGCTGGTGGCTGCTGTTCTGGCCCTGCGCATGGGGGGCGCTGCTGGTGCCCAATGTGCCGCTATCCGCAAAGGCAGTGATGATCGCGTGGTTCCTGTTGGGCAGCATCGCCATGCGCGGCGCGGGCTGCGTCTATAACGATATCGTCGATGCCGATCTTGACCGGCAGGTGGCGCGCACTGCCGTGCGGCCGGTCGCCAGCGGCAGGGTGAGCGCGAAATCTGCGTGGATATGGCTGCTGGCCCTGTGCGCCGTGGGTCTCGTGGTGCTGCTGCAATTGCGCTGGCAGGCACAGCTGGTGGCGCTGGGTAGCCTCGCACTGGTGGCCGCTTATCCGTTCATGAAGCGGATTACGTGGTGGCCGCAGGCGTGGCTGGGCCTCGTGTTCACATGGGGAGCACCTGTGGGCTGGGTGGCCTTCACGTCAGACCGGCTGGAAGTGATGATTGCGCTCTACGCCGGGGCGTTCTTCTGGTGCATGGCCTATGACACGATCTACGCCTTGCAGGACCGCGAGGATGATGCGCTGGTGGGCATCAAGTCCAGCGCCCTGCGGCTGGGAAACAGCGTGAAGGCTGGCGTCGGGCTGTTCTACGCAGCCTCCATCGCCTGCTTTGCGCTGTCCTTCTGGCTGCTGCGGGCAGACTGGGTGGCGCTGCTGGCGCTGATCCCGGCTGCGGCGCATTTCGCGTGGCAGGTGTCCACGCTTGATCCGGCAGACGGGGCTAACCCGCTCGACCGCTTCCGCTCCAACCGCTGGGCAGGCGCGCTGGTGGCAGCGGCGTGCTTCGTGGTTGGCAACGCCTGAAGCGCAGCGTTACTCTGCCGGTTGCACCTGCACGTTGCCGATTGATGGGCGCGGGTTGATTGCACGGACCAGCTTTGCGAGGCGGCTAGTGATCAGGCCGCTTTCCTGCATCCAGTCGTAATATTGGCGATATTTCGGGTCTTCGCCCAGAAGGTGCGCTTCTTCGGTGCGCGCGCGCCAGTAGTAGATGCCGCTCACCACGCCAAGGAACACGGTGTTGCGGATCGCGTCCACCATGCTGTCGCTCGTCACCAGGAACGGCATGCTCGAACACCACCAGAACAGGTTCTTGGACAGATAGGCCGGGTGGCGCGTGAAGCGATACGGGCCGTTGGTCAGCACGCCGCGATAGGTGAGGTTGGAAAAGCGGATGCCGAAAGCCACCGTGGCCCAGGCATAGATGGCAGTGAGGAGGGCCAGCCAGAAGGCCCAAGCCCACAGCAGCATGTCGTGCCCTTCGAACCAGTAGCCCCACCCTGCGGTGTTGTATTCGTACTGGATCATCCCGCCATTGCCCATGAAGGTGAAGACGAAGGGCGGGTAGCCCATCAGCGCCGCCAGCCAGCCGGCGAGGAAGGGATTGCCGCTGCGGATATGCGCATCCAGCGGGCGGAAGGTGCACAGATATCCCACGGTGCCGATCTGCACGTCGATCACAAACAGCAGTTCGAACATCAGCACGCCGGTGGCGACCGGGTTCTGGATCACTTCGGAGAGGTTGGCATCCACCACCGAAGCGAAACCAGGGGCAGGATGGAGATCATGAAGGCGGAGAAGAACCCCTTGATGATCCACGCGAGCCAGTGCTTCTTCACCTGATCGCTGTCCCACGCCTCGCGCCCCAGCAGCAGCGCACCGAAGTGCCAGCTGTGGCCCTTTGGCTTCACCATCACCCGGTCGAGCCAGAAGACGTAGGGCACGGAGAACAGGTACTGCCCTTCCCAATACCAGCGGCCGAGGCAGTAGATCACCCCGATGATCGCCCAAGTGGCCCACAGTCCGGCGAGCTTGGTGACCGAGATATCGAATGTCTCGGAGAGCGGCTTGCGGTTGTTCCAATCGATCCCCGTGGCCGGGCGCAGGTGCACCTTGTCCACGAACAGCGACCGCGCCGCCTGTCAGCAGCATGGCGAGCAGAACGGAGAACGGGCCGGACATCCGCTCTTGCGGGCCGGGAAAGCCAAATTGCACAACGAGATCAGGCCAGATGCGGCACAGGCAGATATAGGCCAGCAATGTGGCCAGGCCGACAAGGCCGACCCATGGCGATACGTCGCTGGCCAGGGGCCGCGCGGCTTGGGATGCGTTCACGCTCATGCGCGCTGCCCTAGCCCGAAAAGGGTTAAAGGCGCGGTAATGTCCGCGGCGAAAATGCCGCGATCAGCAGGTGCTCAGCGCCAGGCGGTGATCTTGCCGCTGTCGTCGAGGATGTAGAGCGTGTTGTTGGCCACAACCGGCTGGAGCGAGACGCCATCGCCCAGTTCGGTGAACAGCGTGTTCCGGCCGGTCATCACGTCAACCGAATGCACCTCGCCGCGGCTACTGGCGATCCACAGCTTGTTGTTCGCCAGAACGGGGCCTGTCCAGAAGATCGGGCCTTCGCGGTCCTTGGGATCACGGAAGGCATCGAGCTGGGTAACCCAGCGAACGCGGCCGGTGGAGCGGGCAATCGCCAGCAGCCGGGCATCGTCCGTCAGGGTGAAGATCCACTCGCCAGCCAGCGCCGGAGTGGAAATGCCTGCCAGCGTCAGTTCCCAGATGCGCTGCCCGGTGGACAGTTCATAGGCTGCCATGCGGCCGCCCTGCCCCAGCGCGAAGACCTGGCCGTTGGAAATGATCGGGTCCGCGTCCACGTCCGTCAGCGAGCCAACTTCGGTGGAGATCGAGGTACGGGCAAGCGCATCAGACCACAGCACGCGGCCGTTCTCGAAGCGGTATGCCACCACCTCGCCGCTGGAATAGCCGGCAATCACGGAGCCCTGCCCGGCAGCCGGAGCGGCCACGCCGAACACGCCTTGCTGGCCCGACGCCGCGGCATCCTGCCAAACGGGTTCGCCATCGGACATGTTGAGCGCGTGGATCTGGTTGTCCTGCGTCATCACGTAAACGGCGTTGAAAGCCACGGTGGGCGAACCGCGCAGCGGACCGGCCGGGCGCTTGCGCCAGATCTCAGCACCGGTTTCCGCATTCAGGGCGAACACATCGCCCGTGCCGCTGGTGGCATAGACCGTACCGCTGGCATAGCTGGCGCCGCCGCCGAAAGTGGCATCGCGCAAGTCACCCGAAACCTGAATGCGGTGCGTCCACAGGCGAGCGCCGGTATCGGCATTATAGGCGTGGATCATGCCCGAAGTGTCCACCGCGAACAGCTTGCCACCGCCCACGACGGGCGCGGCAGCAAGGCGGCGCGTATTGGTGGTGCCGTCCATCTGCGCAGTCCATACGCGCGTCGGCGTGTCGGACAGGGTGACATGGCCGGAAACCCTGGACGCGTTCCGGCCTCCTTGCGGCCAGTCTGCGTTGGTTTCTGCCGTCGGCAGCACCACGGCGACATTGGCCAGCACCGGATCAGCCACGATGTCGGTGGCGATGCGCGAAAGGATGGGCGTGCGATTGCCAAGGGTCGGCGTATCGGGGCGGTCATCCCCGCCGCCGCCGAGAACGCTGCAACCCGCAAGAGTAAGGGCAGCAAGCTCGGCCATGGCCACGCCGCCAATGCGGCTGACCCCGAAGCTCCGGGCCTTGGGTGAGTTCGTCATGCGATTATCCTGCCTCATTCTGCCGCATCCTCGCCCGCTTCGTCAGCTTCTTCGCTGTCGCTGCGCAGCTGCGTATCATTGATCGTGTCAAAGCCGTAACGGCCGGCCAGCTGGCGCACGCGCGCCTTCACCGTGTCCGGCACATCGTCCGAATCCGCCATGGCGATGGCCAGCGCACCGGCGGCATCGATGTTGTCCATTTCCAGATTGGCGTGGAACACCAGTTCACCCGCGCTGCCGAACCACGGATTGCCATCCACCGCCAGAGGGCCGAGCCGGTCAATCACGGCCTGCGGGGCCATGTTGTCGAAATTGGCATAGACCATGCGCAACAGTGCTCCATCGCGCATGGGCGGCGGCGCACCTTCGATGGCGGCAACCTCTTCATAGAAAGCCACAGCGTCTTCGGTGCGGCCCTGTTCCAGCGCGATCACAGCGCGGTAGAGCTTGGCCGATGCGAGCGCAGCGGGGCTGACATCACCGTCCACCAGCGCCAGTTCCTGATCTGCGGCATCAAGGTTGCCGGCCTCATATTCGTCCATCGCCAGGATGATCGCTTCGGACTGGGCTTCCAGCGCGGCTTCCTGCCGAGCATCCCACCACAGCCAGCCGCCAAACGCACCGAGCACCAGCAGCAGCAGCACGCCAACGGGAATGCCGTATTTGCGCATGGCGTTGGATACGTCATCCGTACGGACGGCCTCGTCCACCTCGCGCATGAGCATTTCCTGCTCAAGGTCACGCTTCTTTTCGGGCTTTCCGCCCTGCTTGGGATCCTGGGGTGTTGTTGCCACGGTCTTCTTGACAGTTAATTGTGCAGTAGGCCGCGCTGTTAGGGCCTGAGGCGCTGCAATTCAATTGCGGAATCGAGCCTGTCCCCCAGCGGGTGAACCTGCGTTGAAGGCCTCTGCCCAGTTAAGCGGTGCCCTGACCGGCCCGGTTGCGGCCCATCAGCCCCCAGTAAAGCGCGCGATACTGGTCCGTCATGGCCATCGCATCATAGTGCGCGCGGGCCTTGTCGCGATTGGCCTTGCCGATGCGCTTGCGATCGTCCGGCTCGCCGGTGAGCTGCCACAAGGCCTCTGTAATCGCTTCGCTATCCCCAGCATCGGTCAGCCAGGGGCCGTTGTCGGTCGAGACCATCTCGCCAATATCGCCAACGCGCGGTGCGACCACCGGCAAGCCCGCCGCCATCGCTTCCACCACCGAAATGGGGAATTGTTCGGAATGCGATGACAGCGCGAAGATATCGAACAGGCCCATCACCTTTTCGGGCTGGTCGACAAAGCCGGGGAAATACACCCTGTCTTCCACGCCGCTGTCGATGGCGAGCTGTTCCAGCTTTGCCCGCTCCGGCCCCTCGCCCGCGATCACCAGCTGCCAGTTATCCGGCATCCGGCGCATGGCTTCCACCAGCACGCCGAGGTTCTTCACTTCGCGCAGGCCAGCCAGCGTGCCGATCCAGAACTCGTCCTTGCGCTTGATCAGGCCGGGCAGCACATCGCGCTTGGCAGGAGCGGAAAAGCTGCGCGTGTCGATCCCGTTGGCGATACGGCGCACCCGGGCGCGCGGCTGGCCCCAGATATCGAGCGCGATGTTCTCCAGCTTCTTCGATGGCACCACCAGTGCCGCCGTGCGCCCCAGCGCAATGCGGCGATACCAGTTGCGGCGCGTTTTCAGGCGCTTGGCCTCATCCTCGTTGAAGCCGTCCTCGTGATGGACCAGCGGCGGCAGCTTGAAGAGGTCAGCGAACAGCGTATGCGCCATCACCGCATCGATCGCGCCCCAGTTGTAGGTGCAGATCAGGTCATAGCCCGCCATGGCAGCGGCAATATCCTTCAACCGCCCCGGCGTGGGCTTGCCCTTGAGCGAGGGGAACTTGGGCCAGGTAACGCGCACTTTGCTGGAAATCAGCTTTGCCGCGCCGCGCTTGTCGAGATCGCCGGACACGATGGCGTGTTCGGCATCCTTGCCCCAGCCGTTCATCAGGCGAACATTGCGCACTTCCTTGCCTCCTGCATCGAATGTGGAATGCAAGTGCAGGATGCGCGGGGTGGGCTTACTCATGCGGCCCGCTCCACCAGCCGGGTGATGGCAGCGAGCGCCTCCTCCTCGTCCAGCGTGGGCACATGGCCGGTGCGGGCGATGGTCACCGCTTCGCAATCGGGGATCTTGTCGCACATGGCGGCCAGCGTATCGGCTGCCAGAATGTCAGACAGCTCGCCGCGGATCACCAGCTTGGGCACAGGCGGCAGCGCGTTGAAGGCAGGCCACAGGTCCGGCGGGGCAGCATCCTTGCCGGCGGCATCGATCGGATCCGCGATGCGCATGTCGTAATCGTAGACGATGCGGCCGCTGTTGCTCACCACCATCAGCCGCTTGGTCAGCCGCAGCCATTCGGAAATGGTGAAATCGGGATGCACATAGCTGGTCGCCTCGCGCATGTGGCGGCCCGCGTGCATCCATGTGGGAAAGCTGCGCCCATGGCCGACATATTCGGCGATCCTGTCCAGCCCGGACTTGTCGATCGCCGGGCCGATATCGTTGAATACCAGCCCTGCAAGCCGCTCGGGATGCTGCGCGCCCATCATCGCGAACAATATGCCGCCCAGCGATGTGCCAAGGCCAATCACCTTGCCGGGGTTCACCTGCTCGAAAAAGGCATCGAGGTCCTGCAGATAGGTGGCAGGCACATAGGTGGAGCTGTCCTTGGCATATTCGCTCTCGCCGCGCCCGCGCAGTTCCACGCAGATGATCCGGCGCGTGCTGCCGAAACGCTCTGCTATCGGTTCGAAATCGCGGGCGTTGCGGGTCAGGCCGGGAATGCACAGGATCGGCAGAGCCGCAGCATCGCTGGGATAATCGCGGTAATGCAGGGTCAGGCCATCGGCGGTCTCCCACGTACCATCCTGCCATGCCTGATCGCTCATTGCGGTGTGCTGCGTCCCTGCCGTTCGACTTGCGCCCCTAATGCCAGATGCACCCTGATCCGCAAGCGCTACCTCGCGCTTTGGCACCCTCCCTTTAAGCACAAACCCGGGGCATCGGGCCACAGCGCCCTTAACTACGTTGCCCTAATGTGGTCTGATGTTGTGAGGCTGGCTGTTTCGCGCCACAAGGACGTTGCAATTGCAACCAGTCATGGAAAAGGCGCCGCCACCTCTCCTACATGCTGGGCGCATAGCGATTCGAGAAAGGTTGGCTCAGATTGGCCGAGACGGATGAACTGATCTCCTTCGAACCCGCCACGGGTGAGGAGCTTTGGCGCGGCAAGTATGGCGATGTGGACGCGATTGTCGCCCGCGCCCGCCGCGCGTGGCCCGAATGGGCAGCAAAGCCGCTCGCCAACCGGATCGAACTGGTGCGCCGCTTTGCCAATGAAGTGCGCAAGGAACAGGAAGAATTCGCCCAGCTGATCGCGCGCGAGACGGGCAAGCCCATATGGGAAGCCCGCACCGAGGTCGAGGCGGTGATCGCCAAGGTCGAGATTTCCGTGCGCGCCTATGCCGAACGGACCGGCCAGAAGAAGCTCGACAGCGGGCTGCAGGGGACCGCTGCCGTGCGCCACAAGCCACATGGAGTGATGGCGGTTCTCGGCCCCTACAACTTCCCTGCCCACCTGCCCAACGGCCACATCATCCCGGCAGTGATCGCAGGCAATGCCATCATCCTGAAGCCGAGCGAGAAGACCCCTGCGGTGGGCGAGCGGTTGCTGCTTTACATGAACCGCGCAGGCATTCCCGCTGCGCTGGTGCAGTTGCTGGTCGGCGGGCCTGAGGAAGGCAAGGCGCTGGTGGCGCATCGCGATGTCGATGGCGTGCTGTTCACCGGTTCTGCCCAGGTCGGCATCGCCATCAACAAGAAGCTGGCGACCGATCCGGGCAAGATCGTGGCGCTGGAAATGGGCGGCAACAACCCGCTGGTGGTGTGGGACACGCCCAAGCTGCCCGACGTTGCTGCGCTGATCGTGCAATCCGCCTTCACCACGGCTGGCCAGCGCTGCACCGCCGCACGCCGCCTGATCGTGAAGTCAGACATCTATGATGACGTGATGACCGAATTGAAGAAGCTGGTCGATCGCATCATCATCGGCGGGCCGTTCGACGATCCGCAGCCCTTCATGGGCCCGGTGATCGACAACCGCACGGCAGACCAGCTGGTGGAAAGCTTCCTCTACCTGCTTTCCAACGGCGGCAAGCCGATCACCCACATGCGCCGCCCGGACGAGAACCTGCCCTTCATCACCCCCGGCATCATCGATATCACCGCCATGACAGAGCGGCCCGACGTGGAACTGTTCGGCCCGATCCTGCAGGTGATCAAGGTGGACGAGTTCGACCAGGCGATTACCGAAGCGAACAACACGCGCTTCGGTCTGTCGGCATCGCTGGTTGGCGGCACGCCGCAGGAATACAACCGCTTCTGGGCCAATATCCGCGCCGGCATCGTCAACTGGAACAGGCCGACCAACGGTGCTTCATCCGCAGCACCCTTTGGCGGCATCGGCTATTCGGGCAACCACCGTCCGGCAGCATATTACGCCGCAGATTACTGCGCCTATCCGGTGACGAGCACCGAAATGGAACAGCCGCGCGCCAGCGTGGGCGTGGGCTTCAAGGGGTAACGGCGCTGCGGCTCAATTGCCGGTGGTTACAAGGTCTACCGAAGTCATCCCGTCATCGCCGCTGCGGGCGAAGACCATGAAGCTGCGGCCTTCTGCCGTGCCGCCGAGCACATCCTCTCCATCCTGCAGCACGCGCTGCATGGCAAAGCCGTTCGTGCTGCCACGGGTGAAATAGAAATCCCTCACGTCGCCCAGCGCCACCGGGGTGAGGAAGTTGACCACGCGCAGGTGGCAGCCGCCCCTGTCGGTGCCAGCCGCTTCCTGCACCGCACCGCGCGGATAGACCGGGAAGGCTTCGGGCATGCGCGCGGCCCAGAGAGCCGAGAATTCAGCGATAGAGGCACAATCGCGCTTGCCCTCCCCAGCCGACGCAGCGCGTGCGGCAACGCTCAGCCGCGCTTTCGGGCAGTTTGCCATCGACTCGTTCGGGCTGCGGCGCGCGGCGCATGGCGTTGATCCCGCCGACCAGTTCAAGCGCCTCGTCCCGCGCGGCGCGGGCGGCACCCGCTCCCCGGTCAACCATGGGGATCGCGCCATCCTGCGGCCCCAGAGCGATGGCCCGGTTGGCAGTGTTGCGGTTTATCATGTCGGGGTCGACAAGGATCTGCTCCGAAAGCGCCACAGCCATCAGCGGATCGTCGATATCCTGCACCACCGATACTGCTTCGCTGTTGTCCTGCCCGCAACTGCCCAACAGCAGCAATGGGCCGCCGCTGAGCAGCAGCAGCGTGAAGAAAGATGGTTTCCGCGCGATCATGCCGCCTGCCATAGCGGCAAATTGCCAAGGTTCGCTTAATGCCGGGCAACCTTCCCGTTATAGGCGCAAAGAACAAGGCGCCTGCCCGACCGAAGCCAGACAGGCGCCTTGGCGCGCGCCTCGTAAACACGAGCCGAGGGATCCGCGCAGTTAGGCATCGGTCCAACAGGGGAGACCGAGCCGAACTGTAAAGGGCGGATGACGAGGGGGAGGGAGGAGTGTCATCCGCGAGTTGGTTAATAGCTTGTCGTGGCTGAACGGTGCGCAACGCGGCTGTAAGGTTTGCGGAAATCTTGCACAGGCAGTAATCGGGGCGCGATGGGGGATCAGCACGCCACAAGCACCACGCCGCGCCGAGCGCTCGCCTATGCGCTGGGCGCACACGCCATCTGGGGCTCGATGCCGGTTTACCTGTTGCTGGTGCAGACGGTTCCGGCGATGGAATTCGTGGCTTGGCGGCTGGTCTTCACCTTGCCGCTGTGCCTCTTGATCCTTGCCATCTGCTCCGGTTTTGACGAGCTGAAGGCGGTGCTGTCAAACCGCCGCACGGTGCTGACGCTGGTCGGCAGTTCCACGATCATCGCGATCAACTGGTTCCTCTATGTCTTCTCGATCCAGTCGGGCAATGTCTACGCTGCCAGCCTTGGCTATTACATCCTGCCGCTGGTGATGATGCTGATGGGCATGGTGTTCCTGGGCGAGAAGCTGACACGGCTGCAATGGGGCGCGGTGGCCTTGGCTGCCGCAGGCGTTGCCGCGCTGGCTGCCGGCGCGCTTGTGACACTATGGCTCAGCATG
>Ga0181606_10002777_pt1 | contig 14973 bp, 6 predicted proteins | sample 041ome_10_FD_132994 | JGI IMG/M metagenome (GOLD analysis project Ga0181606, IMG submission 132994) | Coastal salt marsh microbial communities from the Groves Creek Marsh, Skidaway Island, Georgia - 041412US metaG (megahit assembly) | ecosystem: Environmental > Aquatic > Marine > Intertidal zone... | reverse complement strand
ATTTATTAAAGAAGAATACCTTATACTTATAGTTTAGGGCATTTAACAATTTTAATCGGAAAAAAACATGGGAACAATTAACAATAGATTTCAGTATGTATGGTACGGAACCTGCGGTGAGCAAGAAAAATGTAAACCTTACGTCTTTAAAGATAATCCTGCTCAATTACAAAAAGCAGTTGAAATGATTTCACAATTTAGTACAAGTTCAACGAATAATTCTCCTATGTCATATAAACCTGATCAAGGTCAAGGTGATTTGACAAGTTTTGAATGTGGTGGAATGTATTTAGTTGTATTAAAACCAGGACAAAGTCTTTCGATTCCCGGATTAACAGCTGCGGGAAGTGAAACAATCAAAGCAGGTGAAAACAAATTAGCAGCCAAAATTTCATTTACTTGTGCAGGAGTTTTTGATGCAACACCTTCACCAACTGAAAAAGAATGTATTCCAAGTGGTTACACCAAAATCACAATCACATCTGCAAATCAAAATGTTTCTATTGGTGGTGGTACTCAAAAATTTATTTTCTTTACCAAAAACGATGTTGTTGGTTTAGATACAAATTTCCTTACATCTGCAATTGCATCCGAAATTAATGTTAAATTCCCAGTAGGAACAACTTCGCAGATTATTATGACAGGACTCAAACCTAAAGCAGAAGGTGGTCAATTGTATGTTGACAAAGGAACTGGATGCTATGGTGGACCTTTCAAAATCGTAAACGGAAATTGGCAAGTTGATTTAAAATTATTGAGTGGTATAGATGAAACTCCAAAACCACAACCTACACCTACACCAAAACCACAAGTAAATTGTAATTGTGCTCCAAGTGGATACACCAATGTAAACATCACAGGTGCAATGGTAAATAGTGGTGGTCATGTATTCGCAGGATTCAAAACTACATTGGTAGTAAGTTACGATGCAACTACATTAAAGTCAGAAGGTATCGCAACCAATATCACATTTACATACCCTGACAACTCAAGTATGGGTATGATTATTATGAATGGTAAAGTACCAAATAATACCCAGTTCTTTATCAAGCACGGAGGAAATTGTTACTCTGCAACTGCAACAACTGGAAATAGAGCATCTAGTGGTGATTGGTCATTAAAAACCGTTGTTTCAAAAACTTTACCAAGTGCGTGTGGAGATAGTTCACCCGCACCAACTCCTAAACCACAACCAACTCCTACTCCTAAACCACAACCAACTCCTACTCCTAAACCACAACCAACTCCTACTCCTAAACCACAAACAGGAAATTGTTGTCCATCTACATTCAGAACAATGAATACCGATGGTGGTCAAACATTAAAAGAAGTAACTGATATTATTCAAGGTTCAAGTAAACCAGTTACTACACTTAAATACATGATGTGGGAAAACGGAGGAAAACTTTGTGTTGATATGACTGGATTAGAAAATGCTCAAGTAAATGACTCAGAAACACCTCGTTTCTTTTCATTGCCATCAAGTCCATCAACTGCAATTGGTTCGATGACAAGAGTATACAACAATGGTAAAAATAAATTTTACTATACCGCAAAAGACGGAAAATGTTATGAAGCAGAATGGGGTGATGCCGGAAAAGACTGGCAAAGTCCTGTTGCTATGAAAGCATCTTCTGGAGGGTAATGAATGACCTGAAAGGTGCAAAAAAATGGGAAACTTAAAAGGTCCTTGGTTACTAAGTTGGGTAGGAGATACAAAAGGTTGTGAAGAATATAATACGACCGATTTAGAGTCGAAAATAGAAATTATATTCCAAACATCTCAGTCTGGAACTGGTTTTATAGTTCAAAGAACAAACGCAGCCGATAGTGCGTTTGCGACTATAAAAAAATTAGGATGTGGAAGTGGGTGTGTAATTAAAGTAAAAGAAGATACACAACTTCCTCATGTTGTTCAATCAACCGGTTCTACTCAAAGAATTAAACCAAACTTTCCTATTGAAATTGAGGTTTCTGGATTATCATCAACTTTTTCCAATGGAAACGGAATTTATATTTTAACAACTCAATTCAAAGCAAATTACCCAACATACAAAAATCCAAACGGATGGATATTTGAGAAAAATGACACAGGATGGTCACTTGTTCATAATGTTGATGGTTTGAATATTTTAGCAAATAATTCAAGAAGTCCTGTGGTCGGGCCTTACAAAGAAGTAAATTGTAAAATAGATAATTGCCAAACTGCATTTGTAAAAGATATAACCGAGACGGGTAGTGGGGTGGTATTACCTGACCTTGAAAACTTAAAAACAACGGAAATTAAAACAAACTCATTTTCAATTTCATGGGAAGGTGTAAATAATATTAGTCATTATGAAATTGAAATATCAGACACACTAGATTTTTCTCAATCCGCAAAGGCACAAGTAGATAAAAATCAACAATTTTATGAGTTCAAAAATTTGACAGATGGAAAGATTTATTATTATCGTCTTAAATACAAAAATTATTTAGAGAAATATGATAGTATTTTCTTTACACGAAAAGTAACTACTGCACTTTCGGGTAAAAGATTTAATTTGTCGGTGACATTAAATGCAAATTTTCATCCTGAGTTAGATTGGGAAATTCCATCCAATTTAAATTATACTTACTATTATTCTATATTTCGTTCTAAAGATACACAAAATTGGACTAAATTAAAAACATATAAAGATGATGTTAATGTAACAGAATCTCCTGAGTTTGAAGGCAAAGATCCACGAATTCATTATATAGACACAACAATTACAGATGAATCGTTGTATTATTATGCAATGCAATTTAATAACGGTGTAGACGGAGATTTTTCTTCAGTTGTTAGTATACGAGTAGATAAAGAAAGACCCAATCCTCCAAAGGTGACTGCACCAATATCACCCACAAACAAAAAAGATTTATATTTTACGTGGCAATCTGATAGTAATGTTAATCATTATTTGTATAAATTCAATGGTTCTGAATGGGCAAAATATACTCAAAACAATATTACTATTCCTGGAAAACAAGGAGAAAATATTTTTATATTAAAAGCAGTTGACGATGCATCAAATGAATCTTACGAAACAATTAAAAAAATTATTGTAGATACAATACCACCTCCTGCTCCGGAAATTGCTGATATAGGAGAAATCTCAAATAAAACTGAACTTACATTTTCTTGGACAGTTGTAACATCGGACGGATTAGATTTACATAAAGTTTCATCCGACTTAAAGGAATTTTTATATAGAATAAATAATGGTTTGTGGATACAAGTTGATAAATCAGTATCAAGTGTCACAATCAAAACGGTACAAGGTGCAAACAAATTTGACATAAAATCAGTTGATGTAGTGGGTAACCATTCAATCTATGTATCACATACAGTTAACGTTGATTATATTCCACCAAAAGCACCTGTACTAGAAAAAGTTGCATCACCTACAAAAAATAAAAGTTTATATTTTAGTTGGAATTCCGAACAAGTAAATGGTTTCAAATATAGAATCACATTATGGAAATCTGCATCTGATACAAAAACGGTTGGTAGTTGGAATACAATTGAAAAAGAAAAAAGAAGTATATCACTTAATGGTGTTGATGGATATTTTCGTTTTGAAATTTATTCTTATGACTCGTTTGGAAACAATTCCGATGTTGCATCACAAACTATATTAGTTGATTACACACCACCAAAAATACCCGAACTAAAAGAAGTAAGTTTAGTTCCTGATGACAATACAGGTAAACTTAAAATTACATATGATGTTATTTTAGACGAAACATCAACAAGTGCATCTTATAGACTTAATAATGGTGGGTGGGTACAATACGATGTGAAATCGGATGCAAATATATCATTGTTATTAAACGAAGGAACAAATACAATTGAGATTTATTCAGTTGATGTGGTTGGAAATAAATCAGATACACATCAGATAAAAAAGTTTATTGATACAATTGCTCCAACAACACCAAAATTCATTTCACCACTCGGTGGTTCTCCTGCTGGACTTAGAAGTGACTTGTGGAAATTGTGCCAATTAAATTCCACACTCGATGAAGTAACTACTATCAATATAACTTATTCTTATATGAACGCAGGTACTCCTGTTAACTTTGAAGAGTTGAATTTAGGAAGTAGGCATCCGAAAACAAAAGTAGTTGCATTGTGGTCGAACTCAGCAACAGAGTTTGAATTTAAAACTGAGATAGAAGCAGGATTTAGAAGTTTCAAAAAGATAATTGAAGAATTGTATAATAAAATTCAAATAAATTTTATAAGTCGTGGAGACGAACCAAGTGCTTTGAAAAATATTCCAGTTGGATTGAGATACGGATTTGATGCCGATGAAGCAAAAGAACTTGGTCTTGGTGATATTAGAATAGGTTTGGTTGACAAGCACATAGAAACTTATTCTGAAATTAAAAATCCAGATACTGATTTATTTTTAAATCTTGGTTGCATTTTACTTGATAAAAATTTAACTTGGAAATCAGATGCAAATGTAACAACAACATCTTATAGTATTCAGTATGCTCTTCGATATTTTCTTGGAAAGGTACTTGGTTTACCTGATAATAAAGAAAATACACACGGAACTCAACATTCTTTGCAACAAGGAAAAAGTGTTAAAAATACCGAGTCTGCTGATAAAAATTTGTTTTCAAAAATTTACGAATACCCCACACTTGGTGGTAAGACTATGAAAGTTGTACATGGTTCTGTTATTGAAGTTGCTTGGAAAAGTGATTCTAATGCTTTATACGAATATCGTTATGCATTTATTTCATCCGATGGAAGAATTACATCAACTGACAATTGGACACAATTAAGTACAACATTATCAAAAGAAGGAAAAAAGATATTTAATTTAACGGACGAAGAGAAACTCAATTCGTTATTGCGGGTTTATGTTAGATCACTGGATGAGTCTGGTAATACTTCCGATGAATCTTATATTGATGTAAAACTCCCAAGCAATGATTTAGATACAAATATACAACTTGTTTCAATTGACGAGAAATGTGAAACGAATCTTCAGTATAAAAATAATGCAAATTGTTGGGATTCATTTGGATTGTTTAGTGCGGAATTACTTGTAACAAAATCAAGTTTAAATAATCAATATTTAATTGTGGAAGTAAAAGATTCTACAAGTAAATTTGCAAGATACGAAAAAATAGAAACATTGAATGGAGGTAAATTCACAATAAATTCTCTTAAACCTGATACGACATATACATTTAGAGCATTGATTGTAAATAAAGGAACAGATTTATCAACCACAAGTACAACTTATAATAATTTAGTGGGTGAATACTTTGGAAGTTTTTCAAACTTTAAAACAATAAAAACTTCAAAATCGTATATGGTTATTCCGAATAAACCAACGATAAATACAATAGTTCACTTTAGGCACAAAGATCAAAGCAATTCAAAATTTATTTTTCCTCTTGGTGAATCGCATAGTATTGTATATATTTTGAATGAAAAAACAAATATAAAAGAACCAAAAGATAAATGGACACCAACTTGTGTAGTTACCTGGTCAATATCAAACGATCAGTTTTTTAAGAGTTATGTAATTAAATACAAAGAAAATAATGTAGAAAACTCAGTTAAAACGGTTTCGATTTTGGATAAATCTAAAACTACATTTAATCTTAAATTAGATAAAAACAATACAATCTATAAAATACAGGTGGGTGTAAGTGACACACTTGGTAATACTGTGTGGTCAGATTGGAACGAATATAAGACTGTGCCATTGGATACACAACCAAAAGAAATGTCCGAATTTAAAGTAGATTATTCAGGTGAAATTAAATCAATTTACAACGAAAGACCCACGTCTAAATGGACACTTTCTTTCAGATTACCAAAATAACTTGATGATCAGTTTCCGAGTTTACATAGCAAACCTGACGTAGAAGATTTTACCAGAAAAGATTATTCATTATTAGACTGGATGTCATCGATAGGACATCCTCCTATGAGAATACGATATAAACCACAAGGTGCTCCTGTAACAAGTTTATGGATAACGCATTCAGATGTGTATGATAATGAATTCAATAAAACGGATATAAGAATCAACAAAGACGATACAGGATATTATATAAAAGTACCTGGATTTGACGAAAACTATAAATATGATTTTGTTTATACTATTTATGATTTAACCGGGCACTACATTCAACAATCAGTAACACTTGAAACAAAATCTAAATCAATATTAAGTTCACCTGTTACATTCGTGCCATCAATTACGGTTGAACGAAACAGATACATAAATGGATTAGATAGCAACGGAAAATCTTTAGAAGCAATGCAATGGATTTTGGATGTAAAAACAACAATACCAACAACAAACTCAATAAAGCATTTTTATGTTCGTTTCAGAAAATCAACAGAAACTTATTACACAAAAAGATTCGAACTTGATATATCAAAAATTCCATCGGAGAGAATTTGGACGTCTGGAAGTTCAATTGTGTATACTCTTAGAATATCTGGATTTGATCCAAAAACAAGATACTATTTTAAAGTAGATGCGGTTAATGATTTTGGTAATATGTCTAAATCTTCAAATGAAGTTGAGTTTGTTACACCTGTTGGAGATAAATCTAATCCAGAACAAGTTAATCTGAAGTTTATTAGAAAAGCAACTACTTCTTCGGGTACAAGTCAAGTTCAATTTGGATTGATGAAACCAAGTGAACCAACTCTTGATTTTGTTTTATTTCACACAATACACACAACCTCAACGAATAAACCAAGTAGTATTTGGCAATATACAACCAAAAATTATATTTCTGCGGATCGTATAAACAAGTATTGGGCAAGTGGTGTGGATACAATTAATATAGCAATCAAATCTGATGCAACCAAATATCATAGTTGCGTTTTTATGTGGAGAGATTCTGCGTTCAATTATTCTGCTCCTTATTTAAAAACATTAACTAATACATCAACGGGATTATCACAATTATTGAGTGAAACGGAAAACGAAGAAGATAATGTTTTAGTTTTGCAATAGATATTTGAAAGTATGTTATAATTTTTTATGAACAGAGTATATTTATTATAGAGATGGAAAACGAACTAAAAAGAAAATATCAGTACGGTTGGTACGGAACCTGCGAAGGAGAGTGCAAACCCTTTTACTTAAATCAATTTAATGACAGAGATAAAATCGAGTCTATAATTCGTGTATCTGTTGCGGACGGTCGTTCGTTTGAAAAATTTACCGCATACGATGAATCTAAACTTTCATGGGTAAGTAATTTGCCGAGCAATGAATCGTTTGATGATTATATTAATCCACAATTTAAACATTTGGAGTGTGGTATGGGTTATTTGGTAGTTAGAAAAACTACTGACTTTGGTAAACTTGAAATCAAAGATTTTCAAGTCGGAAATTATAATGGTCCTGCCAGTGGTAAACCAGCAGGATTTGTTGCTTTAAGTGGTTGTCCTGATGCAACCCCAACTCCAACACCAGCACCACCATTCATTAAAATTGAACTTCTTGAAGTTGATTACAATTATGCGGGTAAACCTGGTGAAGCATTAATTAAATTTAAAATTAGATTGCTTGAAACAAAATCATGGCAATATCAAGTCTCGGGAAGTCAAGATGTATTTACCGTATTGGCACAAAATGGTCAAGCAATATTGGAAAAAACATTTGTTTCTAAACCCGGGGAGTTTTCATTGACTGTAACTGGATTAGATTCCTCTGGTAAACCTGTGAATGTAAAGGATTCAAAAGACACTCGTTACTTCAAGGTTCTTGCACCAACACCAACTCCAACACCAGAGAAAACACCAACACCAACACCAACGCAAACTCCAACACCAAGTCAAACACCATTTAACTGTGAATGTATAGTAAGTACACATTCTAAAATAGTAATTCAGACCACTCCATCTCAAGTATCTGGTGGTCATACATTCGCAGGATTTTCAAAGAACTCGGAAGTGGGTATTAAAACAGATCAATTCACTTCGGCAGTTGCATCAACTGTTAATATCAATAAACCTGATGGAAAGCAGTTGGGAGTTATTGTATTTAGTGGAATTAAACCTAATAATGCAACCATTTATGTTAAAGATGGAACTTCAAGGGTATGTTACGAAGGAGTGGCAAGTTCATCTAATGGTGATGGAGAAACATGGACATTAACTATGAAGGCACGTGAACTTCCGGGTGATTGTCAACCAACTCCAACACCTGAAAAAGAAGAATGTTGTGATGGATTAACCGAATACACAACCGTAACAGATAAAATTCAACCAAAGAATACTGTTTCTGGGGAGACCACGGGTGTGCAAGGTAAATTGTGTTGGACAAAATTTGAATCATCTTCCGAAGCAAGTGACAAAGCATTTAATTGTCCGTTTGAAGTTGCTGATTGGAGCAAGGGTGGTCTTGTTATCCTAGTACAATCACCAATCGATTCTTCAAATAACAAATTTAGATTTGAATCAACGGATGGTAAGTGTTATGAAGCAAATCTCGTAGACTCGGGAGACGGAGCAAACATTTTCAAAAGGATTAAATAAAATGGGAAAAATACAACAAACAAATTCGTATAAAACAGTTGTTGGTTGGTATGGTGAATGTGGAGACGACGAATGTCAAGATTTACAATTAACCTCGTATGCAAACCAAATTTCAGCAGTTTTTCAATGGGACGCAAACGGTGTATTAAAGGTATGGAAAGCAAGTTTACCTGTAATACTTAATAAAGCATTTACACGACTAGAATGTGGTAAGTTGTATTATTTGTATGTCAAACCTGGAACTGGATCATTTACAATTCCCAATTTTGTTGTTAGTACACACGAAGCACAAGATTTAGGTCGTGTTACTGTTTCGTGTCAACCAACACCTACTCCGGTGACAACACCAACTCCTGTACCGTGTGATTGTGAACCGGATGATTATACAACTGGAACCGCAGGTTCAAGTAGTTCATTTACGATGGCAGGTCATGTACTAGGTGGATTTGAACAGGGCACAAAAGTAAGTTTCAAACCATCAACATTTGCATCTGCACTTTCTGCGGAAATGACATTAAAATATCCAAATGGTCAAACTGCGGGTATGATTGTATTTACTAATGCAAAACCAAACAATTCGGAATTTATTGTAAGACGTGGATTAACTTGTTATACTGCAACTGCCACCGACTCAAACAAAGTCGGTGACGATACATGGAATTTAACTTTACAACAATCAAAAACATTATCTTCTAAGTGTGGTGATGATAAACCATTGGCAACACCAACTCCAAAACCTGCTACATACTCATTGAGTGTAGATAAAACTTCAGTTAACGAAGGTGAAAGTTTTGTGGTAACTTTAACAACTCAGAATCTTTCAAGTGGAGCATCTATTCCATTTACTATCACGGGAGTTCAACCCGAAGATATTGCTCAGTCATTAACAGGTAGTTTTGCACTAAGTGGAAATAAAGACACAAAAACATTTACAACGATTGCTGATAAAAGCACAGAAGGAAATCAAACTGCAACAATAAGTTTGAATAACGGAAAAGCAAGTGTATCGGTAACAATCAATGATACTTCAAAAACTGAACCAACACCAACACCGGCAGTTCCAACTGAGTGTTGTACTGCAAATACAACTCAATACGGAACAGATGGAAGCAACACACCAAAAGAAGTAACTTATACATTACAAGGACAAAGTAAACCAGTTACTATTCTTAAATACATGATGTTTGGTCAAGGTGGAAAAATTTGCGTAGATGTAACTGGAATGGAATCTGCTCAAGTAAATGATTCAGAAACTGGAAGATATTTTTCACTTCCCGAAAATCCAAATAATGCAATAGGTTCAATTACTCGTGTGTATAACAATGGCAAAAATACATTTTACTATGTTGCATCAAACGGAAATTGCTATAAAGCAGATTACACAAATGCTGGACAAGATTGGCAAAGTCCTGTGGTGATGACAAAGTCTAAAGGCACATCTTCGGTAGAACCTACACCAACTCCAAAACCTGTGCCAACATATACATTGTCTTCAAGTGCATCGTCTGTATCAGAAGGTCAAAACTTTACTATAACGTTGACAACTCAAAATGTTGCAAATGGAACAAATGTACCATTTACAATCACAGGAATTGAAAGTGGTGATTTAAGTCAATCATTGAGTGGTAATTTTACAATCAATAACAACACAGATAGCAAAACATTTACTGCAATTGCTGATAAACAAACTGAAGGCAATCAAACTGCTCAGTTGGCACTCGACAATGGAAAAGCAAATGTATCCGTGGTAATTCAAGATACATCTAAAGCAGAAACGTTTTCATTAAGTTCAAATCCTACATCTGTAAACGAAGGTCAAAACTTTATCGTAACACTGACAACTCAAAATGTTGCAAATGGAACAAATGTACCATTTACAATCACGGGAGTTCAAAGTGGTGATTTAAGTCAATCGTTGAACGGCACTTTTACCGTTTATAACAACACAGATAGCAAAACATTTACTGCGGTTGCTGATAAAAGCACCGAAGGAAACGAAACTGCTAAGTTGACATTAACTAATGGAAAAGCAAATGTATCTGTTACAATTAATGATACATCTAAAGCACCAACTCCAACTCCACAAAAACCAAGTGAATGTTGTCCATCAACTACAACACAATATCCAACAGACGGTGGTAACTCTTGGAAAGAAGTGACATACACATTACAAGGAACAAGTAAACCTGTTACTATTCTTAAATACATGATGTTTGGTGCTGGTGGAAAACTTTGCGTAGACGTATCTGGAATGGAATCTGCTCAATCTAATGATTCCGAAGGAGGTAGATACTTCTCACTTCCTGAAAATGCAGGAACTGCAATCGGTGCCGTTACTCGTGTGTACAACAACGGCAAAAACACATTTTATTACACGGCCGCAAATGGAACTTGCTATAAAGCAGATTACACAAGTGCCGGTCAGGATTGGCAAAGTCCAGTGGTGATGACGAAAACATCAGGAACAGTTTCTCCTGCTCCTACTCCAACACCCAAGAAACCAACTCCGACACCAGTGAAACCAACTCCAACACCCGTGAAACCTGAGAAATTGGAATTTAGATGGGCATCTATAAATGTAAATGGAATTGGAACTCGTGATGTTTTACAAGTTAAAAATATTTTAAAACCAACAAATGATAATTTCGCATCAAGAAATGTAGAAGATGTGTGGTCAACGGTTTATGGATACACAGGAAACGATGGAAGTTATTCATTATCAAATGCTTTTTGGCCAGATGCGGCTGTAGCATCCACATATGCTTCACATCATTCCGGTGCAATTACATTTGATGGATTGACATTTACATTGGGTGCAGATGAAACGGATTCAAAAGTAGGAAAATACAAGCAAATTGCGGTGGCATTGTCAAGTAAAGTTGAATTCTCACACAAATCAACTGAATCAAGTCCATCTTATTTGTTTATCTATAAAGAAGATAATTCAAATCCAAACGCATCTGCGGTGGGTGCAAGTGCTTCATGGCCTGTTATTATGAAGAAACTTGATCCTACTCCAACTCCAAAAGCAAAAACACCTACACCAAAAGCAGACGTAGATTGTAGTTGTGTACCAGAAGATTATTTTGTGGCAAACATAACAAGTTCATCTATGGTAAATGTAAGTGGTATGATATTTGCTCAGTTTGATAAAGGTGGTCAAGTTGGATATGAAAAATCCAAGATGCAAACCGCAATCGCATCTACTATATCATTTAAATTACCAAACGGAAATGCGGGTGGTATGGCAGTATTAAGTGGTGTGAAACCAAATGGTGCTAAGTTTGTATACAGAACAGGTGACAAGTGTTATTCTACTGTTGTTGGAAGTTCCAATATCGTAAATGGTGATTATGTTGCAACTTGGGCAGTTGAAAAGTCATTACCATCTGCGTGTGCCGATGGAAGTGCTTTTATGGAAGAAATAAATTGTTGTACAGATTCGGAAACAAGAATAGATGTTATTCGTGGTGTGGGTGAAATGCAAAACGGATTTCAAGTAACTGCACATCCTGATGGACTTATGGATGGAAATTTATGCTTTACTTCAACAAGCAACACTTACAAATTAGATAATCCACATTTTATATCATTTGAAGGAATGAACGATGTAAATAAAACAATTAAATTGGATGTAAGTGCTGAATATGAAGGAATTAAGTTTATTTATCGTTTATCAACAGGTGAATGCTATGAAGGATATTTGAATAGTTCAAACATTGCAACGTTCACCGAAATACAAGATCTATTCTAATGGCAAAATTACTACAAAGTGAGAACGCATTTGCTAAATATTTAGTGTGGTGCGGAGTGTGTACCGATGAATCGGACGCACAATTTGATTTAACAAGTACAGATAAAGTATTACAAGTGTTAGAGTTCTCTGCATCTGGAACTGTTGTAAAAGTATATGATGTTACATTGTTCGAATCATTTTGGGATTTTAAGAAATTGAAAATAGGTCATGCTTATTTAATCACTCTTAAAAAAGGAAAAGGTGAATTAAATATTCCAAATGTAGCAGTTTCGTTTAGTGAAAGTACCGCAAAAAACAAAATTACAACTGAGTGCAAACCATCTGACCCAACACCAACTCCAACACAAACTTCAACACCAACACCTACTCAAACACCCGAAGCAACTCCAACTCCGTTTGATTGTTGTTCTGGAATGAGAAGTGTTACATTGAACAACGATAAAGACGGAGTATCTTTACAAGTAGAAGGTGAGAAGTTCAAAGGTGGTCAACTTTGTTATGCACTTAAAACTAATTCTGAAATATTACCTGGTAATTCTATTGCATTTTATGCAAAAGACAAACTTGGTAACTTCATAGCAACAATTGCTATTAGTGCGAAAGAAGGTATTTCGGCATATAAAGGATTTGATTCTAAATCATCGGGTAAATTTGTATACAGATTACCAAACGGAGATTGCTATGAAGGTGATTTGCAGTGGGCAACACCAAATGATTACGCAAAAGGTCCTGTATTTACAAAAATTGATGCGGAAAAGGCAGTTGAAATGGCAAATGAAATGCTATTCACTCCAACTTCTGCAATGTACGAATATACACCAACTCCAATGGGGTCTGGATTAAATCCTAATATAGATTTAAGTTCTGATGGTTACGAATCTAATTTGTTAAGTGCCGGAAAAAATACATTTGGGCAACTTGCAAGTGAATTTGATGGATCAACATTTAATCCTTCGTTGATTCCTGCTTATAGTGTATTTTCTGCAAATGAAGATCATTTTGTTTATTTAAAATACGATAATACTTTGTGGGGAGGTGGTCTTGCTCGTGATGGTCAACTTGGTGATAGTCCGAGATTTGAAACCGAAGATTCGTCCGAAGGTACACTTGAGCAATTTACCGATAATAATTTAGAAAACATCCGTGATGTAGTTACAACTAAAAGTGGAACATTTGTAGTAAAAACTGATGATACCGTTTGGGGTCTTGGTAAAAATGTATCTGGTGAAATGGGAACTAACGATCCAATCGGTACAATAACAAAAGTTGCAAAGCAATTACAAATATCAGATGCCCTTGCATTCATAAAACCAAGTAATGCTCCAACGGATAATTCTACTTTGTATATAGTTGATCAAAACGGAGACATTTATGGTTCTGGATTTAATGGAAACAATAATTTATTCTTGGGTTCATCTCAATCAAATTATTTAGTTCCTACGAAAACTACATTGAATGATTCAGAGTTAGTTTCAATCTGCTTAACCGACTCTGCAACACTCATTTTAAAAACTGATGGTTGTGTTTATGCAACTGGTGACATTGGAACTAATGGTGTAGGTGGACTTGGTAAGTCTTCTGCGGAAAGCACAACTGAGTTAATTAAGATTGAAAATTGTGTACAAAACAATTCTGTTGTTCCGTTTGAAGATATAATTCAAATTTACTCAAATGGTAAAGATGCAGTTGTGGCATTAAAAGCAGACGGAAGTGTATTTACATGGGGTATCGGTGAAGACATACTCGGTGTAGGTACAATATCAAATTACACAGACGGTTATAGTATTTTGGATGAAGATGATTATTCATCTCGGGGGAGATCAATTCCAACACAAGTTTCTATTGCTGATGTAAAGTATGTAAGTATGAGTAGAAGATGTTGTTTTGCACTTAAATATGATGGAAGTATGTGGACGTGGGGAACTGGTGTTAATAATGAAAATGGATTAAATGATACATCCGCAAAGTTTTCACCAACCAAAGTAGAGTTTGATACATTCTTGAGTGTAAGTGTAGAATCAGTAATACCATCATCTTTTACAAACTATGTTAAATTAGAATCGTCTTAATTTTGTATTAAAAAATATTTATACATCATTAAGACATGGCTATTCTAAAACAAAGTTCGTCATCCTTTGCCAAATATTTAATTTGGTGTGGTGTATGTGATTCAGGAAATTCTACGGAAAATGCTTCTGCACAATATAAATTTACTGAATATGTAAATGAATTTAATATTAGAATATTTGAAAAATCTCTTAGTTTAACTAATTTACAACAAATAAATCAAGTAGTTGAGTACACACAAAATGGTACAGGTGTCAAAATTTTTAATAGAAAACTGAATAGTTTCTTTTGGGATTTTAATTCATTAAAAATAGGACATTTGTATTATATAACTCTTGAAAAAGGAACAGGACAAATAGAGTTACCTGGTGCGGTAATTGCAGGTGATGATAAAAATATAGGTCAAGTAACAGATGTGTGTTATATTCCACCAACACCAACACCTACTCAAACTTCAACACACACACCAACTCCAACGAGCACTCAGACATCAACACCGACGTCTACTCAAACTCAGACTTCAACACCAACATCTACTCAAACTCAGACTTCAACGCATACTCCAACTGATACTCCATCGTCTACAAGCACT
>Ga0181606_10002776_pt1 | contig 14975 bp, 9 predicted proteins | sample 041ome_10_FD_132994 | JGI IMG/M metagenome (GOLD analysis project Ga0181606, IMG submission 132994) | Coastal salt marsh microbial communities from the Groves Creek Marsh, Skidaway Island, Georgia - 041412US metaG (megahit assembly) | ecosystem: Environmental > Aquatic > Marine > Intertidal zone... | reverse complement strand
ATCAGTAAGAGATGGAAAAATCAGAGGGACCAAGACCCATTATCTAAAAGGCAATCAATTGTATGATATTGATAGATTATTTCAAAGTTTAATATTTTCTTACTATCAAAATAGATTCTCTTTACCAAAAAAAATTTTTCTTAATATTAAGCTTGATAATCTAACTCTCATTAAACAGGCTGTAAAACTGAAATTTGAAAGAGAAATTTCAATTTCTTCAAATATCAACTCTAATATTAGGAAATTTGCTAAATTAGGTAAGTTAAATGCCAATCAAGTTATTGAAAATAGAGTTAATCAGGCTGATAAGTATGAGTTTTCAATCAAGGACCTTAGTCTAAATTTAGGTTTAACTGGCAGGAATCTAACGATAGAGGGTTTTGATATCAGCCATCATGGTGGCAAGCATGCCGTTGCTGCAGCGGTAAGGTTTTCTTCACATGGACCTGAAAAAAATAAATATAGGCTTTATGACATTCCAAAAGAATTATCTGGAAATGACATTGGTTCTATGAAACATGTTCTTGAAAGGAGAATTCATAAATTAAGCATCAATCCATTACCAGATATTATTCTGATTGACGGGGGAAAACTTCAACTAGAGGCAGCATTGAACACATTTTCTATTTTGACTAAAAAGCCGCCAATGATACTTAGTATTGTTAAAGGATCCAAGCGCATTAGATCCACAGAGACAATTCTTTCTAAAGATGGGGTTGTTGAAATGCCAAAAGATAACGCAGGTTTTATTCTCCTTCAGCAAATTCGTGATGAGTCACACAGGTTTGCTCTAAAGAGTAATCGTAAGAAAAAAAGCGCAGTAGTAAAATTATCATTGCTTGATGGAGTTCCTGGTATAGGACCACAAAAAAAACAAGACTTGATGATTCACTTTAAATCAATTGAGGCAATCAAAAAAGCCACTCTAAATGAATTGTGTATGGTTTCTGGAATAAGTATTAAACTTGCCAGAGACATTAGTAGAATATTAAATAACAATGATAAATAAACCTGCTTCAAAACTAACATCTGATTTAAAAGAGTTATACAAGCATTTTTCATATAGACGACAGTTTCAATCGAAGATGTTTTTTGGATTAATTTTTTTAGCAGCTTTTGCCGAAATTTTCAGCATTGGAATTGTTATCCCGTTTCTCAGCGCTCTTATGAAGCCAAACATTATTTTTTTGAGTGATTGGGCACAACCAGTTCTCAGTATCCTAAATATCAAGTCAGCCAATGAATTACCATTTGCAATGACAATAATTTTTATTTTGGTTGTCTCCTTTGCATCTATTATTAGACTTGTACACACATGGGTTTTAGTAATGCTTGCTCACAAAATTGGAGCTGACCTAAGTCAAAAAGCGTTCTTACATACTATTTCATTACCTTATGAAGATTTAATTTCAAAAAATAGTAATGATGTAATTTCAACATTATTTGTAAAATTAAACTTAGTAGTCATTCAAATTATTGCCCCATGTTTTTCATTAATAACATCTCTGATATTATCAATTGCCATTTTATCAGCGCTAATTTTTATTGAACCTGCGTTATCATTCTCAATTTTTTTTGGCCTTGCTTGTTTATACGGTATAAGCATTCTTGTGCTAAGAAGAAAAATGTTTGATCAAGGAGAGATGATTAATGCTGAACAGACGAAGGTTGTTCGATTCATGCAGGATGCTTTGGGTTCCTTCAGGGATATGATTTTAGACAATTCTCAAAATGCATATAGTAATTTATTTAAACATTCTGATACGCAACTTAGAATTGCGCATGCAAAAATAGAATTTTACAGATTAAGCCCTCGGCACATCATTGAAGCAGTGGTTATGATAATTTTCTCCATAATTGCATTGATTTTAATCTCTTTTGAAAATGGCTCACCTGAGTCATCTATAGCAATTATGGGTGCTCTAGCAATGGGTGGCATCAAGCTTCTACCAATATTTCAAAATGGATATGCGGGCTGGGCTGGCATTAAGTCCCACCACAGCTTACTGATTGATACTCTAGAGTTGCTAAGGGAAAGACATGATCAAAAAATAATTACTGATGATAATGACTTAAACTTCAACCATGAAATTAATTTTGAAAATGTATCTTTTTCATATCAGGGCAATGATAGTAAAAAAAAGTCGTTAAGTGGAATTACATTAAGCATTAAAAAGGGCGAGCGACTTGGTGTAATAGGTCCTACGGGAAGTGGAAAATCTACGTTTGCTGATATTTTGATGGGGCTGCTAATCCCTTCGTCAGGCGAAATCTTAATTGATGGTATTCCACTTTCAATTCAGAATATAGATTTGTGGAGAAAAAAAATTAGCCATGTCCCTCAATCAATTTTTTTGACTAATGCGTCTATTGCATCAAATATTAGTCTTGCCGCAACGGATGAGGAAATAGATCTTGAAAAGGTAATTCAAGCTGCAAAAGGCGGACAAATTCATGATCTTGTCTCTTCATGGCCTGATGGATACGATACGGTAGTTGGGGAGAGAGGAATAAAGATTTCTGGAGGAGAGCTCCAGAGAATAGGTGTAGCAAGAGCTTTATTTAAAGACCCAGAAATATTAGTTCTTGATGAGGCAACCAGCTCTCTTGACACTAAGACTGAATCTTTTGTGATGGATCATATATATAATTTGCATGAAAATTTAACCATAATTATTATTGCTCATAGAGAATCAACCTTGAAAGATTGCACAGCTATAATAAACCTTTTCGAGGGGGAGTTAATCAAAGGTAAAACTTTAAAATGAATTACATAATCAACTTTATAACCTTATCCAGAGTATTATTTGCTCCACTAATATTTTTTTGCATAACTGCGCTTGAAAGTTACGGAATTACAATTGGAATCTTTTTTTTGGCTAGTATTTCCGATTTCCTAGATGGTTATCTTGCACGAAAATATAACCTTGAATCAGAGCTTGGAAGAATTCTCGATCCTATTGCAGATAAGATCTTAATTGCCTTTACTTTGATTGCTTTAACTGTTCATCTGGACAGTTTTTTTGTCGGGCTGATGACATCCTTAATATTGGCAAGAGAGTTTTGGGTTAGCGCACTCAGGGAGCTTAATGCAATTCAAAATCATTCACAAGCAACTAAAGTTACACTGTTGGCTAAAATTAAAACAACAACTCAGTTTGTGGCGATTGCTGGATACATATTTGCCCTTTATTTGAACCTTTCGATATTATTTTTTGCAAGCAATCTTATCTTATTTGCGGCCGTGCTTATTACTTTAGTTACTGGATTAGAATACACTAAAAATACATTTAAGGCTTATCCTCACAAAGAATAGTTTAAGAGAATTTTCTGTATAATATTCTTTGATTTAAAATTTTTCTAGATATTTATGAAGATAACAGTGATCGGTTCTGGTTACGTTGGTTTGGTCTCGGCTGCTTGCTTTGCCCACTTAGGCAATCATGTAACTTGTTTAGATCAAGATAAAACTAAAATTAGATCTCTTAAAAGGGGGAGTATTCCATTTTATGAACCAGGGCTTGCCAACATGGTGACAAAGAATATTTCTTCTAACAATTTATCTTTTACTAACTCATATAAACAAGCTATTGATTTTTCAAGCACTATATTCGTTTGTGTAGGAACGCCACAATATAATAATGGAAAACCAAATTTAAAATACCTCATTTCATGTATAGACACTATTATTAAGCATTATAAGCAAGAGAAAACTGACAGGGTTTTACATTTATTTATTAAATCTACAATCGCACCAGGAACTATAAAAAAAATAAATAAAAAAATTCATGATCATCATCTTGATAAAAGGTTAGTAATTTCTTCAAATCCTGAGTTTCTTAAGGAGGGCGATGCTATTAACGATTTTTTGAAACCTGACAGAATAGTTATTGGTTCCAATAATAACGAATCAATTAAAATTGCAGAATCACTTTATCGACCAATTTGCTGGAAATCAAATAGAGTGCAAATTGTTTCTCCAGAATCAGCAGAAATTATCAAATATGCTTCAAATGCTTTTCTGGCTACAAAAATTAGCTTCATTAATGAAATAGCAAGACTCAGTGATGCTGTTGGTGCAGATATCGAGGAGATAAGAAAAGGTATCGGGGCTGATGAAAGAATAAATCCAAACTTTTTATATGCCGGTCTTGGATTTGGTGGCTCATGTTTTCCTAAAGATGTAAGTGGACTTCTTCATACGTTTAAAGAATTTAAAATAGATTCTCAATTAGCAAACGCAACTCTCAAAACCAACAAAGAGCAAATTAATTATTTTGTCAAAAAGATTCAAAGCTATTACGGTAAAAACTTAGAAAATTCTCAACTCGCTATATGGGGGCTATCTTTTAAACCTAATACTGATGACATCAGAGAATCCAAAGCAATTGAGTTAATTAAAACGCTATCTCCAAAAGTTAAATTTCTTATGTTGCATGATCCAATTGCGTTAGAGAATGCTAAAAATGAACTTAAACAAGTTAAAAATATCAAATTCCATAAATCTGCTAAGTCTGCTCTAAGAAATTCTGATGGTTTAATTCTATGCACTGAATGGAAAGAATTTTGGTCTCCACCATTAAAAGACCTTTTGCTTCTTAAAGATAAAGTAATTTTTGATGGAAGAAATATTATGGACAAAGATTTGCTAGTCAAAAACGGGTTTAAATATTTTGGTATTGGTAAATGATTGAATATAGTTTTTAGGTTTTTTGAAAATTACATGAAACTTTCAGTCATAACAACATTCTTCAATTCCTCAGATTATATTTCTGATTGCTTAAAATCAGTTCAAGATATTAACTCTAAGCATGAAGTTGAACATATTCTAGTTAACGATGGCTCAAAAGATAATACGTTGGAAATTATAAATAGCCAAAAATTAAAAAATATTATAATAGTAGGAAAACATCATGTTGGCAGAGGGGCAGCTTTAAACTTGGGTCTGAAAAATGCGACTGGAGATTATATTTGCATATTAGACTCTGACGACATGATCAATCCTTCCTGGATCGATTTCTTTTGCAGTAATTATAAGGATTATGATCATGGAGGGGTATTTTTTGGTAAAGTTTCAACCAATATAGATAAATTTAAATCTTATGAACCACCAAGCACTATTTCTTGCAAACATCTAAATCCCATTAGGATACTTTTTTATAACCCCATCTGCCATTCCGGTTCAATATTCAAGCATAGTCCTGTAACCAAAATAAATGGTTATTCGACTTCCATAAAGTCTCAATTTGATTGGGATTTATGGTTAAGGCTTTATTTTATGAATGAAAGTTTTATTAAAATAAATTATATTGCGGCATTTAAAAGGCTTCATTCAAACCAATCCTTTGAAAGCAAAAAACATTTTTTATATACAAGCAGAGGTGTTATTCTCCAATTAAAGGCTGCTATGAGGACTAAGCCAGTTTATTTTTTTCCAGTTTTTATATTTTCAATTATCAGAATTATTTGGTCATTCGTTCCAAGAAGATTGAGAACATCTAGGCTATTCAGTATGTTAAGATGATTGCCGTGGCTGGATGGCAGAGTGGTTATGCAGCGGCCTGCAAAGCCGTTTACGCCGGTTCGATTCCGGCTTCAGCCTCCAAATACTGGGAATAGATGAAATTGATTAATCGTTTATTATTCTTTTCTCTCTGTTCCATAAGTTATATCTTCTCTATAGGCTGTATGAATTTGACATTTTGCGTGACTCGATTTTTTCTTATCTATCAGGCCCTGAATTCAATATATTTACGCTAGGTTATTAATTTTTAAAAAATGAACATAAACTCTAAACCGTATTTTTACAATTTAATAAAAACAACTTGTCTTTTTGCTGTTGGAGTCTCGTTAGTGCTGAACTCTTTCACTCTAATTAGAGGAGGAGCAGCAGGAGGACCTTTTGAAGTAATGTTGTTATTTTTTGTAACACTTCTTGGATTTTTCAAATTAATTGAGAACTATAAATTTAATTTTCTTCCACTAGTTGCCTTGATTTATTTATTACTGATCATGGCTCCTTTAACGCTTTTAAATTTATATTTTGAGTTAATGGGATCAAGTCTAAGAACGCTGATTGCATTACTTTTTGGTGCATCATTAGGCTTCATAATAGCAAATACCAATATTTATGAGCAAGAAAAAATTGCGAAGGGAGGAGGTATGGTAATTATTTTTGCATTTATAGCTGCATTATTTCTCGAGGTTGATCTTTCTAATTTACAAAGACTTATTTTTCTAACAGAAAACCCAAATCAAATAGCTATGTATTCTCTATGTATGATTTTTTTAATTTCATGGAGCGTTAAGAATAAAACCTTATCTGTAATATTAAATCTCTTTTCCATTGGGTATGGTCTATTTGCTCTATCAGATACCTTTCTTCTTTCTCTGGCAATTATACTTATGTTTATCCTTTTAAGTATTTTAATAAAAGGAAAAATTCTTTCAGGCTTGATAATTTTTTGGGGGCTATTACTTGTATTATCCTATGCTTTAATTTTTCCTGAAAATTCTTTGATAGATTATTTTCTTGGTATCTGGAGAACCGCAGATGAGGGCGGAGGAAGAATTACTTTAGCGCTGAATGGATTCTTGGCTTTTTTAGAGTCCCCAGTTTTTGGGCACGGTGCTGGGGCATTTTCAGGGGTGGATATACCAATGATGAGGTTTGAAGCGCATAATACTATTATTGATTTTTTAACTATGGGTGGGATTCCATTTGTAATAATAGTGTATCTTCCATTTTTGCTTGCAGCAAAAGAACTGCTTTACAATTCAAAGTATCTTATATTAGGAATTTTAGTCGCAATAGTTGTTTTTTCACTTTTTCATTTTATAGGGAGGCACCCAATTTTTTGGTTTGTATGGGGCTGCAGCATTTCAATAGTCATGCATTATAAAAACATAAGCAAAGAAAAATTATGTGCGGAATAATTGGAGAATGGAATCCAAGTGGAGTTGATACAAACAATTTTTTCAAAGGTGTTAATGCTCTAAATCATAGGGGACCAGACAATCAAGACATTCAAGTTCTGGAGCAGGGTTTGCTGGCTTTTGGCCACACAAGGTTATCAATATTAGATCTAAATATTTCAGGGAATCAGCCAATGATATCTGGTTCAGGGCGTTTCATAATTACTTTTAATGGAGAGATCTATAATTTCAAAGATCTTAAAGCTGAGATAGTTAAAAATGCCCCAAATAAAATTTTTTATAGTACTAGTGACACAGAGATTATACTTCATATTTTTGATTTATATGGCATTGAAAAGGGGATTCAAAAATTAAGAGGAATGTTCGCAATTGCAGTTTGGGATAAAGTTAATAAAACTCTTTCTCTTGCAAGAGATCGTGCTGGCGAGAAACCTTTGTATTATGGCTTTATTAATTCTGTCTTATATTTTGCATCTGAGCTTAAAGCAATACAAAAATTAAATTCAAATCTTTCAATTTCCAAGGAAGGTTTGAATATGTTTGTTGCTCAAAATAATATACCTGCACCTCATACAATTTATAAAAATTTTTATAAATTATGTCCCGGTCAACTGATTATTTTTAAAGACTTTAAGAAAATAGCATCTTCTAATTATTGGGAGCCACCAAGTAATTTTGGCGATTTGGATTTACAGTCCTTTGAAGCATCATCTAAAGATTTCGAAAAACTTTTTTTGGATATTGTTAATGAGCAAATGATTTCTGATGTTTCGCTGGGAGCATTTTTATCAGGAGGCCTTGATTCTTCTGCAGTTGTTGCCGCAATGACTGAATTATCTGATCAAACAGTTCAAACTCACTCAATCGGGTATTCTGATAATCATTATGATGAGCGGCCTATAGCAAGAAAAGTTGCCAGGCATTTATCAACTAATCATCACGAATATGAGTTTACTCCTAATAATGCGTTAGAAATAATTCCCCAACTGAGCAGTATATATTGCGAACCTTTTGCAGATTCTAGTCAAATTCCAACATATTTTTTATGCAAAGAAACTAAGAAAAATGTAACTGTCGCTTTATCTGGAGACGGGGGGGATGAGCTCTTTGGTGGCTATAATAGATATATACTTTTTAATAAATTTCAAAAAATACTCAATAAATTTCCTACAAAATCAAGAGTTGTTTTGGCAAGAATGCTAATGTATTTTTCTACAAATAAAGTTTCGTATAATCTGTTTGAAATCATAGCCAAAAATATTTTAAATTTAAAATTTTCATCAGAAAAGCTAGAAAAAGTTTCTCTTGCACTCTCACAACAAAATCTTAGTGAAATGTATTTTGTCTTGCTTCAACAATGGAATAGCGAAGAATGGCCCTTAAAAGATGCCTACTGTACTGATATAGCATCTTCATATAGAGACCTAAATAATCATGAGATTAATTCTTACATTGATATGAGGTTTCATGACTTCAAAAATTATCTCCCTAATGATATTTTGGTTAAGGTAGACAGGGCAGCTATGGCAAATTCTCTTGAAACTAGAGTTCCATTTCTAGACTATCGTTTAATTGAATTTGCATTGAAACTTCCCCCCAGCCATTTGGTATCTGGAAACCAAGGAAAACTTCTTGTAAGAGACTTTTTAGCCAAAAGAGTTCCTGAAAATATTTTACAACTTCCTAAAAGCGGATTCGGTGTTCCTATCGACTCTTGGTTAAGAGGGCCTTTGAGGGACTGGGCCGAAACTACTTTATTTGAAACCAGCTCTGTGCATGATCCTTTTGATTATAAAGTTTTGCAAGAAAAGTGGAACCAACACATGTCTAAAAAATTTAACTGGCATCATCATTTGTGGAGCATTCTTATGTTAAAATCATGGTCTGTGAACAACAAAGTTTCCCTTGAACTTAGTATCTGAATAACATTCATGAATACGAACCAATAAATTAACTATGTTTGATAAGATTTCTTCATTAATAAAAGATAGCAAAAGACAACTTATTTTTGTTTTCTTTTCTCCCATAATGATGGGTATACTTATTTCATTGATCCTTCAAAATCAATACACAACTACTACGATAATTTCACCCAAAAGATCTAGTCCTGATGCGGGTAATAACGGTGTTGGCTTTTTAGCAGCATTATCAGGCATAGAGGATGAGAAACTTTCGCCGGAACTTAGGTTTGCTACTAATTATTTTTTTTCATATAAGTTTTTGTCTAACTTTATAATTCAAAATGACATTATTGATGAAATTTTGATGTTCAAATCTTATGATCAAAATTCAAGAAAAACTATTCTTAAGAATGGGAGCGAAGAATATTCTGTTAAAAATCTTTTCTCAGAAAATGATCCCTTGCAAGGTGCTGATATTCTCAGCAAAGCTACAAAAGAGTTCAGAAATTATTTAAAGATGTTTCCCCATAGAAATGATCCCTCGCTAGCTGTTCTTGAGGTAACTCACTACTCACCAGATTTTAGTTTTAATGTGTCCCAAAAAATAATTGAACAGCTCGATAAAGAAATTGCCGCTCTTGATATTAGATCATCTGATAATCAAATTTTATATATTAATTCCATTCTTGGTTCATACGAATCTATTGAAACTTCAAAGATACTTGGGAGTATTTTAAACAGAGAATTCACAAAGAAAATTCTTGCAAATTCATCTGATCAATATGCTTTTATGGTTTTAGATCCCCCGGTATATCCGATCAATAAAAGTAAACCAAGGCGATCAGTTATATTGCTGATATCGATTTTAGCTAGCTTTTTTCTACTTTCATTATTATTAACTTTTAAATTTTTAGTCAAGGAAAATTACATTAACATTAAATAATATTAATATGAAAAAGCTCATCAACTTAGTCCTAAAAGATACTTTTACTATGAAAAGTACAATAAAAAAAATATATATGCATATATTCACTATCCTAAATACGCGTTTAATTTACGGATGTTGCTTTTTCGTAATTTTTTTTAGTTTAAGTGTACCTAATGCCTATTCTCAAAGTTCAATTGGTTTAGATGAAGATTTTTTGAATTCTCTTCCAGAGGAAACAAGATCTGAACTTCTGGAGCAATTAGAGGAAGACAAAGATAATTTAGAGGATGTAGATTATGGAGTCTTTTCTACACTTATGGATGAAAATTCTGCAAAAAAATATATTCAACAGGAGTTACTTGATCAAAAAGAATTCATAAGACCAGAAAAGATCTCAAGAGAATCTTTAAAAATTTTTGGGAGCGACTTCTTTTCAGGCTTTCCAACCTCTTTTATGCCTATTAGTGAACCATCTCTTTCCTCTGACTATATCCTAGATATTGGAGATTTAATATCTGTTGAAGTCTATGGATCTACTTCACTTAGTGACGCAATTCAAATTAAAAATGATGGGTCAATTTCAATCCCTAAGTTAGGTAAACTATTCTTAGCAGGCCTTTCATTGGATTCTGCTCAAAAACTTGCCTCAGAATTTGTTAGCTCTAAAAGTGCTGGAGCATCCATTGTTATATCGATTGAATCTATTAGAGATATTCAGGTTGTTATGAGCGGGTATATTTCTGTTCCAGGAATATATACGGTTTCAGGAAATTCATCAGTTTTAAGCGCCATAAGAGTTGCGGGCGGCATAAAAGATGGAGGTTCATTAAGAAAAATTAAAATCAGACGATCAGGAAATATTCATAGTGAGTTTGACCTTTATGAATTATTGCTTAATGGGAATTCCTCAAAAAATATCAGTCTTAAAGCAGGTGATGTTATTTTTGTTGAGCCATCTTCAGAAATTATTGCTGTCTATGGTGGAGTTAAGAATCCAGCCTTATTTGAGCTAAAAAATGAAACAATAGATGATTTGATCAGATATGCTGGCTTTTCTCATAATGGACAAATCATAGATGAGGTAACTTTTTCTAAAAAACAAGGACTCCTATTAAAAGCCTCTCAGGTAAAACAAGATTCCTTCAAGTCAATTTTTCCAAGTGGAGGAGATGAGATATTTGTTCCTTATATTGATGATATATACTCAGACTCTGTAAAAATTCTTGGAGCATCATCTAGTCCAGGTGTTTATTCAAGTAATGCCGCCAATAATATTGTTAATTCTGAGAGACTTTTTAGTCCTAAGGCATATAAGCTGGGAGTGCTTCATAAACAGTTCTCACAAAGAACTAATAATTATTTTTATAAAATGTTCCCACAAAATGACTTGCCAACTCTCAATCCAGGTGATGAGCTTATCGTTATTGATCATAAAATGATTGATTATCTAAATTCTAAGGAATTTTACAGTCTAGTTGCTAATGAAAATACCTCACAAAATGATATCTCCAAGTGTTACGCTACTTACTATCTTAACTCTTTAAGAGATACCTCAAGATTTAAGATGATAGAATCTCTTTATCAATCTCTTATTGGCTCCAATGAAAAAAAACCTTTGACAAATGAGAATGTTTCTTTTCAAGACCTCGAGAAATTGTCCTCCCCAGACTCTACTCATGATTCGAATAGCTTATTTAAAAAGCTTGATAAACCTAAAATAGATTGTATTGACTTATTTGAAAACGATCCAGAGATAATCGTTGCTCTTCTAAGAAGCTCAATTTTAGTTGAGGGTAAGAATGTTAAAAGCGGAATTTATCCTATTGCAAATGATACTCTTCTATCTAATGCTATAAATTCAATATTTCTTTCAAAAGATTTTGCATCATCATCAAGAATTTCAATTACAAGTAAAACAGAAACCTCAATTTATAATTTTAGTGATATTTCATCCATTTTGCTTTCACCTGGATCGAATATATCAGTTTCTAGCAATGATTCGGTTGAGCCTGCACGGGTCAGAATTTCAGGAGAAATTTCAAAACCAGGCATATACTATATATCGCCTGAGGATAGATTGAGCGATTTGATAAATCAAGCTGGAGGATATAAACCAAGTGCATATTCAACAGGTGGAGTGCTAATTAGAAAGTCAGCAATAGAATTAGAGAGGCGATTTAATAATAAACTGTATGATGAAACCATTAAAAATCTATCATCATCAATGGTTCAGGGTGAAGAAATACCCTTTGAAGCAATAAGCCTAATCTTAAATGAATTTAAATCTATAGAGCCAACTGGAAGAGTAATTACTCAATTTAATACCACTCTTTTGGAAAAAAATATAAGCGCTGATTTAATTTTAGAGGATGGAGACACTATCTCTATACCCAAGCGCTCAAATACAATATATGTTTTTGGAGAAGTGCTCGCCCCTGGGCCACAGTCATTTAATTCGCAATACTCCGTTAAAGATTTTATTAATCGAGCTGGTGGTCTGACTGCTAATGTTGACAAATCAGCAATTATTCTTGTTCAGCCCAATGGCGAGACAAAACTTATTAAAATGGGTCTTTTTCCAAGAAATGATCTGATATTGCCAGGATCAGTTATATATGCAACTAGAGATTTTAGTAAACTAAATAATCTTAAGTTGGCCTCAACATTGGCGCCCATTGTTAGCAGCATCGCAATTTCACTAGCCTCATTAAATTCAATCTCAAAAGATTGAACGATTAGAAAGATTTCATTTTGCTATGAGATATTTTGTCTTATTTCTTCTATCTTGTTCTTTGCAGGCAGATATTGATGATTATTATGATTATCTAAGGTCACCATCCCATTCTGATTATGGAACGATCGGCCTAGTTAATATGCCTAGCGCAAGAACAATGCCTGAGGGCTCTCTCGCATTCCATTGGTCTAGAGCTCAACCATATATGCGAGGAAGTATTGTAGGCTATCCTTTCTCTTGGTTTGAGGCTCTATATAAATACACTGATATAAATGATATTCCTTATAGCAAGTATGAAGATTTCAGCGGGGGCCAGTCTCTAAAAGACAAGGCATTTGATGTTAAATTTGTACTTTTGAAAGAAAGTAATTATTTTCCTCAAGTTGCCTTTGGTATAAGAGATTTAGGAGGAACCAATAGATTTGCAGCAGAATATTTGGTGGCATCAAAGTATTATAAAAATTTTGATTTTACACTTGGCTTGGGATTTGGAACACTTGCAAGCTCATATAATGGTTTTTCAAATCCATTAATTAATATAAGCGAATCTTTTAGGGTAAGGGGGAATTCAGGGGAAAGTGGAACAGGGGGTAGCATCAGCCCTGACGCTTGGCTGAGCGGAGAGAAGGTTTCAATATTTGGAGGTTTTGAGTATTTTTTTTCAAACCTTCCTAATACTAGGCTTAAGCTCGAGTACGATACTACAAATTATGATACAGAGGGAGAGCGTCCCATTGTGCAAGAGTCTCCTTTCAACTTTAGTTTTGTTTATACACCCTCTAGGCATTTAAAATTTCATATTGGAGCCGTTAGAGGAAATACTCTTCAGATTGGATTTACATATGCAGGAGTTTATGGAGGAAAAGATCCGCTAAAAATAAAAAGAGATCCATTAAAAAATGTTCCAAGAAAAGAAATTATAAAACAAATAAATTCCTCTAATGAAAGAGCTTATTACCTTACAACTCTTGATCACTTGAGAAGAAATAATATTTTTCTGCAGTCCGCATCAGTTGAAGGCAATGTAATGCATGTTGCGTATGCACAAAGAGTTCATCAGAGTTATATAAGAGCTGCTGGCAGAGTATCCAACATCCTAGATCAAATTAGCCCTGAGGATATTGAAATCTTTAAGCTTTCATCAATGAATTTAACCTCAATGATGCACACTATTGAAATTCCTAGAAATGAATTTCGAGCTAACTTGGAAGATAAAAATACAGCTAATGTTCAATATGTTGCAAATGTTTATAAATCTAATGACTCATATCAGGATCTTGAATTTAAACCTATTGCAAAATTCCCAGAGCATAATTATGGTTTTACTCCAGCGCTAAGAAGTCACATTGGGGGTCCAGATGGTTTTTATTTTGGAGAGCTATATCTTCGAGGGAGCTCTAATTTAACTTTCAACAGAAACCTATCTCTCACAACAATTGCTGGATTAAGTGTTTTGGATAATTTTGATGAAATAAGGCTGCCATCTGACTCTATACTGCCACATGTAAGAACTGACATAGTTGATTATTTAAAAGGTGGAAGAGGCTTTAGTATCACAAGAATGCAACTAGACTATATTACAAACCCATTAAATTCTATTTATACAAAAATATCAGCGGGTATTTTTGAAGAAATGTTTGGAGGAATTGGCACAGAGATTTTATACAGACCTTTTAAAAGTGACCTTGCTATTGGGGCGGAAGTTTATTATGCGAAGCAAAGAAACTTTCAACAAATGTTTAAATTTCAAAATTATGACGTAGTAACCGGACATTTAAACCTTTTTTATCATCACTCTCCATCGAAGGTTCTAACAACCATTCGTGGAGGCAGGTTTCTAGCTAAAGATTCAGGAATTACGTTAGATTTTTCAAGAAGATTCAAAAGCGGTTTATATATGGGAGCTTTTTTTACATTGACGGATATCAGTAAAGAGGAGTTCGGAGAGGGGAGTTTTGATAAAGGCTTCTATTTTTCATTTCCTTTAGAAATTTTTCAAACAAAATATACAGCTGGTAGGACTTTTTTTGGTTTAAAGCCGCTTACAAGAGACGGAGGAGCATATTTGATCAAGGGGCTATCTTTGTATGGTGTTACAGATCAAGGAAGTTATTCTTCAATAAATAAGGATTGGGATGATTTCTACGATTAAAAGAGGCCTCATCTTAGCCATATTCCTCTCTTCCTGTTCTAGTATTGAAAGAGGGTTGCCTATGTATTCTTACGGATTCAAACAAATAAAAGAGAGCTTATTTTCATTAAATAGTATTGTTGTAGATGAAAATTATCTTAAAGAAACACAGTATGCATTTATACGCATTAGGTTTGGCAGATCTAGATCTATAATCGCCGTTTTAGTAAGAGAAAAACAAAATATTTTAGAGTGGGTTTCTCAAGATGGAGTAAAGCTTTATACCTATCATGGAAAAGTCATTAGAACAGATGGCTTGCCAAACGATATTGAGTACTTTAATTT
>Ga0181606_10002765_pt1 | contig 14992 bp, 14 predicted proteins | sample 041ome_10_FD_132994 | JGI IMG/M metagenome (GOLD analysis project Ga0181606, IMG submission 132994) | Coastal salt marsh microbial communities from the Groves Creek Marsh, Skidaway Island, Georgia - 041412US metaG (megahit assembly) | ecosystem: Environmental > Aquatic > Marine > Intertidal... | reverse complement strand
GGAACACCCGCTTTATTTCGATGCCGCAACACCCGATAGCGCGGGTTTTGACCGCCAGCCATGGTGGCACAGCGTGGGCCGCGAGGCGCGGATGCTGCGCGCGGCTGCGGGCATTATCGATATCTCGAATTTTGCCAAATACCGCGTCACCGGCCCCGGGGCCGAGGCGTGGCTGAATGCGGTTTTCGCCAATAAAATGCCCAGCATTGTGGGGCGCTCGTGCCTGACGCCGCTGATTGGCAAGCGCGGTGGTATTGCGGGCGATGCCACCGTGACCCGGCTGGGCGAGGAGGAATTTTTCGTTGTCTCCTCGGGCATGGCCGAGCGCTACCACAGCCGCTTTTTCGCCGATGTGCCGCTGCCAGAGGGCACGCAATTTGAAAGCGTGACGGCCCAAATGTGTGGCTTCAACGTGGCAGGCCCCAAATCACGCGCGTTGTTGCAACGCCTGACCAATGCATCGCTGGCCACCGAAGATTTCCCCTTTATGCGCTCGGCACGCATTGCCGTGGCGGGCATCGATTGCGTGGCCATCCGGGTGTCGTTCACCGGCGATCTGGGGTGGGAATTGCATTGCCAAGCCGAAGACCAATTGGCGCTATACACCGCGCTGCTGGAGGCGGGCCAAGACATGGGCGCAGGCCCCGTGGGCAGCCGTGCCTTGATGAGCTTGCGGGTGGAAAAGGGCTATGGCTCGTGGAGCCGCGAATATAGCCCCGAATATTGGCCGCAAGAGGTGGGGCTGGAGCGGTTGGTGAAACTGGACAAAGCATTTTTGAACAAAGACGCGGTGGCCGCCGTGATGGCACAGCCCGCGCGCGAGAAGCTGGTGATGCTGGCCATCGATAACGAGGCCTGCGCGGCCTCGAATGCCGATGCCACGGGCGGTGAGCCCATTTTCAAAGACGGTCAAGGCATTGGGCGGGTGAGTTCTGGCGCTTATGGCTATAGCGTTAACCAAAGCTTGGCGCTGGGCTATGTGAAAGGCGCCCAAGCGGGCGACCGGGTAGAGGTGATGATCTTGGGCCGCCCCCATGGCGCCACGATCTTGGACGCGCCGCCCTTTGACCCGCAGGGCACGCGGTTGCGGGCCTGAGGGGGCACAACCCGCGCGCCGCCTGGATCGGGGCGGTGCGCTGGTGAGTATTTAAAGCAAGATGAAGAGGGCGGCGTTAAGCCTCGCGCCCGGCGGATTTGAGCAGGGCGTGCAGCTGTGCGGCTTGGGGCGCGCCGCAATCGAGTGCGAAGACATAGGCATGGGTTAGATAAAACCAATGCGCGCGCTGGTCTGTGGTGGTTTCGGCAGCCTGTTGATATAGGGTGACCAAGGCGGCTTTGTCGCCGGCTTCATGGGCGGCGATGAGGCGCGCGTCGAGCGCGCTGCTCATTCCGCCGCCTGTGCCGGTTGCTGTGTCTGTTGCTGGGCCTGAGCGCGCAGCGCGCAGACGCGGGTGGCGGCCCAATCGTGGAAACAATGGGTGGGGCCATCCATGGCAGGGCTGAATTTACCCCCGTCGAAATCGGGCGCGAGGCGGCCTTTTTGCATGCCTTCCACCACGAAGATATCTTCGATGAACACAGTTTTCCAAAGCGCTGCATTTTTCTGGCGCAGCGCGTCATCGGTGTTGTGGGTGGCGTAATAGAGGTGGATATGTTCGCGCGTTTGGCTTTGGCTGACGGGTTCCAAAATGATCACAAAGCAATGATCGCGCTGGGCGCCCAAGAGCACATTGGGGTAGACCGCCACATATTCGGCCCCGGTATCCCATTGGTTGGAGAGATTTGGGAAATCGGGGAAGATGGCGCCATCATCGCCGGTGATTTGGCGATAGAGCAGCGAGCCTTGGCCGGAATATTGGCCCGGCTTTTCGATATTGTAATGGTCTTCTAGGCGGGAATAGCTGTTCAGGCCGGGGTGCACCCACGGCAAGTGGTAGCTTTCACAATAGTTTTCGACGGCAAGTTTCCAATTGGTGGCGACATCCAGTGTGAACTGGCTATCACTGCCGCCATGGACCATGGGTTGGTTGAATTCGGCCCATCGCTGCAGCAGATCGGCATGAACCTCTTCGAAGGGGGCGGCTTTGCCATCGAGATTGATGAAGACGGTGTTGAACCAGACGTGGCTGCGCACCTCGATCAGGCCCAAGGCATCGCGGTTGATCGTGTCGTGGGTGTTTTGGCCTGGCCCGCCCACATGCGGGGTGCTGACCAGCCGGCCTTCGGTAGAGTAGCACCATGAATGGTAGGGGCAGCGAATGGCGCCTTCGATTTTGCGAGGCTCTTGCACCAAGATCATACCGCGGTGGCGGCAGATGTTTTGGAACACGCGCACCGCGCCCTCGCGGTCGCGCAGCAACAGCAGCGGCACGCCCAAAAATTCCAGCGGCACAGCATCGCCGGGTTCGGGCACTTGTGCGCTGACGGCCAAGCCTGCCCAACCGCCAAAAAGCAGCGCTTGGCGTTCTTCCTCGTGCACCTGTGGGTCGGTGTAATGGGCGTTTGGCAGGCCTTGGGCCAATGCGACGGGTTGACGAACTTGGGACAGGTCGGATTGCAAGGTCATCATGGCCTCCGGGTGCTGGCTGTTTGCCCAAGGATACAAAAGCCACCCCCCGCGCAATAGGCAGGCTGCGACCTAGATCGACATGAAACGACATATGCGCGTTTTGTGGGGCGCGGGCGCGTCAGGATGGGCGCGTCAGGACAGGGGGGTGTTGGGCTGCAGGTGGCGGCGGTGGGGGGCGGGTAGGGTGGCAAGCGAGCAAAACCCGCTGCTGCGCGCTGCGGCCAGAACCGCGGGGCCAAAGCCGCCGATATATTCATAGACCAGCCTGCTAAGCCGCTGGCCCTGTGTGGGGGGGCGGGTTGTGCGGGCGCTGTAGCCTTCCAACAGCGGGCGGTCATAGGCGGCGACGGGGGTGAGAAAGTTGAAACTGCTGGTGCGGCCATCTTGGCGCGCGACCAGAAAAGAGACCCCGTCTTCTTGGTGCAGGGCGATGCCGCGATATTCGCGGGTGCGGCTGTGGCTGCTGAAGCCTTGTTGGCGGAGCGCCTTGCGCGGTTCGAAGCCGCGCAGCAGGGTGAAGCCATGGGTGCGCTGCACATGGACCAGCCCGCGCAGATACTGTGCAGGTTCCAAAAAGCTTTGGCGTGAAAAGCGGTAAAACCCGTCTGGCAAAAGGCTGTGGGGCACGGCCAGCAAGCCATCGCCCAACCAAGGCAAAAGGGCGGGGTGGGCCAACGGGTTTGGGGGCGATGGGGTGATTTGGTCAAGGGGGCGCAGCAAGATGCGGGCATCAACGTTAAAATGCAGGCAAATACGTTCCAGCACATCGGGGCGCGGAAAGCTGTCGCCGGTCAGATACCGGTTGAACTGGGTGCGGTTTATGCCAATTTTCCTGCAGATTGCGCTGACCGAGGGGCCTTGGGCGCAGAGGCGCTGCAGGTTTTGGCCAAAAATGGCGCGAATATTGGCGGGGCTTGGTTTAGGCATAGGGGCATCTTACACGCTGAGGTGGCGTTTGGCCCATCTTGCACAGTTTTGGCGTGCTCTCCAGCCCCGTGGCGATTTTTCCAAGCCTAGGGCGCAGGCCTGACGCTAATTGGCATCAGATTTGCAGAAACTTGACACAAATTAGCAAAGTGCGCCGCGGCCTTTGATATTGGTCAAAGCGTGCAGACTTGCCAAAGTTGTGGGTGGAATGAGAGATGGGTGTGCCATGTATGGGGTAGTTTTGTGGCGTGCGCCACAGGGCCGGAAGGCCGTTATTTGGTGTGAAGACCATGGTGAATTGGCGCTGTACGAAGGCGACGCAGCCACGCCCAGTTTTGAGGCGGGCGATGCGGTGTCGTTCGATCTGGACCAAGGCCGCCGCATGCGTGTGGCGTTTAATTTAAAGGTGATCGAGCCCCAGCGCAGCCCCGGATTGGGGGCCGCGCTGGGCAAGATGGCAAAGATGGGGGCCCAAAAGGCCACGCCACCCAGCCCGGGGCCGGTGGCGCTGCGCGCCTAGGCTGTGCCGCGCGACAGGGCTGCCACGCCGGTGCGGGCAACCTCGAGCAGGCCCAGCGGGCGCATGAGGTCGGAAAAGGCATCGATCTTTTCGGGTGTGCCGGTGATTTCGAACACAAAGCTGCGCAGCGTGCTATCCACCACGTTGGCCCGGAAAATATCGGCAAGGCGCAGCGCTTCGACCCGCTTTTCACCCTCGCCCTCGACTTTGAGCAATGCCAGTTCCCGTTCCACGGCAGGCCCCTCGACGGTGAGGTCATGCACGTCATGCACTGGCACGATGCGGCCCAGCTGTGCCTTGATCTGTTCGATCACTTGCGGCGTTCCGGTGGTGACCACTGTAATGCGCGACAGGCCCCCGACATGGTCAACCTCGGCCACGGTCAGGCTTTCGATGTTATAACCGCGGGCCGAAAACAGCCCAATCACCCGGGCCAAGACGCCCGCTTCGTTATCGATCAAAACGGCCAAGGTGTGTTTTTCCTGCACATCCGAAAATGTTGGGCGCAGGTTATAGGCGGAATGGCTGGTCGAGCCTTTTTTGATATGTAGCGGCGACATTTATTGTCCTTCCAAAAAACGCAATGCAGATGCGGTTACACCAAAACCGAGCCCTTGGCGTCGATCACGCCCTTGGTTTCGGCCTCGCCCAGCAGCATTTCGTTATGCGCCTTGCCCGAGGGGATCATGGGGAAGCAGTTTTCGTGCTTTTCCACCAAACAATCAAAGATCACCGGACCGTCGTAGTTGATCATTTCCATGATCGCATCGTCCAGATCGGCGGGGTTGTCACATTTGATGCCCTTGCAGCCAAAGGCCTCGGCCAGCTTCACGAAATCTGGCAGTGCCTCGGACCAGCTGTGCGAATAGCGTTCGCCATGCAGCAGCTCTTGCCACTGGCGCACCATGCCAAGGCGCTCGTTGTTCAAGATGAACTGTTTGACAGGCGCGCGGAATTGAATTGCGGTGCCCATCTCTTGCATGTTCATCAGCCAGCTGGCCTCGCCCGCCACGTTGATAACCAGCGCGTCAGGGTGCGCCACTTGCACGCCAATCGAGGCAGGCAGGCCATAGCCCATTGTGCCCAAGCCCCCCGAGGTCATCCAGCGGTTGGGGTCTTCAAAGCCCAAGAATTGCGCCGCCCACATCTGGTGCTGGCCCACTTCGGTGGTGATGTAGCGATCATAGCCTTTGGTCAGCGCTTCTAGGCGCTGCAGGGCATATTGGGGTTTGATGGTGGGGCCTTCTTGTTTGAATTTCAGGCAATCCACGGCGCGCCATTTGTCGATCTGCGCCCACCATTTGGCCAGCGCTTCTTTGTTGGTCTTGCGGCCGCGGGCCTTCCAGACCTTTAGCAGGTCTTCCAGCACATGGCCCACATCCCCCACGATCGGTATGTCAACGCGGATCACCTTGTTGATCGAGCTTGGGTCGATATCGATATGGGCTTTCTTCGATTTCGGGCTGAATGCATCGATGCGGCCGGTGATACGGTCGTCAAAGCGGGCGCCGATATTGATCATCAGGTCGCAGTCATGCATGGCCATATTGGCCTCGTACAGCCCGTGCATGCCCAACATGCCCAGCCATTTATCGCCCGAGGCCGGATAGGCCCCAAGACCCATCAGGGTAGAGGTGACGGGAAAGCCTGTTGCCTCGACCAATTCGCGCAGCAGCTGGCTGGCCCCCGTGCCCGAGTTGATCACGCCGCCGCCGGTGTAGAAAACTGGGCGCTTGGCCTGTTCCATGGCCTCGACCAGTTCTGTGATCGGCTCCATATCGCCTTTCACCTTGGGCGCGTAATGGGCCAGTTTCACCTCTTTTGGCGCGGCATAGCTGCCGGTGGCGAATTGCACGTCTTTGGGGATATCCACCAGCACCGGGCCGGGGCGCCCGCTGGAGGCCACGTGAAACGCCTCGTGCATGATATGGGGCAGGTCTTCGGTATCTCTGACCAGCCAGTTATGTTTGGTGCACGAGCGCGTGATGCCAACGGTATCGGCCTCTTGGAAGGCGTCCGAGCCAATCATGAAGGTGGGCACTTGGCCCGTGAGAACCACGATTGGGATCGAATCCATCAGCGCATCGGTCAGCCCGGTTACCGCATTGGTGGCGCCGGGGCCTGATGTCACCAAACATACCCCCACCTTACCAGTGGCGCGGGCATAGCCCTCGGCCATATGCACGGCGCCTTGTTCGTGGCGCACCAGAATATGGCGGATACCATTTTGCTGGAAAATTTCGTCGTAAATCGGCAGCACAGCGCCGCCAGGATATCCGAATACCGTGTCCACGCCCTGATCTTTAAGGGCTTGCACCACCATTTTCGCACCGGTCATCTGACGTGTCATTGCCTTGCTCCGTTTTGAACGCCACATAATTTTGCCAAGAAAAAGCCCCCGTCTTTCGATCGGGGGCGCATGGGGGAACCAACTGGGTTTCCGTTACCGGCCCATGCGCCATATCCCTAGAATTACCACGACAGGTGTCATGTCGGCCCCCTTCTTGACGTTGCCGCACCATATGTGTGGGGGGGTGGGGCGTCAACCGCGAAAGCGCAAAAAATGTCGCGTCGGGGGTCAAATTTTTGCAAAAATTGCGCGCGGTGGGGTGGCGGTTTCAAAACGCCCCACCACTATTGGCGATTTTTGCCCATGTATTTGCCAATGTATCAGCGCGAAATCGGGCGCAGGCCGGGCAGTTTTATATTGGCCACCTGTTCCGAGATCGGATCGGTTGACAGTGGGTGCATGCTGGCATCATAGGCCTGCGCGTCACGCAAAGGCGCCCATGCGCCGCCTGAATACACCTCTAGCCCCGAAAACCGTGCTTTATAGCCCATTTTCGGGCTGCCGGGCACCCAATAGCCCAGATAGACATAAGGCAGCCCCGCCTCGCGCGCGATTTCGATATGGTCCAGTATCACATGGGTGCCAAGGCTGTTGGCCTGCAATTCAGGCTCGTAAAACGAATAGACAAGGCTGACGCCATCATCGAGCACATCCGTCAGGCACACGGCGTTCAGGGTGTCGCTGTCTTGGTCAACATATTCCACCACCCGCGTGCGGATTTGGGTTTCTTCGACCATGGCGGCAAATTCGAACACATCCATATCGGCCATGCCGCCATCGGCGTGGCGCGAATCTAGGTAGCGGCGAAATAGGTCGTATTGCTCTTCCGTGGCCCAAGGGGCGCTGGCCTTGCGGCGCAGATGCGCGTTGCGCCGAAGGGTGCGTTTTTGGCCACGCGTTGGCTGAAAATCGGCAACTTTGATCCGGGCCGACATGCAGGCCGCGCATTCGACGCAGGCGGGGCGATACAACACGTTCTGCGACCGGCGAAACCCCTGCTTTGACAGGCTGTCATGCAGACGCTCGGCGCCTTCACCTTGCAGCGCGGTGAACAGCTTTCGCTCCATCCGGCCATCCAGATAGGGGCAGGGCTGCGGGGCTGTTACATAAAACTGCGGCGCAAGGGGCGGTGTATGGCGCATAGAATCCGTCGTTACTGATTTGTTACCAAGCCTAGCAACACAGCCTGTGGCTGCCAAGTGCCATGCACGCGCAGGGTTAGCGCGCGGCGCGCCGATTCAGGGCAACGGTGCCCAAGACATGGTCGCTTAAGCCTTGCCCACGGCGCGATGTCAGCATCAAAACCACCGATCCCACCTGCAAAAGCGGCATGGCCCAGCTGATCGTGTAGCCCAGCGTATGCAGCAGCGCCAAGCCGCCGCCCATGCGCTGGCCTTGGGCATCGCGAAATTCAATGGCCATCACCCACATGCCCAATGTGGCGCCCGAATTGGCCAAGGTCACCACCCGATAGGCAAAGCCCAGCACTAGATACAGCAGCGGAAAGAAAAATAGCCCCGTAAAGGCCGTGAAGGGCAGCACCAGAACGCACAGGCCAATGATGATGATCGTATCAATAAAAAACGCCAACAGCCGTTTTCCGGGCACGTCAGCGTAGAACTCGGGTTGAAAGTCGGGGTCGGGTAGGGTGCTCATATACGGGGGGCCTTGGCGGGCCTGGGCTTGCGTGGTTTGATATGGGGTGGCCCACCCCGGTGCGGGGTGGGCTGTGTTGGCGGTTATTGGGCCGGTTCTTCGCCGTTTTGGCGCGCGGCGGCGCGGCGGTCACGGTCATCCATGAACTGGTCAAATTCGGCCTTGTCCTTGGCTTCGCGCAGCCGCTCTAGAAAGCTTTCAAACTGCTCTTGCTCTTGCTCAAGGCGGCGCAGCGTATCGGCCTTGTAGGCGTCAAAGGCGCTGTTGCCCGAAGGTTTCATGGCGCCATAGGCGTGTTTTGCCATGCGGCGGTTGCTGCGTTTGCACGAGGTCATCGAAAACATGTTACGGTTCCATCGGTTGGTATAGGTGATGTAAAAAACAAGGGCCAAACCCACGGGCCAGAAGAACACGAAGCCCAGCACCATGGCTGCAATCCATGCCCCCCGGCCCTTGCGGTCAAGCCAAGCTTCGGCGCGGCGTGCCCACCCCAAAGGGGCGGCTTCGGTGGCGGGAATATCGGCGGCTAGGGTCATCTTTGATCTCCGGTTGTAAAGTTAATGCCTTTTACATCAGCCAAGATGGGTAATGGTTTGCGCCTGCGCAAGGGGGGATGTAAAACTTTTTAACATTGCCGATAAAGAAAATTATAAATCCGTTTTTTAACAATAGTTTAGAAAGGTTTTTGGCGCCAGAGCTCGACGGTTTTCACCGGGTTTTTTGAAATTTATTGGGTAAAATCGGCCACCACGGCCCCGCACAGGCGGGGCAAATCTTGGGGGCAAAGGGCAAAAACATGGTTCGGCGTGCCCGCTGCGGCCCAAACCTTGCCAAAGTCCATCAAGCGCGGGTCGGCCCATGCCCGGATGGGCGATAAATGCCCCACCGGGCTGACCCCGCCGATGGCAAAGCCGGTTTGCGCCCGGATCAGCGCAGCATCGGCCTTGCCCAAGGGTTGGCCTGCCAAGGCGCTGGCTTTTCGTGGGCAGACTTGGTTGCCGCCTGCGGTCAGAAACAATACCGCATCGCCGCTGGTTTCGGCGCGAAAGATGATGGATTTCACGATCTGGTCCAAGCCACAGCCCACCGCATCGGCGGCCTCTTGGGCGGTGCGCGCCCCTGTGGTTTCAATAATCGTGGGTGTCAGCCCCGCGTCCTCTAGCGCGCGCCGCACCCGTGCCATGCTTTTGCTCATGCTACGATGCCCCTGTTTGTTGGCGCCAAAGTGCACCACAAAACCGGCCAGTGCAATCTTGGCATATTGCATCCCGCGCAGCCCCGTGGCCAAGATACGCCATGAATTTTGAAAGCCGTATATCCCGTATGCCTGTGCCCTTTGACGCCGAACGTGGCCGCGAGGCGCGCGTGGCTGTGGCGCAACTGCAAGGCGATCTGGCGCGCCTGATCGAGGGGGCCTGCGGCTGCAGCCCCTATCTGAAAACCTTGGTCGAAAAAGAGGCCGCATGGCTGCCCGGCGCGCTAGAGGCGCCAGAGGCGGCGCTTGACGCGGTGCTAGACGCCATCATGCAAGCCCCCCCCGATGTGTTGCCGGTGCATTTGCGCCAAGCCAAACGGCGGGTGGCGCTGCTGGCGGGCTTGGCTGATTTGGCGGGCGTTTGGCCATTGATGCAGGTGACCGGCGCGCTGACGCGGCTGGCCGATACGGCGGTGCATGCGGCTTTGCGTGCCTGTGTCGGGGCCGAAATTCGCCGCGGTAAATTGCCCGGCGCGCAGGCACAAGATGGCGAAACCGCCGGGGGCATGGTGGCGCTGGCCATGGGGAAAATGGGCGCCTTCGAGCTGAATTACAGCTCGGATATCGACCTGATCTGCCTTTTTGATGAAACCCGCTTCGCCCCTGACGCATGGATGGAGGCCCGCGCCGCCTTTGTGCGCGCCACCCGCAAGATGGCGGTGATGCTGTCGGATATGACCGCCGAGGGCTATGTTTTTCGCACCGATCTGCGCCTGCGGCCAGACCCGGCGGTAACCCCCGTTTGCATGGCTATGGGGGCGGCAGAAACCTATTACGAAAGCTTGGGCCGCACATGGGAGCGTGCCGCCTATATCAAGGCGCGCCCCGCAGCGGGCGATCTGGCGGCGGGGCATGGGTTTTTGAAAACCCTCACGCCGTTTGTGTGGCGTAAGCATCTTGATTTCGCCGCCATCCAAGATGCCCACGACATGCGCCTGCGTATCCGCGAACATAAGGGGCTGGGCGGGCCCATTACCCTGCCGCGCCACAATATGAAGCTGGGGCGCGGCGGGATCCGCGAGATTGAATTTTTCACCCAAACCCGGCAATTGATCGCCGGTGGGCGCGATCCAGAATTGCGGGTGCGCGGCACGCTGGACGGGCTGGCGGTGCTGGCCGCCAAGGGCTGGGTGCCAGACCAAGCCGCAGATGTTTTGGCGCGTCATTACGTGGCCCACCGCGAAGTGGAACACCGGCTGCAAATGATCAACGATGCGCAAACCCACGATCTGCCAGGCAATGACGAGGGGTTCCAGCGCTTGGCCTGTTTTATGGGTATGGCCAAAGACGACTTGCTGCGCCAGTTGACCGCGCGCTTGACCGAAGTGCATGATCTGACCGAAAGCTTTTTCGCGCCCGATGCGGGCAGCGCCGCCCCCCCTGCCGCCGTGCACAGCTTTAACCCCGAAATTGTGGCCCGCTGGGGCAGCTACCCGGCCCTGCGCTCGGCCCGGGCGGTTGAAATTTTCGAGCGGCTCAAGCCAGAATTGTTGCAACGCTTGGCCCATACCGCCCGCCCCGACGAGGCGCTTTTGGCCTTGGATGGGTTCTTGGCGGGGCTGCCGGCGGGCGTGCAGCTGTTTTCGCTGTTCGAGGCCAACCCCCAACTTATTGATCTGTTGGTCGATATCGTTGGCAGCTCGCCTGCTTTGGCCAGCTATCTGTCGCGCAATTCTTCGGTGTTTGATGCGGTGATTGGCGGCGCGTTTTTTGATGCATGGCCCGGCACTGCCGCCTTGGCGGCAGAATTGGCGCACCGCCTGCACGCCGAACCCGATTACGAGGCACGGCTGGATATGGCGCGGCGTTGGGCCAAGGAATGGCATTTCCGTATCGGTGTGCACCACCTGCGCGGGCTGATCAACGCCACCGAGGCGGGCGCCCAATATGCCGATCTGGCGCAGGCCTGTTTGCAGGCATTATACCCGCAGGTGGTGGCGCAATTTGCCACCAAACACGGCCCTCCGCCGGGGCGTGGGGCTGCGGTGCTTGGTATGGGCTCGCTGGGGGCGGGGCGGTTGGGGGCCACGTCGGATCTGGATTTGATCGTGATCTATGACGCCGCCGGGGTCGACACCAGCACCGGGCGCCGCCCGCTGGCCACGCGCGCCTATTACGCGCGCCTGACGCAGGCCTTGGTCACGGCTGTGACAGCGCTGACCTCGCAGGGGCGGCTATACGAGGTGGATATGCGGCTGCGCCCCTCGGGCACGCAGGGGCCTGTGGCCACCTCTTTGGCCAGCTTTGAAAGCTACCAGATGTCTGACGCGTGGCTGTGGGAACATCTGGCGCTGACGCGCGCGCGCGCTGTTGCGGGCGATGGTGGCCTTTGTGCCGATGTCGAGGCGGTGCGCGCCCGTGTCTTGGGCCGGGGCTATACGCCGGCGCAGGTGCTTGCCGAGGTGGCACAAATGCGCGCCCGCATTGCCGCGGCCAAAACCCCCGATGGCCCATGGGATGTCAAACTGGGGGCGGGGCGGCTGCAAGATATCGAATTGCTGGCCCAAGCGGCCAGTTTGGTGGCGCGCTATCCGGGCCGCGATTTGGCCGCAGCCTTGCAGGCTGGGGCGGGGTTTGGGTTGTTTACCCCCCCCGAGGCGCAAACGCTGATCGAGACCTATGATTTATGCTGGCAAATCCAGTCGGTTTCGAAACTTTTGTCGGACAAAGCGCTTGATCTGTCGGCCTTGGGCGAGGGGGGCGCGGCCATGCTGCTACGCGAGACAGGTGCCATATCGGTCGATGATCTGGCGCAACGGCTGGCGCGCGCTAGTTTGCGTGCAACGCAGGTTATCAACCGGGTCGTGGGGCAAACCACTGAGGGGGCAGAATGAAAAAGGGTGATGAAAACGACCCAAAGGGCCTGATTTTCGAGGCCTATCGCATCGACGGTATCACCTTGCCTGAATGCCGCACGATTTTTTTGGATTGGGCGCTGAGCCTGCCTGCCGAAAAAGAGGTGCAGGCCACGCTGCAAATGCTGTTGGCGCAGTACCAGCCCCAAAACCCCGCGCACCCGATGACGCAGGTCATGACCGAGGGGTTAGAGCAGGCCGTTCGCCCGCGCCGGCGTGGCGGATGGCGCGCACGCCCCCGCGCTTAGGGCTGGGCGGGGCTGTCGCGCTCGGCTGTGGCTTGGGCCAATAGCCAGCTGCGAAAAATCTCGGCATGGGGGTGCTGGCGCCCCTGTTGCGGGCTCAGCAGCCAAAAGCTTTCGCTGGTTGGTACGGGCAGGTCGAACGGGCGCACCAGCCGCCCGGCTGCGATCTCGCGCGCAACCATCGTGCTGCGCCCCAGTGCCACGCCACCACCATGCGCCGCCACTTCGTAGCTTAGGGGCGAGGTGTCAAACTGCAGCCCGGCCCCGGCATCGGGCACATCGGTGCCGGTGGCGGCCAGCCATGTGGCCCAGCCCTGTTGATAGCCCATGACATGCAGCAGGGTTTGGGTGGCCAAATCAGCGGGGCTGCGCAGGCGCTGGGCGATTTGGGGCGCGCACACAGGCTGCATGGTGTCCCATGTCAGGCGGTCGCAGCGCTGGCCGGGCCAATGGCCCAAGCCATAAAGAATATCCAGATCATAGCGCAGCCCTTCGGTGTTTTCGTTCCAAACCGACGAGACAATGCGCAAGGCCACATCGGGGTGGGCTGCCTGAAAGCGTGGCAGCCGGGCGCCCAACCACCCCAGCGCATAACCCACCGGCGCGCGCAATGTCAGCACTTCGCCGCGGCGGCGGCCAAACACCTCGGCGGTGCCCTCGCCCAACCGGGCAAAGGCATCTTGCACCTTGGGCAGATAGGCCGCCCCGGCCTTGGTCAGGGCCACGCTGCGTGGCAGGCGCTCGAACAGCGGCTCGGCCAAGTAATGTTCTAGGTTTTTGACCTGTTTAGACACCGCCGCCTGCGTCAGGTTCAGCTCGGCTGCGGCGCTGGTAAAGCTATGGTGGCGGGCCGTGGCCTCGAAGGCCCGCAGCCAGCTGAGGGGCGGTAAAGCGTAGGTCATGGCAAGATCTCCCGCTTTTGTTATGGGCCATTGATCTGGCGATGCGCGCAATCGTGCGACATCTGGCAGCTGAAAAACGGTGTGGCTTTGCTATTCCGCAGCTGGGGGCTTAGGCCCAAAATCTGTTGTTTGTCGAAAGCCCAAACAGTGGCGTAAGCGCAGATCAGCGGCCCATTTGCCCCAACGCTTCCCCAACAAACGGAGCATGACATGTTTTCGATCAGCCCCTCGGCCCGCCTGCGGCCCTCGCCCTTTTTCGATGCCACCGTGGCCGAAGGCGTGCGTGCCTTTACCACCTATAACCACATGTTGATGCCCACCTCTTATGGCGACCCGCAGGCCGAATATTGGCGCCTGATCAACGGGGTCAGCCAATGGGATGTGGCGGTGGAGCGGCAGGTGCAGCTGAAAGGCCCCGACGCCGCAGTTTTGGCGCAAATTCTGGCGCCACGTGATTTGTCGCGCCAAAAGGTGGGGCAGGGCAAATATGTGCCGCTTTGCAACCATCACGGCGTTCTGATCAACGATCCGATCTGCCTGAAACTGGCCGATGATCTGTTTTGGCTGTCGATTGCGGATAGCAATATCTGGTTTTGGGCGCAGGCCATTGCCGCCGAACGCGGCCTGAATGTCGAGGTCAGCGAGCCCGATGTCTCGCCCATGGCCATTCAGGGCCCCAAGGCCGAAGATGTGGTGGCCCATGTCTGCGGCGATTTCGTGCGTGATCTGAAATATTTCTGGTTCTCAGAAACCACCATCGGCGACATCCCCGTTGTGGTGCAGCGCTCGGGCTGGTCCAAACAGGGTGGGTTTGAAATCTATCTGCGCGATGGCAGCCGCGGCACCGAGTTGTGGAATATTTTCAAAGAGGCGGGCCAGCCATGGGGCATTGGCCCGGGCAACCCCAATTGGTGCGAACGTATCGAATCTGGCCTTGTCTCATACGGTGGCGACAGCGACACCACCACCAACCCGTTCGAGGTGCGGATGGGCAAATACGTGGATCTGGATGTGCCAGATGATACGATCGGCATTCAGGCGCTGCGCCAGATCGCGGCAACAGGGGCAAAGCGCCACACGCTGGGGCTGGTGCTAGAGGGCGACACGCCCATCGCGCCGGGCTTTAGCTGGAACCCGATTATGCAAAATGGCCGCAAAATGGGCGATCTGACCAATGTGGTGTTTTCGTTCCGCCTGAAAAAGAATATTGGCTTTGCCTTGGTGTCGGCGGATCTGGCCATTGGTGATGTGGTGCAGTGCCAGATTGGCGGCACCAGCCATCAGGGTCGTCTGACCGATCTGCCGTTTCTGTAAGCCCAACCCATAGGAGACCCCATGCACAGCAGCTATGAAAACCTAAAGGTCACGCGCCATGACGATGGTGTTTGGGTGGTCACTTTGGCCCGCCCGGCCAAGCGCAACGCGCTCAATGCCGAAACGATCGAGGAACTGGTGGCACTGTTCTCGGGTGCCCGTGCTGCGGGCGCCGGGGCGATCGTGCTGAATGCCGAGGGCGATCATTTCTGCGCCGGTCTCGATCTGGTCGAACACCACCAAGAAGACCGCAGCCCCGAGGCCTTTTGGCAGCTGTGCCTGCGCTGGCACGAGGCGTTTAACAAGATGGAATATGGCGGGGTTCCGGTGATTGCGGCGCTGAAAGGCGCGGTTGTGGGGGGTGGCTTGGAACTGGCCAGCGCGGCCCATATCCGCGTG
>Ga0181606_10002744_pt1 | contig 15051 bp, 14 predicted proteins | sample 041ome_10_FD_132994 | JGI IMG/M metagenome (GOLD analysis project Ga0181606, IMG submission 132994) | Coastal salt marsh microbial communities from the Groves Creek Marsh, Skidaway Island, Georgia - 041412US metaG (megahit assembly) | ecosystem: Environmental > Aquatic > Marine > Intertidal... | reverse complement strand
TGCCGCCCCTTTAGTTCGCGCGCCGCAGACAGGGCCTGAAAGTCTGGCCAATCGGGTTCAGGTGCGGACGGATCTTTCATCCAGGCTTCTATTTGCGCAAGGACGAGATTGATCGATGTCAGCCTGGCCCCTGCTGCCGCACGCGCAAATACCGCCGCAGCGGCCTGACCAACTGCACAAGCTGACACGCCCAGCCCTAACTCCGCGATTGCGTCTTGGTCGGTGAGATTGATGCCGACCGTTAAAGAGCTGCCGCAGGTCGTGGAGCGCGAACTTCCCTGTACCTGCCAATCCCCCGAGAGCGGAAAGGCAGCCAATTCTGTCGCCAGTGATAGCAGATTGGGAGTGTAAAGTTTCGCCGCAGTGCTGGCGGGCATCACTCGCCTTCCTCATCGATACGCAGGCGTTCCCTGCGTTCGGCAATAATATTCACCAGATCACTCGAGGCGGAATCGATGACTGGGTATGTGCGTGCTGTGGTGATCCAGACGGGGCGCCCTTTGTACCCCCACAAGCTATCAAATCCGAGCGCGATGACCGAGAACGCAAACACCATAATCAGCGCGCCCTTGACCACGCCAAATCCAAATCCCAGCACGCGGTCGATCGGTCCCATAATCGAACCGCGCGATGCCTCACCCACGTTGTTTGCGATGAGTTTCATGGCCGCATATGGGATGAGCAACAAAAGTGCGAACGCGAGGATAGAAGTTGTCGGTTCTGCATCGAGATACTCGAGCAGGATTTCCGTAAAAGGCTCGTGCAAATAGTAGATTGCCGCCGCGGCCAATGCCCATGCTGCGAGCGATAACACCTCCTGCACCAATCCGCGCAGAAAGCCGCCTATCGCAGCCACCCCGATAATGATGAAAACAATGATATCGAACCCGTTCATGGGGGCGGATTATGACTTTGACATCACCCGGTCAACGAGGTTCGCAACTTGTCCCAAACCATTGAACGCGATTTTGGATGAACCGGTCTTGCTGCTCGCCGGGCCGAACGCAGCGGCAAAGCCAAGTTTGGCCGCTTCCTTGACGCGCAAATTGGCATGAGCAACGGGGCGCACTTCGCCGGAGAGTGACACCTCACCGAACCAGACCGACTTATCAGGGAGCGGCCGATCCGCCAACGCGCTGACCAGCGCGGCCGCCACCGCCATATCGGCGGCGGGATCTGATAAACGGTACCCGCCGGCAATATTCAAATACACTTCGGCCGAACTGAAATTGAGCCCGCAGCGAGATTCCAGCACCGCCAACAACATCGCCAATCTGCTGTTGTCCCAACCGACCACCGATCGCCGGGGCGTTGCTCCCGATTGCAAGCGGACAATCAAGGCTTGAATTTCGACCAGGACGGGCCGTGTTCCTTCGAGAGCGGGGAAAACCGCGCTGCCTGCCAATGGTTGATCCCGTCCAGATAGAAACAGCATCGAAGGGTTGCTGACTTCTTCCAACCCTTCCTGCTCCATAGAGAACACGCCGATCTCGTCGACCGCGCCAAAGCGGTTCTTGAGTGCGCGCAGGATGCGGTATTGATGGCTCCGCTCTCCCTCAAAGCTCATCACGACATCGACCATGTGTTCCAGCACGCGCGGCCCAGCGATGCTGCCGTCTTTGGTCACATGTCCGACAAGCACCAGCGCGACACCATTCTCCTTGGCGTATCGGATCAATTCAAAGGCACATCCGCGAACCTGACTAACAGTGCCCGGAGCCCCCTCGATTGTGTCCGAATACATGGTCTGGATCGAATCGATCACCAACAGAGCTGGCGCTTCCATCTGACCCAATGTCGTCAGGATATTCCGCACTGATGTTTCTGACGCCAGCTGAAGCGGTGCATCAGACAAGCCGAGCCGTGCTGCGCGCATGCGCACCTGGCCCGCGGCCTCCTCTCCGCTGACATAAACCACACTTCCACCATTCTTCGCTATGGTCGCTGAAGTCTGTAGCAAAAGAGTGGATTTCCCGATCCCGGGATCACCGCCCATCAGCACCGCCGAGCCGGGCACCAGCCCACCGCCAAGTGCGCGGTCAAATTCCGTCAGTCCCGTCGAACGGCGTTTGGGTAATTCTGTTGGCGCATTCAGTTCTTCAAAGGCAACCGCACGACCGCCTCTCGACAGGTCATGCTTTTGCGAGAACACCGTCGCTGGCGCATCCTCAACCATAGTGTTCCATTCGGCACAATCGGGGCATTGCCCCTGCCACCGGTGTGTCACGCTTCCACAAGACTGACAGATATATCGCTTCTTTGCTTTCGCCATCCGCAGATCGATAAACGGAACATAGGCAGAACGCAATTGCCTTCTGTGGTTAAACCCCTAAGGAAATCAACATGCACCAGAAGGAACTTCGTATTGCATTGGTTTGCTACGGCGGCGTCAGCCTGGCGGTATACATGCACGGTGTTACGAAAGAGCTCTGGCATCTGGCCCGCGCAAGCAGATCCTACCACCTGGAGGAAGAGCCAGAGGGGCACGTGGCCAAGGTCTATCATGACTTGCTGGGAGAGATTGAGGCACAACAAGGGCTAAGATTGCGCGTGCTGCCTGATATTCTAACCGGCGCAAGTGCAGGCGGGATAAACGCGGTATTTCTGTCACAAGCTATATTCGCCGGACATTCACTTGAGCCACTTACCGATCTGTGGCTTGAGAATGCCGATGTCGACAAATTGCTGGACCCCGATGCCCGCCCAATGTGGAAGTTCGCCAAATTCTGGGCCCAACCGATAGCCTGGTGGCTGTTCAAGCGACCCGGCAATGTGGTGTCGGAGAGCGTCGCCCCTGAAACGCGGAGCGAGGTGCGCCGGAAGGTCTCGCGTTTTGCGCGGGGGCGATGGTTCCAGCCACCCTTTTCCGGCGACAATTTTTCGCAGCTACTGTTCGATGCAATCAAGGCGATGAACGCCAACGAAACGGGGCCGCCGCTTTTGCCACCAGAGCATCCGTTGGATTTGCTGGTAACGGCCACAGATTTTCGCGGGCATGTAGAGATGCTGCGCCTTCATAGCCCGGCGGTTGTTGAAGAAAGCGAACACCGCTTGCCGATCGGATTTCGTGGTCTGACCCCGGCTCAATCTGGTGCAGGACTTGCTGATCCGCTTGAGCTGACGATTGCAGCGCGCGCGACGGCAAGCTTCCCGGGCGCCTTCCCGCCGCTTGAACTGGCAGAGATCGATCGTTTGGCCCAGCGAAGCAAACACCATTGGCAAACTCGCGGTGCCTTTCTGAAACGTGTCATGCCCACTCACCTGCGTCTGGGCACGACCGAACAAGTTGCGCTTATCGATGGCTCGGTGCTGGTCAACGCACCGTTTGAGGGCGCAATTGATGCCCTGCACGGCCGCCCTGCCCATCGTGAAGTAGACCGGAGATTTGTATATATCGATCCGCGTCCAGATCGGATTGCTTCGCTCAAAGATGAGGAACAAAAGCCCGTCGGGTTCTTCGCTGCGATTTTCGGTTCGATATCCGCCCTGCCGCGAGAGCAACCGATCCGCGACACTCTGGAAGAGTTGGAACAGCAATCCCGCGACGCCGAAAGGTTGCAGCAAATCCTTGCCGGTCTTCGGCCTGAAGTCGACCGCGCGGTTGAGAAACTTTTCGGGCTGACATTCTTCCTCGACCGGCCAACGCCCAAACGGCTGCACAACTGGCGCGCGAAAGCGCAGCAATCGGCAGCGCAAGAAGCAGGCTATACTTTCCAGTCCTACGCGCAGGTGAAACTGGCAGGGATTGTCGAACGCCTGGCGAAATTGGTTCATCAGGCGGCACCGCAACTGGATTTGCCCGACTGTGATCCCATTGTTTCTACCCTGCGCGGCGAATTAATGCGGCGCGGGTTGGATCAATTGTCCGAGGAAAATGGCGGTGCAAGCGAGGCTGCAATCGCATTCTTCCGGACACATGATCTGGGCTTCCGGATTCGCCGTTTGCGCTTGCTGGCGCGGCGATTGGCGCGCGATTGGGAGCGTTATCCCGAAATTCCTGACGATGCACTGGACCTCGCGAGGGGTGAAATCTACGCCATTATGCGGCTATACCTTGATCGGGACAAGCATGCGGTTCGGCACCCTGAATTCGGTGACCTGGCCGCCAATGTTTTTGTCGATCCCGGCGCGGTGTTGGACCACTTGGGGGCGCATCGCTTGCTGCCGGAAATCGATGATGAAGCGGAAGATCGCCTTTGTGCTGCACTGGCACAGATGCCCAAGCAACTTCGCCGACGTATGCTGTTCGCCTACCTCGGGTTTCCGTTTTACGATGTCGCGACGCTGCCACTGTTGCGGCACGAAGGTTTTACCGAATACGATCCGATCAAAGTGGATCGAATTTCTCCTGATGATGCCCCATCGATACGAGATGGCGGCGCCAGAGCTACGCTGCGCGGCATAGAGTTCTACAACTTTGGCGCTTTCTTTAGCCGTGCATATCGCGAGAATGACTATCTATGGGGCCGATTGCACGGGGCAGAGCGGATGATCGACCTTGTTTGCTCAACAGTAGACAGCGGTGTTGATAGCCGCGTCTGCCATGGGTTCAAGCGGCGCGCATTCGAAGCAATCCTGCAGGAAGAGACCGAAGCCGGACGCTGCGACGCCGGCCTGATCGAAAGCCTGAAAAGTGAAATCGCGGCGAAGTTTGATACCGTTTAAGCTGTCGAATTAGTTGAGGCTTTTCCAAACGGCCTCAATAAACCGATCTTCGTTGATGAAGCCTTCACCCCGATCAAAACTGTCGAGCGGGCGCAAGGCTTGAGCTTCCTCCAGCGATGATCCGAAATCGCGCAGCGCGCGAATTCGGGTCACAGCCTCACCTACAGTGTTGCGATAAGCGATCAATTCGCGGCGATCCGACATTGTGCCATGGCCCGGGATCACCTTTGTATCCTCATCCATCAGGTTGATCGCGCTATCCAGCGAATAGAGCAGGTCTTCGATATCACCGCCGGACGCCACATCGACAAAGGGCCAGCCTGGTATCTTGAAGTAAAGATCGCCCATATGTACGATATTCTTTTCGCGCCAGCGCACGATACTGTCGCCATCGGTGTGGCCACCACCGACAAACACGACATCAATTGTGTCGCCATTGAGGTGCAAGGTCACACCGCGTTCGTAAGTGACAACAGGCAGAGCCGCCTTGGGTGACGGCGGCGTTACGCGCTCACCGCGGGTCTGCGGGAATGACATCCGGACGCGCACATTGTGATGCGCGAAGATCGTTGCGCCAGTGCCGCCGAAATGTTCGTTTCCGCCCGTGTGGTCACCGTGCCAATGCGTGTTGACGACATATTTGACGGGGGCGTCGCGCCAAGATAGGCGACCGCGCCTTCGATCTTCTCTGATAGCGGCGCGAACTGGTCATCGATCAGGATCGTGCCATCCTCACCATGGCTAACAGCCATATTGCCGCCCGCACCGAAAAGTACGGCCACACCCTGCGCCAACTCTTCGGAAGTAATCTCCACCTCGCTGAAGTCTCGCTGAGCTGCCAGGGGCGATGCAATAAAGATCGATGCGGTTGCTAGTGCGGTGGCAAAAATGCGTTTCATGACTGTTCCCTCTGTTTGACCTAGGCTTAAGTCTTGCCGAGAGACGAGTCGAGAATTGCCCGTAAATTAACTGCCGAACGCTTCCTTCACGCGGTCGAAAAAGCCCTTGCTTTCGGGGCATTCTTCACCGGTTTCGGTTTCGCGAAACTGCTTCAGCAGTTCCTTTTGCGCCTTGGACAGTTTGGTCGGTGTTTCCACCGCAATTTCGACCACCAGGTCACCACGTCCGCGGCCTTGCAGCACGGGCATGCCCGCTCCGCGTACGCGCAACTGCTTGCCGGATTGAATGCCCGCCGGGATTTCAACGCTGTTATCGTCACCGCCCAGATCAGGGATATCGACCGTGCCGCCAAGCGCAGCTGTAGTGAAGCTGATCGGAACGCGCGTGAGCAGCGTCGTGCCCTCGCGCTGGAAAACCGCGTGCGGCTTCACATGTACGAAAATGTATAGATCGCCCGCAGGAGCGCCTCTGGGCCCGGCCTCCCCCTTGCCAGACAAACGAATGCGCGTACCGGTATCGACGCCTGGCGGAACTTCAACCTCGAGTGAGCGCGCCTTGTCGACGACCCCTTCCCCGCGGCAATCACCGCAAGGGTTTTCGATCACAGCGCCGCGGCCGTGACAGGTCGGGCATGGGCGTTCAACCACGAAGAAACCTTGCTTGGCGCGAACTTTGCCGTGACCATCGCACATTCGACATTCGCGTTCGCTTGTGCCCGGAGTAGCGCCAGACCCATCGCAAGTGTCACAGCTCTGCGAGACTTCGATTTCCAGCTCGACTGTTTTTCCGTGGAAGGCATCGTCCAGGCTGACTTCCAAATCATATCGGAGATCCGCTCCGCGCCGCGGCTGCGCGCGTTGCCGCCCGCCACCCCCGCCAAAAGCGCTGCCGAAAATAGTCTCGAAGATGTCCCCGATATCGCCAAAATCGCCTTGCGGACCACGACCGCCGCCGCCACCGCCGGACATTCCCTGCGTATATGCTGAATGGCCATAGCGATCATAGGCCGCGCGCTTCTGCGGGTCCTTCAGGCAATCATAGGCCTCGTTGATGGCCTTGAATTTTGCCTCACTCTCGGCATCGCCCGGATTACGATCCGGATGATACTTCATCGCAAGCTTGCGGTATGAGCTCTTCAGCGCACCGCCGTCAACGTCGCGCGAGACTTGAAGCAATTCGTAATAGTCGATGTCGTTAGATGCCATGCTGCTGCTTCCCTGCCCTAAACGCTAACCGCCACCGGCGCTATATGCGCTGGCGGCGGCAGAGTTTCCCATCAGGACATCAGCCCTTTTTGTTGTCGCTGTCTTCGCTCGAATTTTCGTCGACTTCGGAGAATTCCGCATCGACAACTTCTTCGTCAGCCGAACTATCCGAAGAACCTTCCGCGCCCGCGTCAGGACCGGCAGCCTGCTCTTTTTCGTAGATCTGCTGACCCATCTTCATGGCCGCTTCTGTAAGCGCCTGCGCCTTTGCATTGATCGCATCGACATCATCGCCTTCGAGCGCGGTCTTGGCTTCGGCCAAGGCTGCTTCGACGGCAGATTTCGTATCAGCGTCAACCTTGTCGCTATGCTCTTCGAGCTGCTTCTCGGTCGCGTGCACCAGGCTGTCTGCCTGATTGCGAGCTTCCGCAGATTCGCGGCGCTTCTTGTCTTCTTCCGCGAACTTTTCGGCATCCTGAACCATCTGATCAATGTCCGAATCCGACAAACCACCAGACGCCTGGATCTTGATCTGCTGTTCCTTGCCGGTGCCCTTATCCTTGGCAGAGACATTCACGATACCGTTTGCGTCAATGTCAAAGGTCACTTCGACTTGCGGAACACCGCGCGGCGCGGGCGGGATGCCCACCAGATCAAACTGTCCAAGCAGCTTGTTGTCAGCGGCCATCTCGCGCTCACCCTGGAAAACCCGGATGGTCACGGCATTCTGATTGTCTTCAGCGGTCGAATAGACCTGTGTCTTCTTCGTCGGGATCGTCGTGTTGCGATCGATCATGCGGGTGAAGACACCGCCCAGCGTCTCAATACCCAGCGACAGCGGGGTCACGTCGAGCAGAAGCACGTCTTTGACGTCGCCCTGCAGAACACCCGCTTGAATGGCGGCCCCCATGGCCACCACTTCATCAGGGTTCACGCCAGTGTGCGGCTTCTTGCCGAAGAATTCTTCCACGACTTCGCGAACCTTTGGCATACGGGTCATACCGCCAACCAGGATCACTTCATCAATCGCGCCTTTGTCCAGACCTGCATCAGCGAGCGCTTTCTTGCACGGATCGAGCGTGCGCTTGATCAGATCGCCAACCATCTTTTCCAGGCTGGAACGTGTGATCGTTTCAACAAGGTGCAGCGGCGTGGAAGAACCATCTTCCATGCGCGCGGTAATGAACGGCAGGTTCACTTCTGTCTGCTGCGAGCTAGAGAGTTCGATCTTGGCCTTTTCAGCCGCTTCTTTCAGACGCTGTAGTGCAAGCTTGTCCTTGCGCAGGTCCATGTTCTCTTTCGTCTTGAACTGGTCAGCCAGCCATTCAACGATCGCGCTGTCGAAATCTTCACCACCAAGGAAGGTATCGCCATTGGTCGATTTAACTTCGAACACGCCATCACCGATTTCGAGGACGGAGATATCAAAAGTACCGCCGCCAAGGTCATAGACAGCGATGGTTTTGCCGTCTTCCTTGTCGAGGCCATAAGCCAGTGCCGCGGCAGTAGGCTCGTTAATGATACGCAGAACCTCGAGGCCTGCGATCTTGCCCGCATCCTTGGTTGCCTGACGCTGGGCATCGTTAAAGTAGGCCGGAACAGTGATAACTGCCTGCTCTACCTTCTCGCCAAGATATTCCTCAGCGGTCTCTTTCATCTTTTGCAGGATGAATGCAGAGATCTGCGAAGGTGAATAATCTTCACCGCCAGCGTTGACCCATGCATCGCCATTGGTGCCCTTGACGATATTGTAAGGGACCAGTTCCATGTCCTTTTTGGTCATCGGATCATCGAACCGGCGACCGATCAGGCGCTTCACTGCATAAACCGTATTGTCAGGGTTGGTCACTGCCTGGCGCTTTGCCGGCTGACCAATCAGACGCTCACCATCTTTGGTGAAAGCGACGATAGAAGGTGTAGTGCGCGCACCTTCAGAGTTTTCGACGACCTTGGGCTTACCCCCGTCCATAACAGACACGCACGAGTTGGTGGTGCCGAGGTCGATACCGATTACTTTACCCATGTTTCTTCGTTTCCCATCAGTTCAATTATTGGACACCGCGCATTGTGCTTTCCAAAGTTGGCAAAACAGCTCGGCGGCTCAGTCCGTCAGGTGTGATACTCGGGGGATATAGGTGCGGTTTTGCTTGGCACAAGGGAACAGGCACACTAGATTTTACATGTTTTCAGACCGGAGAAACCTGACATGAAGTTCAAGCAATTGGCCGCCGCGAGCATGCTCGTCTCTACATTCGCCTTGGCAGCTTGTGGCGCAGAGCCGGAGACTGTGGTCGAAGCCGAACCCGAAGGTGTGCCCGGTTTGAGCGTCGAAAATGCTCGCCTTGTTCTGGCGCCGGTGCCGGGCAATCCGGCCGCAGGCTATTTCGATTTGAAGTATGAAAACGACCGCGGCCTCGCGATCCGCCGGGCCGATGTAAGCGGCGCTGAGAAGACTGAAATCCACGCTTATGGAGAATGGAACGGCAAAATGACCATGGCCGAAGCCATGGAAATTGCCATTCAGAAGGGCACTGAAATCGCGTTCGAGCCAGGCGGCTATCACCTGATGGTGTTTGATCTGGATGAAAGTGTTGAGCCCGGTGATACGGTCGAGTTTACGCTGACTGTGTCGGGAGGGGACAAGCACAGCTTTGAAGCCGAAGTTCGCGCAGCCGGGGACGAGCGCTGAACCACGTTTCCACCGGAGGAAATTTAAGCGTTTCTCCACTCGCCTGTCCGGTGGGTGGCGAGCGCGCACTTACTCCGGGCGAAGTGAAATTGGTAGCTTCTGTTTTCGGGACGGCGATCGACTACGCTGCGGTCACAATCCGGCGCAGAAAGTGGTTTCCGTTTCAACCGCGCAAGGTCACGATGGCACCGGCGGCACGCCTTTCATGAAGTATCTGAAGAAGCACCGCGATGAAAACCGTGCGCAAGTAGTGGCCTGATACAAAAAGGGCGAGGTAGCAAACGCCGCCTCGCCCCTTTTTCAAATTCTGGTCTCTGACTCAGGGCTTCTTCGCCACGCCAACCATAGCCGGACGTAGCAAGCGGTCCTTGATCATATAGCCGCTCTGCATTTCTTGCACGATCGTGCCTTCTTCGTGCTCGTCAGTTGGCACTTCCATCATCGCCTGATGCTGATTGGGATCGAGAGGCAGGCCAACCGAAGCAATGCGCTTCACACCATGCTGGCCGAATACTTTCTCAAGTTCGCGCTGAGTGGCTTCAATGCCGGTTACAAGCGCCTTCATCTTGTCGTCTTCACGCAGACTTTCGGGAATTGCCGCAATCGCACGCTCAAGGTTGTCTGACACGCTCAGAACATCTCGTGCAAAGCCGGTCGCGGCGTAGGCGCGCGCGTCTTGCACATCCTTTTCAGCGCGGCGGCGCACATTCTGTGCCTCTGCTTTGGCGTAGAGAATATCCTGCTTTGCGGTCTCCAGATCGGCCTTCAGCGCATCGAGCGCTTTCTCGAAACCGTCTTCAGATGCCTCGTCCTCTCCATTGTCGAGGAACTCCTCCGGCACGCCTTCAAGTTCTTTGTCTACCGCATCATCTTCTGCTTCCGATTTGTCGTTGTCGATCATGTTCTTACAGTTCCAAAGCTATCCGATAAGCTTGCCCAGCGAACGGGCGGTCAGGTCAATCATGGGTATCACGCGCGCGTAATTCAACCGTGTGGGCCCGATGACGCCAAGCACGCCGACCACCCTTCCCTCACGGTCCCGATACGGCGACGCGATAATCGAAGAGCCGGACAATGCAAACAACCGGTTCTCGCTTCCGATGAAAATCCGCGTAGCTTCGGCTTCGCGCGCGCTTTCCAGCAATTCGGCAACTGATTGCTTGCTTTCCAAGTCTTCGATCAGGCTGCGCACACGCTCAATGTCCTGCATCGCTGCGTCATCGAGAAGATTCGCTTGTCCGCGTACGATTAGAACCGGACGCTGTGCTGCGTCTTCGCTAAGAACCGCAAGACCACGCTCGACCAGATTGCGGCTTGCGCTGTCGAGCTGAGACTTGCCCGATTTGATTTCTGCCCCGATCGCAGCATTGGCTTCGGCCAACGTCCGCCCAGCAAGACGTGCCGTGATGTAATTGCTCGCTTGCTCCAGCACTGAAGGTGCCAATGAACCACCCAACTCGATTACGCGGTTCTCGATCGATCCATCTTCGCTGACGAGCACAGCTAGCGCCCTCCCCTGGCCCAGATTGACCAGGCTGAACTGTGCAAGCCTAGCCTCGCGGGTTGGGACCATCACCATCCCGGCAGCGCCTGAAAGGTCAGACAGGATTGCGCTGGTTTGCTCCAATGCTTGTTCGATCGGGCCGCTGTCTGAAAGACGCCCCTCTATCGCGGCGCGCTCCTCCGCATTGGGCTCTGACACGCGCATCATCCCGTCAACAAACAGGCGCAAGCCGCTTTCGGTTGGCATGCGCCCTGCACTTGTGTGCGGCGCGGATAGCAAACCGTGTGCCTCAAGGTCCGACAACACCGCGCGGATCGAGGCCGGCGAAAGATTGACCGTACTATCGCTGGCAAGCGTTTTTGACCCGACCGGCTGCCCGCGATCCAAATAGCCTTCGACCACGAGACGGAAAATCTCTCTCGCACGGTCGGTCAATTCTGCGATGGGTGGTGTGGACATACAACGCTATCTAGCGCTTTGCTCCACAGCCTCAAGCCTTGCAGGTGACACCGCGCACAGCCTATCGCGGCGGCAACGAATCAAAACACAAGGAATTCTCATGCGACCTTCCGGCCGCGCGCCTGACGAAATGCGCGCTATTAGTATCGAAACCGGCTTTACCAAGCACGCTGAAGGCAGCGTGCTGATTAGTTGCGGTGACACGCGGGTGCTGTGCACAGCGAGTATCGAAGAACGCATTCCACCCTGGCTGCGCGGCAAAGGCGAAGGTTGGGTCACAGGCGAGTATTCTATGCTGCCCCGTTCTACGCATACGCGCAGTGGGCGCGAAGCAGCACGCGGCAAGCAATCGGGCCGAACGCAGGAAATCCAGCGCCTGATCGGCCGGTCATTGCGAGCTGTCGTTGACTTGAAGAAGCTTGGCGAGCGTCAGATCACTCTCGACTGCGATGTGCTTCAGGCGGACGGCGGAACACGCACGGCATCCATTTCAGGTGCCTGGGTGGCGCTGCGTTTGGCGGTGAACGGCCTCATGGCGTCTGGCGACCTCAAAGAAGATCCGATCACAGGCCAGGTCGCTGCAATCAGCTGCGGAATCTACAATGGCACACCTGTGCTTGACCTCGATTATGATGAAGATTCCAGCGCCGATGCAGATGCGAACTTTGTCCTGATCACAGGTGGCCAAATCGCCGAAGTGCAAGCAACAGCAGAAGGCGCAACCTATGATGAGGAGGGCCTGCTACGCTTGCTGCGTTTAGCCAAAATCGGCTGTGACGGCATCTTCAAGGCACAGCTGGACGCCTCAAAATGACTCGGAAGCTGGGCGGAGGGTCACTCGTTATTGCCACTCACAATGAAGGCAAATTGCGCGAAATCTCTGCCCTGCTTGCGCCATATGGCCTGAAATGCATTTCGGCAGGTTCGCTTGGTCTGCCGAAGCCCCCCGAGGATGGAAAAACCTTCGTCGACAATGCGTTGATAAAGGCGAGTGCAGCGGCCGATGCGTCGGGTCTCGCGGCGCTGGCCGACGATAGCGGATTGTCCGTTGACGCATTAGGTGGTCGCCCCGGTGTCTATACCGCGGACTGGGCCGAACGGCAATGGTTCGAAGGCGATCCGCGCCGCGATTGGTATATGGCGATGGGCAAGGTCGAAGGGATGCTCCAACAGCTTGGCCCGGATACAGACCGCAGCGCGGCTTTCCATTGCGTACTGGCGATTGCGTGGCCCGGTGGCGAGCATGAGGTTTACGAGGGAACATGCTCGGGTTCGCTGACGTGGCCGCCGCGCGGTGAGATGGGTTTCGGTTACGATCCTGTTTTTGTCCCTGAAGGCCGCGATCAGACCTTTGCTGAAATTGACCCGCAAGAGAAACACAGCATGAGCCACCGCGCGGATGCGTTTGCCAAGCTGGTCGCGGACCAGTTTGGCAGTTAGTATGGGCGCATGGCGCGCGCACTATACATCCATTGGCCCTTCTGCGCGAAGAAATGCCCCTATTGCGACTTCAATAGCCACGTCCGCGACTTGGTGGATGTGGCGGCGTGGCGCGATGCCTTGTTGGCGGATATGCGCCACGAAGCCGAACTGGCAGGCGGTGAACCACTGCATTCGATATTCTTTGGCGGTGGAACGCCTTCCTTGATGCCACCTGCCCTGGTCGAGGCATTGCTTCAGAAGGCGGAGGCGTTGTGGGGTTTTGACGCCAATATCGAAATCACGCTCGAGGCCAATCCATCGTCGGTCGAGGCTGCGAACTTTGCCGCTCTAACGCAAGCAGGCGTAAATCGGGTTTCTCTGGGTGTTCAATCACTTGAAGACGATACCTTACAGTTTTTGGGGCGCCTGCATGGGGCGCAGGAAGCGCTGGATGCGGTCGAGACTGCGCAACAGAATTTCGACCGCGTCAGCATCGATCTGATTTATGCGCGCCCGGGGCAATCGGCTGAACAATGGACAGCGGAGTTGAGCCGCGCTCTGGCGCTCGGCACGGACCACATGTCGCTCTATCAACTCACGATCGAGCCAAACACGCGCTTTGCCACCGATGTCCGACGTGGCGTGTTCACCCCGCTGGACGACGATCCGGCAGGTGATCTGTATGCGCTGACGCAAAAGATCATGAACGCGGCGGGCCTTCCTGCCTATGAGATCAGCAACCACGCCAAACCGGGGCAGGAAAGTCGCCATAATCTGACCTATTGGCGGTATCAGGATTATTGCGGGATCGGCCCCGGCGCACACGGACGACGCGGTGGAGTGGCAACCGAACGCCACAAGAAGCCGGAGAATTATCTGTTGGCGGTCAGCGAGCACGGACATGGCATCAAGGATCAGCGCGCACTCTCGATGGGTGAACAAGCATCCGAAGCGCTGCTTATGGGCCTGCGCCTCGCCGAAGGGATTGATTTGAGCAAGTTGGAGGCGCGGTTTGGAATCCCTTCTACCGATCTGATCAATGCGGATCGCCTTGCACTTCATAGTGACCTTGGCCTGCTTGAATACGATAGTGGCCGGATCACCGTGACGCCCTCCGGAATGCCGTTGCTGGACGCGCTTCTTGGCGAGATTGTTGCGGACGCGCTGGTAACCGCATGAGCGCGGCGGATCTCCTCGAAGCGTGGAACAATGAGCTGACCAATTCGCGCCGGCGTAGCCCGCATACGGTGCGCGCCTATCTGGGCTGTGCGGATCGTTTGCTGAAAGCGCGTGATTTGGTCGATTGGGATGGTGTGGCCTTGTTGGAGGCCCAAGATTTACGCCGTCATCTGGCCGAGCGACGCGCGGATGGAATCGGCAATGCCAGCGCCGCGCGTGAATTGTCCGCGCTCAAAAGCTTTATCGCTTTTGCACGTGAGCAAGCGGGCGATCCTGACCCCGCCTCACCGCGCCTACGCGGGCCGCGCGTCAAGAAGGGCTTGCCCCGCCCGGTTATGCCCGATGAGGCAAGCAATCTCGCCGATCTGGTCGCGGGCAATGCCAAGGCGGAATGGCTGGGCGCGCGCGATCGCGCGGTGTTGCTGCTGCTGTATGGTTCAGGCTTGCGGATTGCCGAGGCGCTGTCGCTCAAAGGCAATGACGTGCCGTTGGGAGAGGTGCTGCAAGTGACCGGCAAAGGCGGGAAGCAGCGTATGGTGCCGGTGCTGCCGATCACCCGCGCTGCGGTGGCGGATTATTGCGCAAAATGTCCGTGGCCGCTGCCGGGCAATGAGGTGCTGTTCCGCGGCGAGAAAGGTGGCCCGCTTAGCCCCGGCATGGTTCAGAAGGCGACCGCGCAGGCGCGCCGCGCGCTGGGCTTGCCTGAGACCGCCACCCCGCATGCATTGCGGCACAGTTTTGCGACGCATTTGCTGGGGGCGGGAGCGGATTTGAGAAGCTTGCAGGAATTGCTCGGCCATGCTTCTTTGGGATCGACGCAGATTTACACCAAGGTTGATGCGGCCACGATGCTGGAAAACTACCGCGACGCGCACCCGAGGGCGAAGAAGAGGTGATTTCCACCAAAAGCGGACAGACCGCTAACGACCCAGTAGCGGACGAAGCGAACAGCCGAGGTCAAAAGCAGAACCGGCCAGGCAGGTAGTGAATGAACTTACGATATATCGCCGCAAAAAGTCCTTTGATCA
>Ga0181606_10002741_pt1 | contig 15060 bp, 13 predicted proteins | sample 041ome_10_FD_132994 | JGI IMG/M metagenome (GOLD analysis project Ga0181606, IMG submission 132994) | Coastal salt marsh microbial communities from the Groves Creek Marsh, Skidaway Island, Georgia - 041412US metaG (megahit assembly) | ecosystem: Environmental > Aquatic > Marine > Intertidal... | reverse complement strand
CATCAGCCACACATCGGTGGACGTGCCCGCGCCGATGGTCGCCAGCGAGAAAACCAGCGCCGCAATAGCCAGCGCATAGCGCCTGCCCAGCCTGTCTCCCAGCACGCCGCCGATCCACGAGCCAAGCCCGAAGCCGACAAGCGCCGCGCCCATGGCGAAGCCGAAGGTGGAGCGGTCCACGCCGAAATCTTCCATCACGACCGGGGCGACAATGCCCAGCAACTGCAGGTCGATCCCGTCGCTCACCAGGATGAGCATGCAGGTTGCCGCAATCAGCCATTGGTACGGCTTCATCGGCACGCGGTTCATTGCTTCGACGAAAGTCAGCCTGCCGGCTGGCGTGTTTGATGCCATGATTGATCCTCTCTCCGTTGAGGGATCATCACTGCATTTGCGACAAATTGCCAGTGTTGATGTGTAACAAGCCACATCTGTGCCAAAGGCGGGCGGGCGCGAGCGCCGTTAACGGGCGGGAATTTCCTCCACCCAGCCGCGATCAAGGCGATAGATCACGTCTTGCCGGGCCGAATGATAGGCCAGCATCCCGTCGCGATCCTCGCCTGCGTAAAGCGCGCGCAGGATCGATCCTGCCACGCCATGTCCCACCACCACGAGGTTGCGCTTGCCCGCCCAGCACAGCCAGCCCCACAATCGCTCCACCGCCGGGTCCAACCCCTCGCCATCGGTGCAGTAATTGGCCCAGGCGGAAAGGAAGCAAGGCTCTTCCTCCACCAGCGGATCGCGCGCGCAGATGCTGGCGAAGTGGTGCTTCTCCCACGATCCGCAGCCCACTTCGCACAGCCGCGCATCGGAAATCACCGGACTGCCGATACCTGCCGCCTCGCGCACGATCCGGGCCGATTCCAGCGCCCGGCCCTGCGGGCTGGAGACGAGATCGAACTGCTCTTCCTCGCCCTCCAGCAATTCGCGCAGCCTGCGGCCCATGGATTGCGCCTGTTCGCGTCCAAGGCTGGTCAACGGACTGTCCAGAGTGCCCTGTATCCGGCGCTCGAGGTTATATTCGGTCTGGCCGTGGCGCAGCAGATAGATCATGTCACGGCCCTTCCCTTTTCCTTATTGGCCACCCGCAGGCGACTTGGAACCCAGATCGAGCGCCATGTCTGCCGGGTCTTCCTTCGGCACCGGGCGATTGCCGGGGGCCATCAGGTCCCGCACCTGGTTGGCGCGCATGGTTTCAAACTTGATGCGGCCAGGCGTCGCTTCCTCGTCCGGGAAGGCAGCCTCGATCTCGCGATGGCGTTCCTTCACCTCGTCGAGGAATTCGCGGTTGGTGAAGACGTAGAAGCGGTTTTCCTTGATCGCCTCCACCACAAAACGACCAGTGTCTTCGGGGTCGATCGCGCCGCGCATCGCGTCCCACAGGTCCTTCAGGAACTGCGGTGCGTTCTCCTCGTCGATGCTGGGATCATCCTCCGGCAGCGGCACCAGTGCGGTGCGGGTGGCGCCGGGGAACAGGCAGGATACGCCGATCCCCTTGGGCGCCAGCTGCATGCGCAGGCTCTCCGAATAGCCGCGCACGGCGTATTTGGCGGTGGAATAGGCGGCAAGGCCTGGCAAAGGGACCACGCCTGCCATGCTGCTGGTGTTGACGATATGCCCGCCCTCGCCCTGCGCGCGGATGATCGGGGCGATGATCTTGGTGCCGTTGACCACGCCGCCCAGATTGACGCTGATTGCCTTGTCCCAGCTGTCAAAGTCCGGCGCGGCAGCGGTCCCGCCACCGTTCACCCCGGCATTGTTGCACAGCACGTGGATCTTGCCGAAATGCTCCAGCACCTCGTCAACCGCGGCTTGCAGATTGTCACGGTCGGCCACGTTGGCCTTTACGAAATGCACGGCATTGTTGCCCGCGAGTTCCGCCTTGGCCCTGGCGATATGTTCATCGTTCCAGTCTGCCAGTGCCACCTTCATGCCTTCGGCAAGGAACGCCTTGCCCATGCCAAGTCCGATGCCGCTGGCACCGCCGGTGATGAAGGCAACCTTGCCCGTCAGATCCTGCATTGCGTGTCTCTCTCCATTCTCCTGCCCCAACCTTGCCGCATAGCGCGCGATTGTCACGGACAATTCGCCGATCACTGCCTATTGTCGCTGCGTTCAGAAGACAAACCGGAGCAAACCATGACCTTTTCGTTCTACGACGCTGTTGTTCCTGCCTATCTGCAATCGCTGCGCGGGACGCACGGCTGGCTGGCCAAGGCGAAGGAGTTCAGCGAGGGCGATGGCCCGGCAGAAGCCGAATTGATGGCAGCAAGCCTCGCGCCGGATATGTTCTCCTTCAACCGTCAGGTGCGCGCCTGTGCCATGCATTCGCAGGGCGCGCTTGAAGGGGCTTTCAAGGGCGTTTTCTCGCCAGACCTCTCGCCCCATCCCGAGACTTTCGACGGGCTGCGCGAACGGATTGCCGAAGCCATTGCCTACCTTGAAGGGCTGGACCGCGCCGCGGTGGATGCGCTGGCGGGAACGGACATGCGCTTCGAATTTCGCGATACGCGCTGGCCGTTCAAGGCGGAGGACTTCCTGACCAGTTTCAGCATGCCCAACTTCTATTTCCACACCACCACGGCCTACGCCATCCTGCGCCATCACGGCATGCCGATCGGAAAGATGGATTACATCGGCGCGATGCGGATGCAGGCCTGACGCGGCGACCGGGGCTTGCCTTGCGCAGCCCCGGCGCCGATCAGCTTCAGACGGTGGCTTCCAGCACCATGTTGGTGGGGGTTTCCGTGGCGCGGCGGACATTGTTGAAGCCCGCCTCGTTCAGCACGGCAGCAAGGCGCTTCTGCCCGGCCTGTGCGCCAAGGCCAAGGCCCACTTCCTGGCTCAGCGACACGGGCACGCAGCCCATGCAGGAAAAACCGTAGAAGATCTGCCCCATTGGGTGCATGTTCTCCGCCATGGTGTCCCCCGCCATGGGTTCGACCACCATGAAGGTGCCATCAGGCTTCAAGGCCTGGCGGATATGGCGCGCCGCGCCCACCGGATCGCCCATGTCGTGCAGCGCATCGAAGATGCAGGCGAAGTCGAAACCGTCGCCCTTAAAGTCCTGCGCCTTGGCCACTTCGAAGGTGACATTGGTGAGACCGGCCTCTTCCGCCTGCTTGCGCGCCTCGAGGATGCTCGGCTCATGGAAGTCGATGCCGACGAAGGTGGAGTTGGGATAGTTCTTCGCCATCAGCACCGTCGAACTGCCATAGCCGCAGCCGATATCGGCCACCTTGGCACCGGCTTCCAGCTTGTCGGTCACGCCATCCAGTGCAGGCAGCCAGCTGGAGACGAGGTTGGCGGCATAGCCAGGACGGAAGAAGCGGTCCGTGCCGCAGAACAGGCACTGCGAATGGTCCGACCACGGACGGCCGACACCGGTCTTGAAGACTTCCACCGCCTTTTCATGCGTGTCATACTGGGCAACCACGGCCTGCAGGAAGCCCTGCATGCACATGGGCTGGCCTTCGCGGGTGAAGATCATCGCGGCTTCGGGCGTGAGTTCGAAAGTCTCCTTCTCGCCATCGAAGACCACGTATCCCGCAGCAGCCACGGAACCGAGCCATTCGCGCAGGTATTTGGGTTCAAGCCCGGTCTTTGCTGCCAGTTCGTCCCAGGTCAGCGGGCCAGCGCCGTCCATCGCAGCCCACACGCCCGCCTGGTCACCCATATAGGCCATCATAACGCTGACCGCGCCAGCCACATGGCCCATCAGCTTGCCGGCCATTTCGCCGACCTTCTCGAAATCGATATTCTCGCTCATTGCGTATGTCCTCTCCCTTGCATCGCCCTGCGGGGCAACGTTGCGGCAGGTGTCATGCCGCAAGCGATGCGCCTGACGCAAGGTGCGAAATGGGAGGATCGCGAAGCGAAATCAGCAGGGGCGCGCAAACCAGATGGTGTGCCGCGGCCCCTTGTTGTTGGGCCTTGCCCGCACAACCAATTCCTCCACCGCAAAGCCCGCTTTTTCCAGGCGGCGGTTAAAACGCGGATCGGGCGCGGCAGACCAGATGGCGAGCACCCCGCCGGGGTTGAGCGCGGCGCGCGCGGAGCGCAGGCCGGCAAACGAATAGAGCCGCTGGTTCTCCGCCCGCACGATGCCATCCGGCCCGTTGTCGACATCCAGCAGGATCGCGTCATAGCGCGCGGTGGTGCCATCTGCCGCATCATCCATGATCGCGGCGACATCGCCCATTTCCAGCGTCATGCGCTTGTCCTCAAGGCAATTGCCGGTGAGCTCTGCCATCGGCCCGCGCGCCCAGTCGATGATCTCCGGCACGATCTCGGCCACCACGGCCTCGCCCTTCTCGCCCAGCCGTGCCAGCGCCGCACGCAGGGTGAAGCCCATGCCGTAACCACCGATCAGCAGCCGCGCATCATCGCGTCCCAGCCGGTCCAGCGTCAGGTCAGCCAGCTGTTCCTCGGAAAACTGCATGCGGCTGCTCATCAGCTCGTTGCGACCGAGCATGATGATGAAATCGCGCCCGTGGCTGACAAGCTCCAGCTCGTCCCCGCCGGGGATTTGCGCACTGGCGATATGTTCGCGGGGAAGCATGGCCGAAACTCCAAAAGAAAGGGGCCGCGGGATAACCCGCGGCCCCCTGCTTAGCTAGTGGTTGAAGGAATTAGTCCTTCAGGAAGTCGGGCATGTGGTTGGAACCGCCGCCGTTATCGCCACCGCGATCGCCGCCGTCTTCACGGTCGCGACGCGGGCCGCGATCACGGCCGCCACGGTCGCCGCCACGGCCACCGCGATCACCGCCACCGCGCGGGCCGCGACGGTCACCGCCACGATCGCCACGGGGCTTGTCACCACGCGGTTCGCGCGGCGGGCGGGTGTCTTCCAGCTCTTCGCCGGTTTCCTGGTCAACAACGCGCATCGACAGACGGACCTTGCCGCGGTTGTCGATTTCGAGAACCTTGACCTTCACTTCCTGGCCTTCGGAAACGACGTCAGTCGGCTTTTCGACGCGCTCGTTCTTCATTTCGGACACGTGGACGAGGCCGTCCTTGCCACCCATGAAGTTCACGAATGCACCGAAATCGACGATGTTGACGACCTTGCCAGTGTAGATCTTGCCGACTTCGGCTTCTTCCACGATGCCTTCGATCCAGGCCCGTGCGGCTTCGATCTGGCTGAGGTCGGAAGACGAGATCTTGATCACGCCTTCATCGTCAATGTCCACCTTCGCGCCGGTTTCGGCCACGATCTCGCGGATCACCTTGCCGCCGGTGCCGATAACGTCGCGGATCTTCGACTTGTCGATCTGCATCGTTTCAATACGCGGTGCGTGAGCGGAAAGCTCGGTGCGGGCGGTGCCCAGCGCCTTCTGCATTTCGCCCAGGATGTGCGCACGGCCGGCCTTCGCCTGCTCCAGCGCCTTGGCCATGATTTCCTGCGTGATGCCGGCAACCTTGATGTCCATCTGCATGGTGGTGATGCCAGCTTCGGTACCGGCCACCTTAAAGTCCATGTCACCCAGGTGATCTTCGTCACCCAGAATGTCGGACAGCACGGCGAACTCGTCACCTTCCAGGATCAGGCCCATGGCGATGCCGGAAACCGGGCGTTCGATCGGAACACCGGCGTCCATCATCGACAGACAGCCACCGCAGATCGTCGCCATCGAGGACGAGCCGTTGGACTCGGTGATGTCGGACAGGATGCGGATGGTATAGGGGAAGTCGTCATGGCTGGGCAGCACCGGGTGCAGCGCGCGCCATGCCAGCTTGCCGTGACCAATTTCACGACGGCCCGGAGCGCCGAAGCGACCCACTTCACCGACCGAATAGGGCGGGAAGTTATAGTGCAGCATGAAGTTCGAATAGGTCAGGCCGTCTAGGCCGTCGATCATCTGCTCGGCATCCTTGGTGCCCAGCGTGGTGGTGCAGATGGCCTGCGTTTCACCGCGCGTGAACAGCGCCGAACCGTGCGTGCGAGGCAGGAAGCCGACCATGGAATCGATCGGACGAACCTGGTCCAGCTTGCGGCCGTCGATACGCGAACCGTCCTTCAGGATGGCACCGCGAACGATTTCCGCTTCCAGCTTCTTGACCTGCTTGCCGGCAGTCATCTGCGTCTGGCCATCGGCATCGGCATAATGCGCCTTTGCCTTGGCACGTGCTTCGTTCAGCGCGTTGGCACGGGCAGACTTGTCGGTCAGCTTGTAAGCAGCGGCGATATCGTCACCGATCAGGCCGCGCAGCTCTTCCTTGATGGCAGACTTGTCGTCGGACACGTCGATCTGCCAGGGTTCCTTGGCAGCCTGTTCAGCCAGCTTGACGATGGCTGCGACGACCTTCTGGTTCGCTTCGTGAGCGAACATCACGGCGCCGAGCATGTCTTCTTCAGACAGTTCCTTAGCTTCGGATTCCACCATCATCACGGCGTTGTGCGTACCGGCAACCACGAGGTCGAGCACGCCATCAGCCAGGGCAGTTTCCTGCTTCGGGTTGAGGACATATTCGCCATCGATCATGCCGACGCGGCAGCCGGAGATCGGGCCCATGAAGGGCACGCCGGAAATGGTCAGCGCAGCAGATGCGGCGATCATGGCCAGCACGTCTGCCTCGGTTTCGCCGTCATACGACAGGACCTGGCAGATCACGTTGATTTCGTTGTAGAAACCTTCGGGGAAAAGCGGGCGGATCGGGCGGTCGATCAGGCGGCTGGTCAGCGTTTCTTTTTCGGTCGCGCCGCGTTCACGCTTGAAGAAGCCACCCGGGATACGGCCAGCGGAGGAGAACTTTTCCTGGTAGTGGACGGTGAGCGGGAAGAAATCCTGCCCTTCCTTCACACTCTTGGCGGCAGTCACGGCGCACAGCACCACGGTTTCGCCATAAGTGGCCAGCACGGCGCCGTCTGACTGACGGGCGATCTGGCCGGTTTCGAGGGTGAGGGTCTTTCCGCCCCACTCGATCGATACGGTTTTCTTGTCGAACATTTATTTTCCTTCAGCCCGCGCGCCCTATTGCGTCGCGGGATTTTCTGCCGGGGATACCGTCCCGGTCCGGTGTGGGGCCTTGCATGCCCCGAAGCCCCTCCACCGGATTGTGAAGGATGCCTTTTGGTTCGGGCGCGCTTTTCATGGCGCCCATAGTGAAAGGGCGGCTCCGATGGAGCCGCCCCCTCAAAACTCTTACTTACGCAGACCCAGCTTCTGGATCAGGTTGTTGTAGCGCTCTACATCCTTGCTCTTGAGATAGGCGAGCAGGCTGCGGCGCTTGTTGACCATCTTCAGCAGGCCACGACGGGAATGGTTGTCCTTGTGGTGGTCCTTGAAGTGCTCCGTCAGGTTGCGGATGCGCTCGGTCAGGATGGCGACCTGCACTTCCGGCGAACCGGTGTCACCCGATACACGGGCGTTGTCCTGGATGACTTCAGCTTTGCGTTCGGTAGTTACCGACATTTCACGTTACCTTTCGCAGTATCCTTCAAACGTTGAACCCCCGCACGACCCTCGCCGTACCTCCTGAAAGTTCCATCAGCGCGACAGGGACATCGTCCGCAGTCGCAAGATAGAGCCCGTCAGGTTGGGGCAATCCGGAAATGACCCGGCCCTGACGGGCCGCCTGCACACTTTCCGGATCGAGGGACAGGGCCGGGATACCGTCCAGCCCCGCCTCCAGTGGCAGGAGGTGGTCTTTGATGGGCGCGCCCTTACCGATTTCATTGAGCTTGTCCAGCGAAATCGCTTGGTTCTCGGTGAACGGGCCGGCCTTTACGCGGTGTAGATAGGTAACATGGCCGCAGGTTCCAAGGGCATGCGCGATATCGCGCGCAAGGCTGCGGATATAGGTGCCTTTGGACACATGGGCGACCAGCGTGACGCTGTCTGCCAGTTCCAGCGGAGCGGAAGGGTCATAGGGATCAGGCCTGCCTGCAGTGGTCTGGAAGGCGCTTTCCAAACCGAAATCCGTTCGTGCTGAGCTTGTCGAAGCACCGCTTTTATCTTCGGGCATGGTTGCAGAGGAAAAGGACGATCCTTCGACAAGCTCAGGATGATCGGAAAGCAGGCCAAGGGCATATACGGTTACAGCCCGCGTCACCATCTCCACCTCTTCGCCAGCCCGCGCCCGGTCATAGGCGCGTTGCCCGTCCACCTTGATGGCGGAATATTTCGGCGGAATCTGCTCGATTTCGCCGGTGAAGTGTTCGCATATCGCAGCAACGGCCGCGAGCGGCGGGCGGCGGTCACTGCGCGCCACGACCTCGCCTTCGCTATCCAGCGTGTCGGTCTCCTCGCCGAACTGCACGGTGAACTCGTAGATCTTGCTGGCCTCCAGCATCCGGCCCACCAGCTTGGTCGCTTCGCCCAGCGCAATCGGCAATACCCCTTCGGCCAGCGGATCAAGCGTGCCGCCATGGCCGACCTTCAGCCCGCCCTTGAGCTTCATGTTGTAGCCCGCCTCGCGCAGATTGCGCTTCACCGCGCTCACGGCTTGCGTGGAGCCGAGGCCGCGCGGCTTGTCGAGGATGATCCAGCCGTGGATTGGGGGTTTGAAAGTCATCGTTCACCGCCATGGGGATTTCCGGCACTTAGGTAAAGACTGGCAGGAAATCTGCTGCTAGCAATCATGGTTTCAGGTGAAAGGGGATCAGACCATGAGCCAGGCAGAAGCACCTACGCAGAAGGGCTTGCTTGGATATATCGAGAGGACGGGCAACAAGCTGCCCGATCCGGTGTTCCTGTTCTTCTGGCTGATCGCCGGACTGGTGGTGATTTCGGTGATCGCATCGCTCGCCGGTTGGAGCGCGCTGCATCCCACCGAGATTTACGAGGCGACCGGCACAGCCCGCGTGATCTCTGCGGTAAGCCTTCTGTCTGCGGACAACATCCAGCGGCTGTGGGTCGACATGCCTACCACTTTCACGCACTTCCACCCGCTTGGCTATGTCCTTGTGGTGATGCTGGGTGCTGGCGTGGCAGAGCGGGCCGGCCTGTTCGGCACCGCCATGCGCGGCGCGGTGCGCTATGCCCCCAAGTCGCTGCTGACACCCTTCGTGGTGCTGGTGGGCATGATGGGCAACCTCGCGGCAGACGCGGCCTATGTGGTGCTGATCCCGCTGGCAGGCATCGTGTTCCACGCCGCCGGGCGCAACCCCGTGGCGGGCATCGCCGCCAGCTTCGCAGGCGTTTCCGGCGGCTTTTCCGCGAACCTCCTGCCCGGCCAGCTCGACGCGCTGCTGTTCGGCATTACCGAGGCATCAGTGGAAACCGTGTTCGGCGATTACACCGCCAATATCGCAGGCAACTGGTATTTCATCGCCGCGATGACCTTCGTCTTCCTGCCGGTGATCTGGTACGTCACCGACAAGATGATCGAGCCGCGCCTCGGCAAGTGGGACCCGGCGAAGGCCGGCAATGCCCCTGCTGGCGAACAGACCAATGACGCGCTGACCGATGGCGAGCGTCGCGGCCTCAGGTGGGCAGGCCTTGCCGTGCTGGGTGTGTGCGCGCTGTGGATCTTCTTTGCCATCGGGCCGGGCACCCCGCTGATCAACGAGAATGCGACGCCAGAAGCGCGGCTGACGCCCTTCTACCAGAGCCTTGTCGCCGGCTTTTTCCTGCTGTTCCTGCTGGCGGGCTGGGCATACGGCAAGGGCGCAGGCGTGATCGGCGATCACCGGGACCTGGTCAAGATGATGTCCGGCGCGATGGAGGACTTGGCCTATTACCTCGTCCTTGCCTTTGCTGCGGCGCATTTCGTGGCGATGTTCGGCTGGTCCAACCTCGGGCTGATCCTTGCGGTGAACGGCGCGGACGTGCTCGGTTCTTCCGGCTTGCCCGCTTGGGCGCTGCTCGCCGCGATCATCGTGGTGTCGGGCATCCTCAACCTCTTCGTGGGTTCGGCCAGCGCCAAGTGGGCGCTGCTCAGCCCCGTACTGGTGCCGATGCTGATGCTGCTGGGCATCTCACCCGAAATGGCGACCGCCGCCTATCGTGTGGGCGATAGCGCCACCAACATCATCACCCCGCTGATGGTCTACTTCCCGCTGATCCTGATCTTCTGCCAGCGCTGGCAGAAGGACTTTGGCCTCGGCAGCCTTGCCGCAACCATGCTGCCCTATTCCATCGGGCTAATGGTGATCGGCATCGCGCTGACCATCGGCTGGGTGGTGTTGGACTTGCCGCTTGGCCCCGGTGCGCAGGTATTCATGGACGTGCCAGTAGCGGCCGCCGCTGCGCCATAAGGCAGCGGGGAATCTGTTGCCTTCGCACGGGCCGCTCTTATAGCTGAGCCCCGTACGGAGGCGGCATTTTCTGGGAGCGAATGCGGGCGCTGTTGGCCTCGCCGGGGTCAGCCCCGCGCTTGCCCAGGTCGCCCCGCGCCAGCGGGCGCTGAAGGGCCTTGCCATCAGCATCAATGACTATGCCGCCCTCACCCCGCTAAAAACCGCGAGCCAGGATGCGCTCTCCGTATCGCAGCGCCTTGCCGGCATCGGCTATGACGTGATCGAAGTTGCCGAAGGCGTGGTTGATACAGACGCGGTGCTGGACGGGTTTCAGGCTTTCGTCAGTCAGCTGGATCAGGAAACCGCAGCCTTCGTGTTCATGGCCGGCCACGGCATCCAGGTTGAAGGGCGCAACTACTTTCTGCCAGCCAATGTGCCGGTGCTGAAGGACAGGGACGCGCTGGCCTATGCCCTGCCGATCGACAATCTGCTGTCCTCCGTTGCCCGCGCCACGCCCGCGCAATCGATCTTCGTGCTCGATGCCTGCCGCAACAGCGCCATCGACAAGACGCTGGAAGGTGCAGGCCGCGGCATGGCCTCCACACAGGCGCCCGGCGGCTGCTTCATCGCCTATTCCGCCGGATCGGGCGAATATGCGCTGGACCGGCTGACCGACGACGATCCCGAACCCAACGGCCTGTTCACCCGCCACCTCGTGGCCGAACTGCAGGCAGAGCGCACCATTTATGACGTGATCGCCGCCACCCGCGCCCGCGTGATTCCCGAAGCGGAAGCGGTGGGCCACGCCCAGCATCCGGCGATCTACGATCAGGCCCGCCGCGCCTATTTCGTGGACGGTCTGCCGCGCCGCGCCAGCGAGGAACAGGGCCCGCGCGCCGCCAGCATCGAGGGTGTCGGCGTGGTGATTGCCGCTTGCGATCGCTATCCATGCTCAGGCGATACGCTCGCATGGCCCAAACGCGATGCCGCGCGGCTGGAACGGGTGATGCGCGAAATGGGCGCCACCGTTGCCGTTGCTGCCAACCCTGAAAAGCAAGACCTGCTCGATATCTGCCGCACCATGGGCGAGGCGGAAATGCGCCACCTGTGCTTCATCTGGCTGGGCAAGGGCCAGCTGCAGGAGATGCAGGCTTGCGGGATCATGGAGAATGCAGGCTGCGGCGCTGCCCTGCTGGCGGGCAAGAGCGGCCTCCCTGCAGCATCGCTGGTCAGCCACAGCGATGTGATCAAGGCCTTCCGCCCCGAAAGTCTGATGGACGATGGCAGGAAGCCTGCGCCGCTTTCGCTGTTCCTGGATATCGGGCTGGAGCGCGAACCGCTGGCGCTTTCCACCGGCCCGCACGATGCCGAACTGCCGCTGAGCGACCTGCCCAATGATTTCCTCACTAAGCCGCGCTTCCACGACGTATCGTTGCTCGCCGCGACGGAATTTAGCCAGGGCAAGCAGGCAGATGCCAAGGCGCAGGCTTCCAGCCCCTTCGTCACCGCGCTGGTAAACGCGCTGGGCCGCCCCGGCATCCGCATGGTGGAAGTGGCGCGGCTGATGCAGCAGGAAGTGCTCAACCTCACGGACAATGCGCAATCCCCGCGGCTGTTCGCCACGCGCGATGCGGGAAGCCGGATCATGGTGGAAGCCAACCTCAGCCAGTCTGGCCGGGCAGGCGAGGCGAAGTCCGCCTAGTCGTCTTCGTCGATATCGCGGCGGACACGCGGATCATCGAGCAGTTCCTCGATCCGGCTCGCTTCGTCGAAGCTTTCGTCCTCGCGGAACTGCAGCTTGGGCGCGAATTTCAGGCCGAGCCGCTGCGCAACCTCGCGCTGGAAATAGGCGGTGTTCTGCTGCAGCGACTTGAGCACCAGCGCCTCGTGCTCGCCCAGCAAGGCCTTCACATAGACCTTGGCGTTCCTGAGGTCGGGCGACATGCGCACTTCGGTGACCGAGACGGTATGCGCGCCGATCACATCGTCATGCACCTCGCCGCGCGCCAGCAGTTCGGAGATGATGTGGCGCACGCGCTCACCCACCTTCAACAGGCGGACGGACTGGTCTTCATTGGAGGAGTGGTGGCGGGCCATCTCAGTCTTGTTCTTCCATCTTGTCCAAAATCCGCTGCAGCGATCGCATGTTGCGCGCCGTGCCGCGGCAATCGAGCTTGCGCTCCATAAAGGCGCTGGTGAGCTTGCTCTGTCCCACCCCGTCAACATAATCGATATAGAGGCAACGGTCACCCATTGTCATTTTCTCGTCCCCGCGCCCTTCATATGCCGCCAGCATCACCTTGAACTGCACCGGATCAGGCTGGCGTTCGAGGAAATAGGTGTGGACCGTCGCCTCGTCCCCACCTTCGCGGAACGGGTTGTCCGCGATGGCCGCGCGAATTTCATCGACAGTGCGCACGGCAGCGAAGGTGGAAAAGCCGAAATAGTCCTCCACCACGAAGGCGAGCATTTCGGCCATCCCGTCCGACGGGCGCTCATCATAGGAGAACAGCACATTGCCGCTGGCGACAACGGTCTCAACGTCCTCGATATCCTCGCGCTCCAACGCGTAGCGCAAGTCTTCCATCTTCAGCCGGTTTCCACCGACATTCATGGAAGCAAAGAAGGCGCAGTAGCGGGTCAAAAAACCATCCCTCCCCTCCCGCATGCGGGAGGGGCAGCGAGACTTGGGCTTGCCCCGCAAGTCCTAGTCGCAGCGGGGTGGGCTCTTACGAGCCCATGCCCACCCCCGACCCCTCCCGCAAGCGGGAGGGGAACCAGATCACAGCACGCGTTCGCGTTCCTCGACCTCGAAGACTTCAAGCTGGTCACCCGGCTTGATGTCGTTTGTATCGGCGAGGACCACACCGCATTCCAGACCGGCGCGGACTTCGTCCACATCGTCCTTGAAGCGACGCAGCGAAGCGATGGTGGTGGCCGAAACGATGACGTCGTCGCGCGTGAGACGGGCATGGAGGCCCTTGCGGATGATGCCTTCTTCCACCAGCAGGCCGGCTGCCTTGTCGCGCTTGCCGGATTTGAACACTTCCTTGACCTGCGCACGGCCGACCACGTTCTCGATCCGCTCGGGACCAAGCTCGCCTGCCATCTCCTTCGCGATTTCCTCGGTCAGGTGATAGATCACGTCGTAATACTTCATCTCCACGCCATCGCGCTTCACCAGTTCGCGCGCCTTGGCATTCGGACGCACGTTGAAGCCGATGATCGGGGCCTTTGAAGCACTCGCCAGCGACACGTCGCTTTCGGTGATCGCGCCAACGCCGGCGTGCAGCACGCGGACCTTGATGAGATCGTTCGAAAGGTTGTGCAGCGCGGAGTTGATCGCTTCGACCGAACCCTGCACGTCTGCCTTCACCACCACCGGGAATTCGACCACGTCGCTCTTGTTGAACATGGTGTCGAAGTTCGTCGGGGCGAGCGCGGTGCGCTTTTCGGTGGCCTTTTCCTGACGGTACTGGGCCACTTCGCGGGCACGCTGTTCGTTCTCGACGACGGTTAGCAGGTCACCGGCCTGCGGCACGCCGCCAAGGCCAAGCACTTCCACCGGGGTGGACGGGCCTGCTTCCTTGATCTGCTTGCCATGATCATCGATCAGCGCACGCACACGGCCGCTTTGGGTACCCACCACGAAAGTGTCACCACGCTTCAGCGTGCCGCGGTTGACCAGCACGGTGGCAACCGGGCCGCGGCCCTTGTCCAGCTGCGCTTCGACCACGGTGGCTTCGGCATCGCGATCCGGGCGCGCCTTCAGTTCCAGCAGTTCGGCCTGCAGCAGGATCTTGTCGAGCAGCTCGTCCAGGCCGTCACCCTTCTTGGCGGAGACTTCCACGTCCTGCACATCGCCGGACATGGCTTCCACGATGACCTCGTGTTCCAGTAGGCGCTCGCGCACCTTCTGCGGGTTGGCTTCGGGCTTGTCGCACTTGTTGATCGCCACGATCATTGGCACGCCGGCCGCCTTGGTGTGATTGATGGCTTCGATCGTCTGCGGCATGATGCCGTCATCCGCTGCCACCACCAGCACCACGATATCGGTGACGTTGGCACCGCGCTGGCGCATCTGCGTGAAGGCCTCGTGCCCCGGCGTATCGAGGAAGGTGACCTTCTGCTTGTCCTTGCCCTTGGTGGTGATCTGGTAGGCGCCGATGTGCTGGGTGATGCCGCCGGCTTCACCCTTGGTCACATTGGCACCACGCAGCGCATCCAGCAGGCTGGTCTTACCGTGATCGACGTGGCCCATGATGGTGACCACCGGCGGACGCGGCTTGAGCGTCTCTTCCGGATCCTTTTCCTCACTGGTGTCGATATCGACATCGCTTTCGGACACGCGCTGGATATTGTGGCCGAACTGTTCGACCAGCAGCTCTGCCGTGTCGGCATCAATGGTCTGATTGACGGTGACCATCATGCCGAGGTTGAACAGTTCCTTCACCAGATCCGCGCCCTTTTCGGCCATGCGGTTGGCGAGTTCCTGCACGGTGATCGCTTCGGGCACGATCACGTCGCGCACCTGCTTTTCACGCGGCTGGCTGGAGCCACCGCCCTGTGCGCGGCGTTCCTTTTCCCGCGCACGCTTCAGCGCGGCGAGGCTGCGGGCACGGCGGCCTTCATCTTCGTTCAGCGCGCGGTTGACGGTCAGCTTGCCGGAACGGCGGTTGTCAGCACCGCCGCCGCCCGCGGCAGCACCGCGATCGGCACCGCCCTTGGCTGCCTTGCGGTCCTGCTTCTTTTCCAGGCGCTTGGGTTCAGGACGCTCGACCGGCGTGAATTTGCGCGGAGCAGCCACGGGCGCGGCGGTATCGTCCTCGGCAGGTGCAGACGCAGGCGCAGTGGCTGCAGCTTCGGCAGCAGCCTTT
>Ga0181606_10002736_pt1 | contig 15077 bp, 8 predicted proteins | sample 041ome_10_FD_132994 | JGI IMG/M metagenome (GOLD analysis project Ga0181606, IMG submission 132994) | Coastal salt marsh microbial communities from the Groves Creek Marsh, Skidaway Island, Georgia - 041412US metaG (megahit assembly) | ecosystem: Environmental > Aquatic > Marine > Intertidal zone... | reverse complement strand
TCGAAATCCAAAGACGAGCGAATTGCATTCGTACCCGCGACAAACTGCGCCGCTTTCACCGCGGTTTCAAACCGTCTCTCTTGCCTTCCTTTATCGATGACTGGTAAAGCTGCTCGCTCTTCTTCCTCTCCGCGTCCGTTCGGCGGCGGAGAGACGGAGTTGAGCACCTTCACATCCGTCTTAGTATTCGCATCGCAATTAATTATCTGCACGTGGTGACTGTTTTGAATATCCCCGGGCGCGCGCAACACCGCCAAACCGAGCGCATCGTCGACCGCGTAGACGACGCCACCGAACGGGTCGCCGCAGGAGGAGACGCCGGAGACGGAATTGCCGATTTTGAACGTCGCAGAAGGGAGAGAGGGAGGAGAAGACATGATGTGTGTTGTTGTTGTTTATGTTGAAACGTTTTTTGTGTGCGTGTGCTGTATGAAGAAAGGACTGAAAATTTCTGCAATCTGTGGACGTCAATGCGAACGCGCGGAGAAGAGCACGATACTCAGCATCGATCCAACGTATTGAATAAATTAGTAAATACATTTGACGACGTTGGCGATGGCGTTTTCGACGAGTCGTTTCACCGGACTGAGGACGATTTCTTTGAGAGGCGTCGTCGGCGTTTTTTTGTCTAGTTCTTGTTCTTGTTCTTGTTCTTTGAGCTTCTTCGTCGCCGCCCGGGGTCGCTTCCTCTTCCCCGCTTTTTTCTTTGTCGTCGTCGCGCTCTTCTTTTTCTCGTCCACCTTCTTCTTTTTTACTTTGCTCTCGGTGAAGTTCGTTCTGTTGGTCAACCAGACGCACGCGAGTTTCGCGTCCTTCTTGCCGCCTTTCTTGCTCGCGAAATCGCCGTTGTCCAAGTTCACCGTGATGTACTTTCGATTCTTCGTCTTTTTCAACGCCGACTCGGCTTTTTCTTCCTCGGATTTCTTCGACTTTGACCACACTTTCACGTCCTGCTCGTCGTCGAGCAACAGTTTGTATTTTTTGTTCACCGTGTATTCTAAAACCGTTCCAGTTTTCACGTCGCCATTTTTCATCGTAACCGTGACTCTGTCCATGAACCTTCGCATGCGTTCTGGGTTGGCATCTAAAGTGCCTTTACACATCGGGTGCCCGCAGAAGCAGGTAAACGATGTCGTGCCTTCGCCGCCAAAGTGCGCAAAGTTGTAGTCGTAAGTCAGCTCCGTGCCGGATTTGATGTCCTCGGTGGCGAAAATACCAACTCTGGTTTCGTTCGTGGACGCGTCTACCCACCGCTGCGTCTCGCAATTTGGATGGCAGCTCGAATTGATAAATCGAGCGTTGTTGCCACAAAATCGAGCGTCGATGATTTGTGACGGGGTGATTTCCATGAGGTAAAAGTTCGGTTCGTTTTTGCCTTTGCACGCCAACAAACGTCGGGTACATTCCTCTTCGTCGACGATTTCGCCCATGTATTCGACGATAAAGTCACCCTCAAAGACATCTTGTTGTAAGAACAATCCATAGCCGCGATTTTCCGTCAGTTGAACTTTCACTTTTGGTTGAGGGAGGTGTTGAAACGGTCGGTTGGAGCAGTCATCGCCACACGGACACACTCTGGTGTCGCACGTGTATCGCGTTTCGCGGTTGACGCAGTCGTGACCACATCCGAGACGGAGTTTTGGCAATAGCTTCGATGTCAGCGATTTTTTCCCTTTCTCTTCGTTGTTGTTGTTGTTGTTATTATTATTATTATTATTTAGAGGATCTTCGAGAGTTTCTGGCGGCGTGGCCGGGCCGTTCTCTTCAATAAATTGTTGTTCTACTTCGGCAGCTGATGCTGTCGACGCCATCTTCATCGCCCGCTCAGTCGTGACGTTCGCCATCATTTCTTCTTTTATCGAATGCGGTATCGGTTGACAGTAACACGCCACCGCCTCGCTCGAATGCACCTGTTTCGGCGCTTGACGACACATCCACCGGTTCCTTCGTAACCGTTCAAACGGCGGCGGATCTCTCGCGCTCATCACGTCGAACGATAACTGAAACGGTTTCTCTTCGATGCTTTCGTCGTCGAACAGCGTTTCTAAAGTAGCCGGTTCGTTCCTTTTCCTTTCCTGTTCTTTTCGCGCGTCGAGTTCCATCTTCGCCGCCGCCGCCGCCGCTGTCTTTTCCTCCCTCCTCGTCACTTCTTCGGAAATCTTCTTTGCTTTTTTCATCTCTTTCTCTTCAGCGGCGGAAGTCTTCTTCGCCTCCGCTTTCTTCCTCTTCCCCGTCGAAGACGCTTTCTTCTTTTCCGTCTTCTTCGCCTTTTTTTCTTCCTCCTCCTCCTCCTCCGGTTCTTCCACCACCGCGATCTTCTTCGTGTGCCATTGTAACCCCCCTCTTTTCACATCCGACGGATCCTCCCCGCTTCTCAAACACTCCCACATCTCCTTCACCGCTTTCTTCAACCCGACCGGTTTCATTTTCTTATCGTACCCTTTCTCGCACCCGTCTCGAAAGGACTCCACATCCACTCTTCGAAACATGCTCCCACTGCGAGGAGGAGGACCAGAAGAAGCGTTCTCGTCCGACTTCTCTAAATACCACATGTACTCGTTCGTCCCGAAAAACTGAATCAATTTCACGCCCTTCGCTTCTAAAAATCCATCCACTTTCTCTCGCACGAATTCCGGCACGTTTCCTTTACACCGAAGGACGTCCACTTCTTGGCACGGCCAAAACGGCGAGCCTTTCACTTTCGCCCACTTGTACCGTTTTTTTTCCGCCAAAATCGCGAGAACACGAATCTCATCATCGCACGTATCGCTCACATCGTCGGGGTTGTTCTTCTTCGTCTTTGTCTTTCGCGGAGAAGAGGGAGAAGAGATCGTCCGCATCTTTTCAAATTCTTCCCCGACTGCATCATCATCACAATCATCATCGTTAAAATCATCCGGATGTCGCGCGACGACCACGTGCGGAGAAGAGATGCGATTATTACTGTTGCGCTCATCCTTTTCCTCTCCTTTTTCCTCTTCTTTTTCTTTTTCTTCTTTTTCCTCCATGTTTACGTCGTATTTAAGCGTTCGTAGTGCAGAGAATGCGAGAGATATTATGAGGGAAAAGAAGAACAGATGTTTTGAATTTGAAAAGACCTCGAGGTAAAAAAAACGCCACATCGAAGACGCGCGAATAAGTGTAGGAAGATCATTTTGTCACGAAACGTTCTTTAAACGAGACAATTGATACAGCGAGTGCCCGATGCAGTTCTTTTCCCCACGGGGGTGTCCCGGAGAGCTACACGTACAACTCGTTTTTTTTGTCTACTTTTGCGGTTATGCGTGTACATATCACGTCACGTCTTTTCGGACGAAGCGTGATGCATATCCTTAACCCTCCCTAACGGGGTACTCTCGAACCGGTCGTACTGCTCGATTCGTTCGTTTCTATACGTATTACTATTGTTATTCTTTTTAACGCAATATTCGTCCCTTTTCGTGCCGTGTTTGAGGCAGAAGGTTTGAATAGGGTCCCGGAGCGGCCTGTGGTCGTCGTCCGTGGAGGAGAGTAAAGAGAGACCGAGGAAGACGTCGGAAATCGGGTCGTCGAGCGCGCGGACGGAGACCGGGTAGATGGCGGGCGCGAATTGGCGGATTTCTCTGGCGAGACGTTCGACTAAGCCTGGGATTTTTGCGCAGCCGCCGGTGACGATGACGTTGAGCCACATCAGCGCTTCCACGGTTTGGTCGCGTAAAGAGTCGTTCGCTTCGTCGTGGTGGACGCTTTGAGCGACGAGTTCGGCGATGCCGCACTGATTTAAGCCGATATCAGACGGGTGGAAGAGGATTTCTGGAACCATGAACCGTTCGTTGACTAATACTAACGATTGGGCGTCCGGGGCGAGTTCCATACTTCCCGCACCTTTCGCCGCTTTCTCTTTTTGTTTCTTTAATTTTCTTCTTCGGGTTTGTAAATCGTCGTCTTCGTTGATTTCGGATTCGGAAGACGAGGCGTCGTCGCCGTCGTTCGCCAAGACAGAATCGGCGAGGAAACCTCTGAGCGTGTTCACGCCGTCTGGGAGGACGTACTTAATAGCGATTTTGTTTTCGCGAATCTTCTTTTTCGCCTCTTTCAACGCTTCGTAAATGTCGCCGTTTTCTTGACAATACACCGATTTCAATTTGACGTCCTCAATTAACGCGAATTCATCCATTACGTTCCATTGTCGATACGAGATTAACTCTTTGAGATAATTCGTCAACGCGCGTCCGCCTAAATTCAATCGTTTTACGTGATGGTCGGCGACTCGCCCGTCGAAAACCGGCGACGCGTGCGCGAAGGAGAACCCGACGTCGAGGACGCATCCAGTCATAGCTTCTCGAGCCCATTTGATTCTTTGCTTCTTCGAAGCGCGTACTCTCGGAGGCGCTTTGTTAAAGCCCATATACTCTTTATCTGTGACATCGTCTATCTCCATCATCGCGTTCTCGTTCTTTTCCTCATCATCGTCATCCCCGTTCTCCAAATCCTCGTCTTTCGTCTGCCACAAATGCGCCTTCATCGCGCACAACGCTCCGGATACGAACACCACGCCTTCAAACCCAAACTCCTCCAACACGATCCTATCCATTTCCTGTCTCGACGTGCTAAAATTCATCGGTGGTTCCGTCATGACGAGCCAACATTTTTTCACCTCCGTCTCCGAAACTTTCAACACCTCGTGTATGCAATGCGCCCAAATATCTTTCTGCAACTGCGAATTGGTCAAATACCCTCTATCGATCGGTCGTCGAACGATGAGACCGTTAATATCTGGAATGTCTTTCGAGTCGACACCTATAATCGTCGCTTTCGTGCCTTGCGGGCGGCACGCGCAGTTCGGGACCAACGCCGTCGGGGAACGTTGGCCCGCGAATCCGATTTTAATCGTATCGCCGCCGTTGTCTAGAACGATGATGTTTTTGTGGATGATTGGAGGCATACTTTTAGTATCACACGAAGGCTTTCCTCCTCCTCCTTTTCCTTTTCCTCCTCCGGTAAAGGACGACGTGTTCTTCGAAGCAGTTTTATCGCTCGACATGAGTCTCTCCGCTTCTACTTTCAAACGAAGTTTGTGTGGAGTTTGGAGTTCTTTCATCAAAGTAGGTAATTTTTAGAGCGGGGCGAAGGGCGGAGCGGATGCGGTCGCATATCGTTTAGCAGCGGGTGGGTTCTAATAAATACAATCATTATCTCTCTAGTTGTTCTTGTTCTTGTTCTTCTTGGTTTCCTGGTCGCGAGGAGGAGTTTGGCCCAGACGACTTTGTCGGTTTGCACGAACACATATTCTTAAAGTCTCGGATGTTCCCGAAGCTCCCTTCCGGGCCTAACACCGACAATAAGGCGACGTAAAACGCCAACGAGACGCACAACGCGCAAACCATGGAAATCATGACGATGGTACCGAATTTTTGGAAGAATGTGATGGTGCAGAAGAAGAGGACGCAGGCGGAGGCGAAGGTGGTGAACGCGGCGGAGGCGATGGGGAAAGCCATGCGAGCGAAAGCTTCTCGCGTGCGGTCGACTCGGGTGTGGACGCCTCGTTCGGCGGCGGCGCAATAGGCGTGGCCCATGTGGATGACAAAATCGACGGATAAACCGATGAGGATGCAGAGGCAAATCCCTTCGAGGAATCCGAGCGTCCAGCCTAAGGAAACAACCACGGAAATGGTCGAGGCGAGGATGGTGCCGATGGAGAAGATGGTGAGTATAGTGACAACAATGTTCGCGGTGGAGATCAACGCGATGCCGAGGGCGATACCTAGACACATCAACGTCGCTTCGCGAAAGTTGTCATTCATATTCTCGACGGTATCGAACCATCGCCAGGCGCCTCGGTCGGTTTGCCATCCGTTTTTAACTCCAGCCGGGGCCGTTTTGAGTTCCTCGTAAATGAAGGATTCCCACGTTTGCCATCGTTTTTTTAATAACGACGTTTCTTCGTTCCATCCAATATCGAGCGAAAACGAAACGACTGTGAGAAGCATTTTCACAGAATCGTAGGATTCCAGAAGTGTTGTGCCGGAACTGTCGTATCTCTCGTTGTACAACGAATCGATCATTTTCTTGTTGTTTTTCAAATAATACGTGCCCCCGTTGTAGCTCGAACTCCAGTCCATGGTCCATCCATAAATGCATCCTATGAAATTTTCCTGCGGTATCGGCAGTGTTTTTCTCTGCGCGCAATTGTCTTTCCAGGCCCACACGCCAGATGCATATTGGGAATTAAAATCGCACGATGAATCATTGATACATTGATCAGTTCCACCTCCCGTGTTGCGATATCGGGAATCGTCGTTTTCGGACGCCCAAGCCGCGTCCATATCTTCTAACCACGACACAAACGTATCCATCCAACACCTCGACTCGTTCCCGTACGCAATCGCCTTGCCTTTTTGACAAAAGTTGTACAACCATGTTTGCGCCTCTGGCGCGGACATGTCAAAAGTCGTATCGATGGCAAAATTCGGCACCGAGGATGGATCGTTGTAATCGCCGTCGTCTTTCGCTTGCAAACCGAAAACGACGTCCACTTCTATTTGCGATTCGGTGGCGGATTTGAATGAAGAACGCATAACTCGCGAGTATTTCGTCAAAACGTGTTCATCTGGGAGTAACTCGACCGAAGAGTCCGTCGGTAACGATAATTTGGACCCGCCGTAGGACGAGGCGCATCCTAACGCGATGGCGGCAATGACGAGCACGTATCTGAGTTTGTACACGACCGGGAATACGAGCTCTCTAGAGACGTTCTCACTAATTAATCTGCTCTTGTTACCTCTGATACCACCATTCTCGTTTGGTGATTTTTGTTCTTGTCGTTCCTCATCATCATCTTTCGTATCGTCGTCTAAATCTGGTTTCACGCACTGCGGTCGTCTTATTATTTTAGGCATTTCAAAAAATATCGAAAGCATCCACCCGGCCCATTTACTGCCCTCCTCGTATCGCCTTTTTTTCAACTCAATCTTCTTGTCGTGTTGCCATGCCACCGCAGCGGCGAATATGGTCACGTCAAAAATATAATCGAAAACCACCATGCATCCCATAAAAATTGCAAACACGCGCACCGGAGGAATCAACGACCCAGCGGTACTGAAAAATGCACAGGCAGTGGTCGTCGAAGTGAGAAACATGGAATACGTGGCGTCCCAGTAACACATTTTGCTGACATCCTTCGCCGGCGATTTTGGCGGTAGTCGCGCCTTCGCTTGATCCCATTTCGAGAGAAAGACGAAACAATCGTCCGCACCGATGCCGCAGATGACAAACAAACCGATGAAATTCAGAAACGGGAAGAATTTGATCCTCAAAACTGTGTTTAGGAAGAACGTCGCCACCGGGAAGCTCAACACGATTTGCGACACCGCGGCTAACGTTAGAAATAACGAGCCGGTGTGGCAAATAATCATTACCAAGATGATAATAACTGCTCCCGAAGCTAACAGCATATCTCTATACAACTCAATGTCTGTGACGTAGTCGTATAAATCGTTTTGCGACCCGTAAATTGTGTAGAACAAATCGTTGGAGACTTCCAAAACGTTCTTCTTATCGCCTAAATTGACCAAGTATTTCATCGCGTTTTCCATCGAACTTTTCGACCAATCCATGGGTAAATAGCTCCTCGTGGTGACTAAATTTGGGAAATCGCTGGAAAACTTCCCGTTTAGAAACGCGCTGATGTAATACTCGCGCGGCTCAAACGTCACCGCGTCCACAGCATCTTCCGCACCAGGTATTCCCAAATCTGTCGACGTCAATGTCGCGCAAACACCGTTACTATCCGTCGCTAAAACGTCCACGCACGCCAAAACCGCCGTTTTTAAATTCGCGATGACTGTCCCCGATACGGTATTCGTTTCAATCTCTTCGCACGAACTCAACGACAAAACGTGTTTTACCATTTGAGGGTACGAATTCGCGTTATAACATCCCCTCGCGTACATTTGCGTCCCGCTGTCGTCTACCATCGTTTTCGTGTAATACAAAGGCGCTTGATTTTCCAACGACGAATCGCTCAAATAACAGTTTTCCACTTGGTTCGGCGTCGCTCCTCCTCTGCAATAGTTGTTCCAATTCGTTTGTCCCATGATGTTCTCCTCTACTTCGCACATCTTCCGAAATGCCTGCGCGGTAAATAAATCCACCCCTTCGTCGTTCGCCATGAACACTACATCTAAATTCGGGTACATAACATCTCCGTGATACGATAAATCCTCGCACAGAGGATGCGTCGGAAACTCTAAAACGGTCCTGCGAAGAAGCCGACGAGAGGAGTTGGTTTTTGGAGCAGACAGAGCGTTCGCGTTGAGTCTGTACGGGTTCACGTAACACGCGCCGTCGTCGCAACTCCCCGATTCCACGAACGTTTCAAACTGTATGTATCTGTTCGAGATTAAAGTCCCTCGCACGTTCCATCCTGTGAAAAAAGAGGAGAAAAAGAGTAAAAAAGGTCAGCATAAATAAATAAAAATAGGGGAGTCTACTCAAAGAAACAAACGCGCTTCTCGCACGTATACTCAACGTACCTTCCGTGCTCACGCGTATCCCGGTCACTAAAAAAGCGATCGCTGTGAGCGTTATCCCTATCGTAAAAGTCACCGAGGCGATTAAAATCGGCCGCGAGGCGATCCACTCGTCGAAACGTTTCACTCGATTCATTCTCTCGATGTGTGTATCTTTTTTCCGTACGTTCGATGACGACGACGACGACGATACAAATGATGACGACGTTCACGTTGGCAACGAGGAATAAATGCGGGCTTTTGCTGTACTAAATACACGCAATATATATGTATGTATCGTAAAAAAGCGGAGTTCTTCCGGGTGGTTTCGAAGAAAAGAAAACCCGTTATCTCTTCGCCGGGGGTCTTTGTGCTCTCGCGTCGCTTTTTGTGAGACATTTCAAAGGGAAAAAACGGCATAACTTTACACGCAAAGAGAGTAATTCGTAAACATACACATCCGCTCTCACGAGCGAGCGTCAGAGAGTACGAAGAAGAAGAAGAGAGCAAAACCACCACAGACAAAGCACCGAACAATCATGGACGAAAACGATGCGAGAAGTTCACAAAAAAAAGACTACTACGCCGTCCTCAACCTCCCGAGAGATTGCACCACGGAAGACGTCAAACGGAAATACAAACTTCTCGCGCAAAAAGTCCACCCGGATAAAGCTGTATCGAATACCAACCACGCGGCAAAGAAATCCTTCGCGTTACTACACGAAGCGTACCAAATCTTACACGACGAGGAGAAACGGAAAGTGTACGACATTTACGGCCACGTAGGAGTTGATGACTCGACGCAGAGCAAGGAAATCATGACTTACTCGAAACGGAAAACGACGGAGGAAATGCGAAAGGAATTCGAGTATTTCGAACGACAAAAAGCGAGAGAGCGCGCGGAAAGGAAACACCAACAATCGAGCGGGTACGAGTTTAAATTCAGTTTTGCACACGCGCTAGATGAAAGACTGAGAGCGTCGAGAAGGTTAGCGCGAGGCGGGAAGTCCGTGAGGGAACGATTGAAACGGGTGTTGGGGGACGGCGGCGTCGGCGCGGTGGAAGGGAAAGAAGGCGAGGAGAAACAGAGACAAGCGCTGAGAGCGGTGGAGAAAGCGCTGGGGGATTTCCACGTGGAAGATTTGGGGTTGGATTTTTTGCAAGGGAGCGTGAGCACGTCGATGAGTGCGACTGTGTCGGAGAGTTTGGAGGTGTATTGTCAAGCGCAAGCGATGGCGAACGCGGATGGGAGAGGCGCCGGAGTGTTGTTAGTGGGCGCGAGGAAACAGTTGGGGTTGTGGACGAGCGCGGATTGGCACATGCAAATGCCCTCGCAAAGTAACGGTGGGATGGAGATGACTTTGGAGCAGAAATTGACGAATAGGACGACTGGGACGATGACGTGCAAATACGACTTTGTCGGCGTCGGAGGGTCGTCCGCGGGGGAGGAAACAGAGGACGTTGGCACTGGCGTAGGTTTGTCCGTCGGTTTGAAAAGACAGTTGACGCACCACGCGGTTGGTAACATCGATTGGAACGTAGGACCGATACCGGGTATCACGACCGGGTGCAGAGGTAAAGCCGGTGAAAATGGCGCGTGGAAGTTGGATTTAAGCGCGGGTGTGCAGAATTTCGGCTTGACTGGGTCGTATCAGAGAAAAGTCGTCGACGGGTCTTCGGCGAACGCGAGGCGGCATTACCCGAACAGCGCGTTGGCGGAACATACACAAACGAACAAAATTAAGAAATATTCGTTCAAGTTTGGAACGATGGGTATTGAAATTGAAAACGGAACGAACGCCACGTTGAGCGACGACGGCGAAACGAGCATCGGGTGGGGCGTCTGCGTCGGCGTCGAAGGGTGCGTCTTGAAAATCAAATATCGCCAAAGGAATCAACAGTTTGAGTTTCCTATTTTACTCGCCCCGGGTTTGCCGTATTTAACGAGACGAACGGCGATTTTGTGCCTAACCATCCCGAACGCCGTCATTGGCGTCTTAAGAAACGTGTTCATTCTCCCTTTATTGAGACGTAAAAAACGGTTCGAAAAGAAACAAATGCGTTTGCGATACGCGTCTGAAATCGAGGAAAACCGCAAAGACGCGTTGGCGCAACGCGAGCTCGTCGCAAAATCGGCGGAAGAGAAGAGAGTGTTCGAGCGAGAAATAGGCGGATTGGACATTGAAAAAGCCGTGTACGGCTCGTTTGAAAACGTCGAGTGCGACGTGACGAAAAGATCGATGACCTTTCCGGACGAAGAAAAAGAAAAAGATGATCGAAAAAACGACGACGACGAAAGGAAGAAGAAAACGAAACCAAAATCTAGCGAACGAGGACGACAACACAGCGACATCCTCCGAGACGACGACTCTTGGATCGACGTCACCGTAGCCTTACGCCACATGGTCGAACGCTCGCAACTCGAACTCCACGACGGCGTCTCGTACTCCTCTCTTTTGGGTTTCTGCGACGTCGACCCGCTGGAAAAGAAGCACTTAAAAATTCGGTACCGCTACCGCAGAGCGTTGCACGAAACGTGCGTTCCGCAAGACGTCGGCATTCATTTGCCGTACGACGGGCACAGAATTGCCGATTCGTTTCAAACGACAGAAGAAGTAGAAAGAATATCAACAGAAACAGCAATTTCGGAAGAAGAAGGAGAAGGAGAAGACAAAGAGGAAGAAGGAGACGTGTAATGAGATTCCAGCGTTGTTGTATTCATCAAAAGTGTCATCCTTTTCTCTCCTCCTTTTGCTCTTTTTCCTCATTTTTTCCTTTGCAAAATCATCATCGTCATGACGCAAAACAACGACCGAAAAAAGAAGACAACGACGCGTACTCAGAGCGAAGGCAGAGTAAAGCGTCCTCTGGGAAAGTTAGCGATGCAAGACCAAACGATACGGGCGTTGGAGAGGTGCATTGAGGTGAGAAAACTTTACTAATGTTGTTGTCGTTTTGTGGCGCATTTTTGAGCCGCCAAAAACGGGGAAATCTCTCTTTCGGTATTCGCGCGTTACTGCGCTCGCGTTTGTGACAACGACGACGACGTGAACGAGAATAAAAGCACCGCACGAAACGCTCTTTCTTTGTGTGCTCACTTTCGTTCTCTCTCTCTCTCTCACTCTCATTAATAAAAACGATAGGAAACGAAACCAGAATCCGGTTCCAACCCCTTGGCAATTCCACCACGAAAATCCTCGGACAAAAACACCTCGCATTCCTTAACCGGGGTACGGAAATTCACACATCTCCCACTCTCCCCGGAAACGCAAAAAGCGTTGAAAGAATGCAAGTATAAAGAGATGACGGCGATACAGAGGGCGACGATCCCACACGCGATGAGCGGGCGAGACGTGTTGGGCGCGGCGAAGACGGGGAGCGGGAAGACGCTTTCGTACGTCGTGCCGAGTTTAGAGAGATTGTATAGGATGAAATGGGGGAAGGACGATGGCGTTGGAGCGATATTTATCAGTCCGACGAGAGAGTTGGCGATGCAGATATTCCAGGAGATTGTGAAGGTTGGGGGGAATCATACGTTTAGCGTAGCTTTACTCATCGGCGGAAAGGATTTGGAGAAGGAAAGGAACGCGGTCAACGCGATGAATTTGTTGTGTTGTACTCCCGGGAGATTGTTGCAACACATGGACGAGACGCCGATGTTTGATTGCACAGGATTGCAAGTGTTGGTTTTAGACGAGGCGGATAGGATATTGGACTTAGGTTTTAAGGAGACTTTAGACGCGGTGTTGGCGAATTTGCCGAAAACGAGGCAGACGTTGTTGTTTAGCGCGACGCAGACGAAAAAAGTGAGCGATTTAGCGCGGTTATCGTTGAAAGATCCAGAATTTTTGAGCGTGCACGCAGAATCGGTGAATGCGACGCCGCCAAAGTTGCAACAGATGTATACGACTTGTAAAGTGGAGAAGAAGATTGAAACGTTGTGGGCGTTTGTGAAGTCGCACCCTACGCAGAAAATTTTGGTGTTTTTCTCCTCGTGTAAACAGGTGAAGTTTATCCACGAAATTTTTCGACGAATGCGACCAGGGATCCCGTTGGCGTGCATTCACGGAAGAATGAAACAAACGAGACGCGAGCACGTGTTTTATCAGTTTTGTAACGCGAGAGAGACGGTTTTATTTGCCACAGACGTGGCGTCGAGAGGGTTGGATTTCCCGGCGGTGGATTGGGTCATCCAATGCGATTGCCCGGAAGACGTGCAGACGTACATTCACAGAGTTGGAAGGACGGCTAGGTACACCGCGAGTGGTAAGGCTTTGATCTTGTTGAACGAAGGCAAAGAAGCGACAACGTTTCCAGAATTGTTGGAGCAAGCAAAAATCCCAATTAAATCTATCAAGATGAACCCAAAATCGAGAGTGAAAGGTATAAGTTCGAGCGTCCAAGGGTTGTTGTCAAAAGATAACGATTTGAAGTATTTATCGCAAAGAGCGTTGGTGTGTTACCTGCGCTCGGTATTTTTACAGAAGAATAAAGACGTGTTTGACGTTTCCGAGATTGACGTAGAGGCGCTGTCGCAGAGTTTCGGGTTACCGAACGCGCCAAAGGTAAAGTTTTTGAACGCGGCGAGCACCAAGAAGGAGAAGAATAAAGCGAACGATGACAAAAATGGTAACAAAGAAGCTAAGAAAAGTAGAGAACTTTCAGACGACGACGACAACGACGACGACTCGGAAATTTCTTCTGAGCGCTCGGACGATGAGGAGGAGGAGGAGGAGGAGGAGATGGATTCTTCGGGAGGTGAAGAAGATGACGCTTCCTCCTCTTCGTCGTCTGAATCAGAGGAAGAAGACAATTCATCAGATTCAGACTCGGACGAGCGCATGAAAACCTCAGCGGGTGTTCTCAAGCGTACCGGCGGGGGTCGATTCAAATTAAAGGCTGGGGGCGACTCGGACGACGACGACGACGACGCCAACATCGAAGATGACTTTTTACAAGTCCGACGCAAAGACCACGCGTTGGCCGACGACGCCGAGGAAGAGGAGAAAGAATTAGCGATCGCGGCAAACGCAGAGAGTGAAAAGATTCGCCAAAAAGCATTGAAAGGGAAACTCCGTATTGGTAAATCAGGTTCCATAGCTTCCGTAGCTGGCTCAGAAAAACGCATCGTGTTCAAAGAGGACGGCACCGCCTCGAAACCGCTCGAAGCGTTGGGCGAAGACGCTAAATTCTTTGCCAAGAGCACGGCGGCGAACGACGATGCTTTGCGCGAGGCGGTCAAGATGCGCATGAAAAAGGTAGCGGAAGAGCGAAAGACCGCCGATTACGCCGATCGTGGACGCGAAAAAGCACGATTGCGAGAGATGCGGGCCAAGCGTAAAGTGAAGGATGTCGGCAAAGAAGAGACGAGAGCTTTCTTGGATGTCGGCGGCTCGTCTGGTTCAGATGACGACGACGACGACGATGAAGATGGTTTCGGTGGTCGGAGTGATGACGATGAGGAGGACGAGAAACCGTTCGATGCGCGCGCGTTTAAGTCTGTTAAGCGTTCAGATGCCGCACACGCCGGCATGGGCAGAAGAACAAACTCAGACGACGAGGAAGAAGAAAACATAGAAGAAAAAGCAATGCGTTTATTGAACGAGAAGCTCGGTTAGGAAAGAAGAACAAACGCGGCGCGAACATCACATTTTTTTAGCGGCATAGTTTTGTGTAGTAAAAGTATAGAGCAGAATAGCATTTACTAACGAAAGGATTATTACGGTCCATTCACGATTGCGTCGAGCGCGCTGTTCACGTCAGAATACTTGAACTGGTACCCTTTCTCCATCGTCTTCTCCGGAACCACTTTTTGCCCGTCCAAAACCACCGTCGCCCCTTCGCCTAACAATACCCTCACCGCCAACCCCGGAGCTGGCAACCAGTTCGGTCTGTTTGTCGCTTTCGCGATCGCTTCACACAGACCGTTCATCGTCGTCGGTTCGGGAGCGACGCCGTTGACCACGCCTTTGAATTTCTTCGGATTCTTCAACGCCATAATCATGATATCCACTAAATCCTCCCTATGAATCCAACTCACCCATTGCGTGCCACTCCCGACTGGACCTCCGGAATACAAATAGAACAAAGGCAAAATTTTCCCCAACGCACCTCCTCCTTTCTCCAACACCACTCCGGTTCTCACCACGGTCACGTTCGTCTTCGCCTTGTTCGCCGCCTTCTCCCACTTCTCGCACAAACTCGCCAAAAAGTCCCCGCCTGGTCCTCTCGCTTCCGTCCACGCCTCGTCCTTCCTCGTCGTCCCGTAATACCCAACCGCAGACGCGCTCACTAAACTCGGTCTCTCTTTTTCCGGCAACTTGTTAATCGCGTCTGCGATTCTCTTCGTGCACCCCAATCGGCTGTTGACGAGCGTCTCTTTATACTTTTTATCCCATCGCGTCGCCACGGGAGCGCCTGCTAAATTCACCACGCCATCGCACCCTCGAATCGCTTCCGTCCACTCTAACTTCCCAGTAATCGTTTCCCATTTGTATACGGAGACGTTTGGATTGAGCGCGGATTTCAGACCGAGCGCCAGTCTCGCCCGTACTTTGTTGCTCTTGTTGGTTAACACTCGCACCTTGG
>Ga0181606_10002731_pt1 | contig 15084 bp, 11 predicted proteins | sample 041ome_10_FD_132994 | JGI IMG/M metagenome (GOLD analysis project Ga0181606, IMG submission 132994) | Coastal salt marsh microbial communities from the Groves Creek Marsh, Skidaway Island, Georgia - 041412US metaG (megahit assembly) | ecosystem: Environmental > Aquatic > Marine > Intertidal... | reverse complement strand
CTCCAAGCCCTCACCGCATTCAGCTTCCGGGAAGGTGCAAGCCTGCCGGAGGAAATCGCCCGTCGTGCGGCTGAATTGGGACATGCCGCCGTCGCCGTCGCGGATCGAAACAGCCTTGCTGGTGTAGTGCGAGCGCATATGGGGGCCAAGCGGGCCGACCTCAGGGGGATTATCGGTGCTCGGTTGGATCTGGCGGACGGACAGAGCCTGTTGGCGTATCCGGAAGACCGCGCCGCCTATGGCCGCCTCTCCCGACTTATCACCACAGGCCGCCGCCGCGCCCCTAAAGGGGAATGCGAGCTATATCCAGCCGATGTGTTGGATTACGGCGATGGCCTAATCCTGCTCGTGCTAGCACCCCCTGCGTTAGATGCAGACTTCGCCCGCAATCTGGCGGACTGGCGCACTGCATTGGGCGACCGGGTCTATCTGGCGGCATCCCGCGCCCTTGGCGGTGACGACAAGGCACGCCTCTCTGCCCTGGCTGAACTGGCGATTGAAACCGGCGCGCCCATGGTCGCCACGGGGGATGTGCTCATGCATGCGCCTGAACGCCGGGTGCTGGCAGATATCCTCTCCTGCATCCGGCTTACCTGCACGGTGGATGAACTTGGCCGCAATCATCAAATCAACGGTGAGCGGCATCTGAAATCTGCCGCCCAAATGCTGCGCCTGTTTGAAGGCCATGAACACGCCGTCCACCGCACTTTGGAAGTAGCTGACAGGTGCCGATTTAGCCTGGACGAACTCCGCTACGAATACCCGGATGAGCCTGTGCCGCCCGGCATGAGCCCCCAAGAGTACCTGCGCCAGGAAACGTGGCGTGGTGCCATGCAACGCTTTCCAGGCGGCGTGCCAGAAAAAGTGCGCGCCGGGATTGAGCATGAGCTCAAACTTACCGACCAGCTTAATTATGCGCACTATTTCTTGACTGTGTATGACATCGTACTGGAAGCCCGGCGTCTTGGAATTCTCTGCCAGGGCCGTGGATCGGCAGCGAATTCAACCGTCTGCTATTGCCTTGGCATCACCTCTGTGAATCCCACAGAAGCGGACTTGTTATTTGAGCGTTTCATCTCTGCGGAGCGTGGCGAGCCGCCCGATATTGACATTGATTTCGAGCATGAGCGGCGCGAAGAAGTCATCCAATATATCTACAAGCGCTATGGCCGTGAACGTGCGGGCCTAGCTGCGACCGTCATTCACTACCGGGGACGGAGTGCGGTGCGGGAGGTTGGCAAAGCCATGGGGCTTTCTGCCGATACGGTCTCCGCCCTCGCTTCACAGACCTGGGGTTGGTCGTCAGAAGGCGTTGATTTGGAGCAGGCCCGGGAGATCGGTCTTGACCCGAACGACCGGCGGCTTCGCCTCACGCTTGCCATTGCCAATCAGCTGATTGGCTTCCCGCGCCATCTTTCCCAGCATGTCGGTGGGTTCGTCATTACCCAGGGCCGGCTGGATGAACTTGTGCCCGTGGAAAACGCAGCGATGGATGATCGCACCGTCGTTGAATGGGATAAGGACGACCTGGATGCGCTCGGCATCCTGAAGATCGACATCCTGGCGCTCGGCATGTTGAGCGCGCTCCGCAAGGGCTATGGGATGATCCAGCAGCACTATGGCAAGCGCTTTGACCTGGCAACAACGCCGCGCGAAGATCCCGCCACCTACGAAATGCTTTGCCAGGCGGACAGCCTCGGCGTGTTTCAGGTGGAAAGCCGGGCGCAGATGGCGTTCCTGCCGCGCATGCGTCCGCGCACGTTCTATGACCTGGTGATTGAGGTCGCGATTGTTCGGCCCGGGCCTATTCAGGGAGATATGGTGCATCCCTATATCCGGCGTCGGAATGAGGAGGAGCCGGTGGAATATGCCTCCCCGGCCCTCAAAGAAGTGCTGGGGCGCACGCTTGGCGTGCCGTTATTCCAGGAGCAGGCGATGAAGATCGCTGTCGTTGCTGCCGGATTCACGCCCGGTGAGGCTGACGGCCTGCGTCGCGCCATGGCGACTTTCCGGCATATGGGCACAATCCAAAGCTTCCGCGATAGGTTCCATGCTGGCATGAAGGCCAATGGCTATGACGAAGCCTTTGCCGAACGCTGCTTCTCCATGATTGAAGGCTTCGGCGAGTATGGTTTCCCGGAAAGCCATGCGGCCAGCTTCGCACTACTGGTTTATGCGTCGGCCTGGATGAAGCGGCATTACCCGGATGTGTTCGCCTGCGCGCTGTTGAATGCCCAGCCGTTGGGATTCTATGCGCCAGCCCAGATCGTGCGGGATGCGCGGGAGCATGGCGTTGAGGTGCGGCCTGTTGATGTCAATTATTCGACATGGGATTGCACATTGGAGCCAGCGCTTAGCGGCGAATATTACGCGCTTCGGCTGGGCCTTCGCCAAATCAAAGGCTTCAAGGAAGGTGATGCTGAATGGCTGGAAGCCGCGCGCGGCAATGGCTATCGCACGCCGGAGGATCTGTGGCGTCGCGCCGGTATTCGCCCCGCAACGGTTGAGCGGTTGGCGAAGGCGGATGCATTCGGCTCCATCGACATGAGCAGGCGGACGGCGCTTTGGGAGACGGCCGCACTTGGTGATGCACCCCTGCCCTTGTTCGAGGCTGCGGGAGAAGCTGACTACGGCTGGGAAACATCCGTCACACTGCCAACGCCGACGCTTGGCGAGGAAGTGTATGAGGATTACGCGCAGCTCCGCCTCAGCCTGAAGGCGCATCCGCTGGCGATCCTCCGTCCAGGGCTGCGCGACGTAGCGCCGAATGAGCGGCTGGCGACGGATCCGCTCGATAAACCGATCACTGTCATGGGGCTGGTTCTCGCTCGCCAGCGGCCGGGCAGTGCGAAAGGTGTGATCTTTGCAACGCTGGAAGATGAGACTGGTGTGGCTAATATCATCGTCTGGCCCAAAGTATTTGAAGCCCACCGCCGCATCGTGCTGACTTCACGCCTGTTGAAAGTGACCGGGCGGCTGCAACGGCAGGGGATCGTCATCCATCTGGTGGCGGATAAGCTGGAGGATATGTCCTATCTGCTGGATGAGCTTTCCATCGGCGGTGGATTTAAAACAGAAGCCTCCGCCGCTGACGAAGCCCGCCGGCCACCCCGGCCTGATCCACGCACGAAGCCCAAACATGTCCCCCGCGCCCGGCACCCCCGCGAGCAGGCAAAAGTGCTATTCCCCAGCCGCGATTTCAAATAGCGGCATCGGTTAGAGCGCATTTGCGATGATATAGAGCCCCAAGGCCAGCAGTGCCCAGAAGAAGACCTTACGGAACAATGCCTCCGATAACCGCTTCCGAACCTGTTGACCAAGCACCATGCCGACTAGCGCCGGGACCACACCTGCGAGCGAAACCAGCACCAAATCAGCCGAAAGCATTCCACCTCCCTGCAAGGCAACGGCCAATGCCAATGTCGAGAGTGTGAAAAGCACCCCCATCGCCTGTACCAGCACATCACGGCTCAAGCCAATCGCCTGCAGGAACATCACGCCGGGCATGACAAAAGACCCCGTCATCCCCGTTAGCACGCCATTGGCGATGCCCAACACCGGCCCAGCCCAGGTTTCTTGCGCTCTGGACAAAGTGAGACGTATGCCTGCCAAATTAAGGGCCGCATAGACGGCAACAAGCACACCAAGCAGCAACGTCATCAGCCGATGATCAACCTTCGCAAAGATGAGACCACCGACCCAAACCAGCAGAACAGCCGGCACCAAAAAAGGCCAAAGCCGTCGTAGAATCAGCACTAGGTTCACGCCGACAACGCCTTGCCAAAGGTTTGTCACGAAAGATGGAATGAGCAGCAGTGCCATTGCCTGCGGCAGATCAAGCGCCACGGTCAGCGCCGCCAGCGTGATCGTCGGCAAGCCTAAGCCGATCACGCCTTTGACGAGGCCTGCAATGACAAAGGTAGCGGCGATGATGATCAGTGGTAGATCTTCCAACGCTTCAGTCCCTCAAGCGATTGAGGAAGGGCGATGATTCTAAAAGAGCCCAACGGTCCGGAATAACGTTGGGTAGGGAACGGACCTCGGATGGCTTGAACGCCATGGCCCGTTTGGCACCCGGCAATCCCACCCGTGCTTCAATATCCCAGCGTATTTCAGCGTTCCCCGTCATCTGCAAAATCCGTCCCGTCTCCCAATCGGGGATGAGCAAGCCAGCCCTAGAATTTGTCTCGATATTGCCAAGGGTGTTGAAGAAGTTGTTGCCAGCATAATCCGGCCAAGACAAAACGCCATCTTCCTCCAGCCTTAGAAATCCAGGTTTGCCGCCACGGTGAGATACATCGGCACCGTCTGCGACAGCAGTCGCGATAAAGAATGTATCCGCCTGGGCAATCAGTGCTCTGTCGTCCGCATTGAGCGCAGTTCTGGTCTCCTGCAAAGCGGCCCAGGGTTCCAATGCAGCAACGGCTTCTCGTGTCTGGATATATTTTGGACAATTGCCGAACGCATGGATCACGTCGAGGGTAAACCCATCGCCATCAAAGCCTGACACAAGGCCATGTGCTTGGGGGCGCAATAAACTCCATGCGGATACCGCCTGGGATCGTGCACATCATGTGGCGCACAGGGCCTGCATTCAGTGGTTCTGGTGCGAATTCGATAGTGCATCCAGTGGCTGCCAAGAGCTTTTCATGCAGACCATCCATGGCATCCGGAGAGACTTTCAGTGCCAGATGATGCAGGCCAATGCCGGTCTTGCGATCAAACGGCGTTGCGGTCGCAGGATCTTCTGCGCGCCAGAGAGTGACCATCAGTGACCCATCGCTGACAAAAATCGCTGGATAGTCTGGCTTGCCTCCAACTTCGACGAAGCCCAGTACATCGACAAAAAAGTCCCGTGCTGCTTCGTGATCCGGGACAGTTAGGCCAATATGGTGCGCACCTTCAGTGATCGCCATGTCATCATTCCCTCTGCTATTTCCTGACCCTAGACCCGGCTGCGCTGGACTTAAAGCCATTGGCTGGTATCTCTCTTGTGTCGAATACGCAAAGGATAGACCGCCTTATGTCTGAGCCCCACGCACTACCGCCAGGACACCCGCCCCTGCCCGGCCCGAAGATCGGCGTATTGCTGCTAAATCTCGGCACGCCCGATTCTACAGATTACTGGTCCATGCGGCGGTATTTGTCCGAATTCTTGTCCGACAAGCGCATTATTGAGCTTCCTAAGCTGCTTTGGCAGCCCATACTGCAGGGCATTATCCTGACCGTCCGGCCAAAGAAATCGGGCCATGCCTATGCGCAGATATGGAACAAGGAGCTAAACGAATCTCCGCTCCGTACCACTACTCGGGACTTGACGGAGAAGACAGCGGCATTGCTACAGGCAAAGCATCCTAACCTGATGGTCGATTGGGCCATGCGCTACGGGCAGCCATCTACGGGTGACGCTATTCGCCGGATGATTGATGCTGGGTGCGACCGTCTGCTGCTCGTGCCGCTTTATCCACAATATAGTGCCGCCACGACGGCGACTGCGTGCGATCAGGCATTTCGCCAATTGATGCAGGAACGCTGGCAGCCTGCCGTTCGTACAGCCCTGCCTTGGTTTGACCACCCAGACCATATCGACCTATTGGCGAAATCAGTTGAGGCACACTATGCCAGCCTCGACTGGACCCCAGACGTACTGATCGCCTCATTCCATGGTCTTCCAAAAGAGTATTTTGATAAGGGCGATCCCTATCATTGCCATTGCGCGAAGACGGCCCGCCTGCTCCGTGAACGTCTTGGCTGGCCAGAAGACAAACTCGTCATGGCGTTCCAATCGCGCTTCGGCCCGAAGGAATGGCTGCAGCCATACGCTGACGAAACCATCCGTGCATTGCCGGGCAAAGGTGCCAAGAACGTCGCCATGATCTCCCCCGGATTTGTCGCGGACTGTGTTGAAACGCTAGAGGAGCTGGCAATTGGCCTTCGGGAAGAATTCCTTGAGGCAGGCGGAGAAAACTTCGCTTACGTCCCCTGCCTGAACGATGACGATGGTCAGGCAGAGTTCATGGCGAATTTGGCCGAACGCGAATTGGGTGGGTGGCTGTGAACGCAGCACTCCCCATCATTCATGAGCTTTCGATATATGACTATATCGGCCTTGGAATGCTCATCCTGGGATGGCCTATCTACGACCATTTTGCGGATTCTAGAAAGCTGGATATCCCAGATTTCACACGCGCGGCTGTAAAATTCAGGCATGAATGGATGCACCGTGCAGTCCGCCGCGATCCACGGATTGCCGATACGCAGATCATCGCAATCCTGACGCGCAATGTGGGTTTTTTCGCCAGCACCACTGTTTTGATCCTTGCTGGCATGGTGACGCTGCTCGGTGCAGGCGAACGAGCGCACTCGGTTACATACTCCCTGCCATTTGTGACCCAGACGAGCTTGGCGCTCTGGCAAGCAAAAATGCTCATCGTTACTGCACTCTTCGCTTATGCGTTCTTCACCCTGACCTGGAGTCTTCGGCAATGGAATTATTGCGCGATTGTGCTAGCCGCCACTCCATTCACTGATGATGATGCGGTCTTGGATGATTATGGCGGGCGCGCTGCACGGCTAGCCAATTTGGCCGGCGGGCATTTCAATAAGGCGCTCCGGGCCTACTATTACGCGTTGGCGCTCATCGCGTGGTTCGTTGACCCAGCACTATTCATTTCCGCAACGGCATTGGTGCTTTGGGTCCAGTTCAGGCGGGATTTCCGCTCAAATACATTCAAAGTGCTGGACGCGGCCCGCACAGCCCCAGATGCTCGGGAGCCTAAAGGTCCATAGGTGCGAAAGAGGAATAAAACCTCGCAACAAAATATTGTTATTGCTATACTTTTTCTTTCCCAAAAGCCCCGGCCGCTCGCAGTTCTGCGATCTTGCCGACGCTATAACCAAGCACTTCAGCCATCATGATATTCGTATGAGCGCCGAGCGTTGGGATTTCCGTTGGTGCAACGACAGGTGTATCAGATAACCGAATGGGCGACGCCACAAGGTCCACCATTTCACCATCAAATTTGACTGGGGCCAGCATATTCCGCCCCGTCGCTTCGTCTGATCGAACAGCTTCCATCGGGGAGCGTACACTGCCTGCGGGGACGCCAGCTTGGCGCATCGCCTGCACCCAATGTTCGCGATTGTTTGTCCTGAAGATCGCGTCAATCGTCGCCTCCAGCGGTTCGCGGTTGACCTGCCGACTGGCGAGGGACGCGTATCTTGGGTCTTCCAGCATATCGGGTCGTTTTAGGACATCGCGGCAGAACTTCTCAAACTGCCGGTCATTACCAACCACGATCATGATCGGGCCATCCGAGCACTGATAAACCCCAAGCGGCACGAGCGCATGGGACTTGTTGCCCATGCGCGGCGGGTCTACGCCAAGTAGCTGTGGATGAGCTGCGACATAGCCAAGGGCAGAAAGCATGGAATCGAACAGCGACACATCAACAAACTGCCCCCTGCCCGTGCGATGCCGGGCTTCCAGCGCTGCCAGAACGCCCATCCCGGCATGGAGGCCTGTGTAGCTGTCGCCGATTGATCCACCCGCCTTCTGCGGCTCTACGTCTGCCGGGCCGGTCAGGTACATCATGCCGGATTCAGCCTGTGCTATCGGGTCATAGCCGGCGACCAGTTTGAAGGGGCTGGTATGACCATATCCAGAGATTGAGCAATAGATCAGCCGCGGATTGACCTCTGCCATTGCGGCATAATGCAGGCCATATCGCTCCATCACATCAGGGCGAAAGTTCTCCACGAGTATATCTGCCTTTTCGGCCAGTGCGCGGCAGACGTCCTGGCCCGCTTCGGTCGTGATATCGATTTCGATACTCTTCTTGTTGCGATTAAGGCCAACAAAGCCCGGCGCATCCTTCTTCCATCCAGCCGGCCGGTAATGGCGCATATCGTCACCGACGCCAGGGACCTCTACTTTAATGACCAGAGCGCCAAGATCGCCCAATATCTGGGTCAAAAACGGACCTGCAATAACCCGTGAGAAATCCAAGACCGTAAGGCCAGCGAGTGGGCCGGATTGAGTATCTGTCGACATTGGTGCTTCCCTTGTTTCAGTGGATAGCCTATGCGCAAGCATCAATCACGCCTAGCGCCATAAACTTGAGGTCGGTGATGACAACGCTGCTTGCCCGGAATGCCGATATTCTCGTCACCATGGATGTCGCCCGCCGCGAAATTCAAGGCGGAGGCTTCTTCGCACGAAACGGCGTGATTGAAGCGGTTGGGTCTAGTGCAGATTTGCCTGAAACTGCCGACAAGGTCATCGACTTATCCGGCCTGATCGCTACACCGGGTTTGATCAACACACACCATCACTTCTACCAGAACCTTACCCGCGCAGTGCCTGCAGGGCAGAATGCAACCCTGTTTGGCTGGCTCCATGCGCATTACCCAATTTGGGCACGGATGGGGCCGGACGCTATTCGCATTTCAGCTTTGGTCGCCCTTGCCGAATTGGCGTTAACGGGCTGCGTCTGCTCGTCCGACCATCTGTATATGTTCCCGAATGGCGCCCGGCTGGACGATGAGATTGAAGCAGCCCAGATGATCGGCGCTCGCCTGCACGCCGCCCGTGGCGCCATGAGCATTGGCGAGAGTGATGGCGGATTGCCACCAGACAGTCTGGTTGAAAATGAAGCCGCCATTCTGAAAGACAGCCTGAGAGCTATCCAGACTTGGCATGATCCTAACCCAGGCGCGATGATCCGCGTCGCCGTCGCCCCCTGCTCGCCATTCTCTGTCAGCCAAGGCTTGATGCGGGACGCAGCAATGCTCGCCCGGGACCAGGGTGTGATGATGCACACGCACTTGGCTGAGAATGACGATGATGTGGCGTATTCCCGCGACAAGTTTGGCTGCAGCCCGGGAGACTATGCAGCCGACGTCGGTTGGGTCGGTGATGATGTGTGGCATGCCCATTGCGTCAAGCTGGATGCCCGTGAGATTGCGCTTTTCGCAGAACACGGCGTCAGCGTCGCCCATTGCCCATGCTCAAATATGCGGCTTGGCAGCGGCATTGCTCCAATCGGTGCGATGCTGCGGGCGGGCGTCAATGTAGGATTAGGCGTTGATGGCTCTGCATCCAATGATTCAGGCCATCTGATGAATGAAGCACGGCAGGCAATGCTGTTGCAGCGGGTTGCCCATGGCGGCGATGCGATGAGTGCCCGCACAGCTCTCGAGTTGGCCACACGCGGTGGTGCCAAGGCGCTTGGGCGGGATGACTTGGGCGCGATCGAAATTGGCAAACGCGCCGATTTTGCGGCCTTCAAGGCGTCAGAGCTCGCACTTTCTGGGGCTTGGGACCGGGTGGCCGGATTACTGCTTGCTGGCCCGCTACAGGCTTGGCACACGGTCATTGAAGGCAAGTTTGTCGTGCATGAAGGCCAAATCACAACCATCGACTTGCCGAGCGTTCTAGCGGCTCACCACCAGATATCTGTCGACCTTATGAACGGCTAGCGTAGGCCATTGGGGCGTTTATGCCATCTCGCCGATAACATAAGCTGGGGAAAGAGGGATCAACGATGAGGCGGAGCATTTGCTCTTTTAGAACAAAGCCCTGCCCCATCGCCGTTGCATCCCTGCGATAGTCGAACGTTATTTCGGCAATGCGCCGTCAACGCCTTCTACGTAGAAATTCATGCCAGCTAGATCGCCATCGCTCGCGGTCTCACCCGCTTTCAGCCAAGGCGTGCCGTCCTGCTTGTTGATCGGGCCTGTAAAGGAGTGGCGCTTACCAGCGACGATATCGTCGACAGCTTGCTGTGCCATTGCTGACACGTCAGCCGGGATTTTGTCGGAGAATGCGGCAATACCGACCATGCCCTGTTTGATGCCATCCCACGTATCCTGGCTTTTCCAGGTTCCGTCCATGGCAGCTTTAACCCGTTCGATGTAGTACGGTGCCCAATCGTCGATGATTGAGGTCAATTGTGCATTCGGGCCGAACTTGATCATGTCTGAAGCTTGACCAAACGCATGGATCCCACGTTCTTCTGCGATCTGCATGGCAGCCGGGGAATCGGTGTGTTGCATCAGGATATCGGCACCTTGGTCGATCAAGGCTTTGGCAGCGTCAGCTTCCTTACCTGGATCGAACCAAGTGTTGACCCAAACGATCTTCATCTTCACGTCTGGATTGACACTCTTCGCCGCCAGATAGGCAGCATTGATGCCACGAACGACTTCTGGAATTGGAAACGAGGCGATGTACCCGATCGTGTTGGATTTGGTCATTTTACCGGCGATCAACCCAATAACCGTGCGGCCTTCATAGAAACGCGCGGAATATGTGGAGACGTTTTTTGCCCGTTTGAAGCCGGTCGCGTGCTCAAATTTCACCTTCGGGAAGGTTTTAGCGACTTTGAGCGTTGGATTCATGAAACCGAATGACGTTGTAAAAATCATGTCATGGCCACTGCGGGCCAACTGTTGGATCACCCGGGTCGCATCTGGACCTTCAGAAACGTTCTCGACATAGGTGGTTTTTACCTTGTCGCCGAATGCTTTTTCGACGGCTAAGCGGCCCTGCTCGTGTTCATAGGTCCAGCCATGGTCGCCGACTGGGCCAACATAGACGAAGCCGATTTTCATCGGATCGTCGGCCAGCGCCGCGCCGCCTACAAAGGCCGCGACCGAAAAGGCCGCCAGCTTGGAAATCATTCGCTTCATAAAGTCGCCTCCGTTTTTGATTCTTGCGAGTCGTTTGATATCAGGATGATGCATAAAACGAGCGGCCAAGACAGGCCGGTGCGTTCAATTTTGCACGGGCTTTATCGTAGGAAATCACCGTGAGCACCAGAATTGTTACCAGATAGGGCAGCATCGAGAGATATTGCGCCGCAATTTCGATGCCCAACCCTTGAACATGTAGCTGAATAAGCGTCACCCCGCCAAACAGATAGGCCCCCATCAGGGCCCGTGCGGGACGCCAAGCAGAGAACACAACGATTGCCAGCGCAATCCATCCACGTCCAGCGGTCATGTTTTCCACCCAAAGCGGTGTTTGCACGATGGATAGATATGCACCGCCAAGCCCCGCGCATGCCCCACCAAACGCAATCGCCGCCATGCGAACCATTACAACACGGTACCCAATGGCGTGGGCCGCGTCATGATTGTCACCAACAGCTTTCAGGATTAGCCCGGCGCGCGTGCGGTTCAAAAACAGGGTGACGCCAATGACCATCACCACTGATAGATAAACCAGCGGATCATGCACGAATAAGATTGGGCCAATGAACGGGATGTCGGACAGCAGCGGAATTGGCAGTACAGGCAAAGCTGGCGTCGTTTCGCCGGAATAGCCCTGGCCGATGAGAGCAGCAACGCCGAGGCCAAAAATCGTGAGTGCTAGGCCCGTCGCCACCTGATTAGACATCAAGAACTGCGTCAACAGCCCGAATACAGTCGCAGCAAGCGCCCCCGCCAGTGCCGCCCCCATAATCCCAGCAAAGTATGACCCACTGTCCAAGGTGATCGCGAACCCGGCGACAGCACCCATAATCATCATGCCCTCCACTCCGAGATTGAGGACACCGGAGCGCTCCGTCACCACCTCACCCAATGCGGCGAACACCAATGGGGTTGAGGCGACGATTACGCCCTGCAGGATGGCTTGCAATAGGTCCATCAGCTCATCCTTCCGCCGTCTGCGTGCTGGGCTTGATCCGTCGAAGCCGGTAGCGCGCAAAAACATCGATCCCAAGAAGGGAGAATAGGAACATCCCTTGGAATACGCCGGTGATAGCGCTTGGCAGGTTCATCTCGATCTGCGCCGTTTCACCGCCAATATAGGTCAACGCCATAACAAACCCTGCGATCAGAATGCCGACCGGCTGCAAGCGCCCAAGGAACGCCACGATGATCGCCGTGAAGCCGTAACCAACCGGCAGTGCTGGAACGAGTTGCCCCACAGGCCCTGCCGCTTCAAACACGCCCGCCAGGCCAGCTAAGCCGCCCGATAACAGCAGGCTGAACCAGATGACGCGGTTCTCTACAAATCCGCCAAACCGTGCCGCCCTAGGGGCTTGGCCCATAACTTTCACCTGGAACCCGAAGATGTGCCGACCAAGGGCGAACCAGGCAATGCCCACTACAGCAAGTGCCACCAAGAACCCGATATGGGCGCGCGTGCCTTCAAACAGGATTGGGAGGGTGGCGGAGTCATGGAACAGGCGGCTCTCCGGGAAGTTCATGCCTTCGGGGTCTTTCAAAGCACCATGAACCAAGACACTCAAAAGCAGTACGGCGACATAACTCAACATCAGTGTGACGAGAATTTCATTGGCGTTGAAGCGGGTCCGTAACAGGGCTGGGATCGCTGCCCAGGCCATACCTGCGAGTGCGCCTGTTATGCACATTAACGGCAGGACCCAATATCCAGCGACATCATACAGCGCCAATGCTGTCGCGCCGCCTGCAAGCGCGCCAAGTGTGAACTGCCCTTCTGCACCAATATTCCAAACACCGGCCCTGAAGCCAAACGACAAGCCAATTGCTATCAAGATCAGCGGCGTTGCCTTAACAATCATCTCAGAGATTGAAAACCAATCACCAAGCGGCTGAATAAAGAACAGCCGCATAGCCTCAATTGGGTGTTTGCCGAGCGCAGCGAAGATCAATGTGCCCGCACATGCGGTCACGAGCACCGCGAGCGCGGGTGCCAGATAGGCCATAGCCGGCGAAACATCCTTGCGGGGTTCAAGCCTGATCATGACGCAGCACCAGTCAGCGCTTGCTGTTGCGCGCCGCCCATCAAGATGCCGATTTCTTCCACGGTTATGCTGTCAGTTGGTTGCGGGGCAGATAAACGGCCCCCTGCAATCACAGCAAACGTGGTTGAGACCGTCATGAGTTCATCCAGGTCCTGCGAAATCAACAGGACAGCAGCCCCATTGCTAGCGAGTTCCTGGATAGCGCGATGAATCGAGGCGGCGGCAGCAGCGTCAACGCCCCATGTTGGTTGCAGGATGGCCAGCACTCTTGGCTCCTGCAGGATTTCCCGCCCGATGATGAATTTCTGCAAATTCCCGCCGGACAAGGTGCGCGCATGTTTATCCGCACCAGATGTGCGGACATCAAATGTCGAAATAATCTTAGCGGCGAACGCTTTCGCAGCGCTCAACCTCAGCATGCCGCCGTGAACCATTCCCTGACTGGACCGTGCGGACAGAAGGGTGTTTTCCCAAAGCGACATATCGGGCGCGGCGCCATGGCCAAGCCGCTCCTCCGGCGCTGCGCAGAAGGCAAACCCGCGCCGGTCCGTTGGGCCGACATCTCCAACCGGCTCCTGATCCAGCAAGATTGCATCACTTCGGGTCGTGCGCTCGCCACTGAGCGCATCCAGAAGCTCACCCTGCCCGTTACCTGCAACGCCGGCGATCCCCAAAATTTCGCCGGCCCGGACTGTGAAAGAAATATCGTGCAGGGAGACACCGAAAGGATCATCGGCGGCAAGTGAAAGATTGTTTACGGTTAACCGCGCAGCGCCGAAGTTTGCAGCTGATTTCTTTGGCAGCGCCAATTCCATGCCGACCATCATTTCGGCCAGGCTGCGCGCCGTCGCCTCTGAGGGATCGCAATGGCCAACGACCTTGCCACCGCGCAGTACCGTTGCCTTATCGCAATGAGCGCGGATTTCCTCAAGTTTATGGGAGATGTAGAGGATCGAGCAGCCATCGGCGACCAAAGTGCGGAGCGTCCTGAAAAGGTCTTCCACTTCCTGCGGCGTCAGCACAGACGTTGGCTCGTCCATTATCAGCAGACGCGGGTTTTGGAGAAGGCATCGCACGATTTCGACACGCTGGCGTTCACCGACAGAAAGGGAACCGACCGTCCGTTCAGGATCAAGTGAGAGGCCGTAGGCATCTGATACTTTGACGATCTTATCGTTCAGATCACGACCGACATCAGCAGCATTCATGCCAAGCGCTACATTCTCGCCGACCGTCAGCGCCTCAAACAGCGAGAAATGCTGAAACACCATACCAACGCCGCGGGCGCGCGCATTAGAAGGCCGGTTTGGCGTATAGGTCTCACCGTCCAGTCGCATCGCCCCGGCATCGGGCCGCATAACGCCGTAGATCATTTTGACGAGTGTTGACTTACCTGCACCATTTTCCCCCAACAGAGCATGCATTTCACCGGGTGCTATCGAAAATGCAACATCATCATTCGCGATCACTCCAGGAAATCGCTTGGTGACGCCAGTGAGCTCAAGACGAGGCGCAGTCATCGAAGGGTATTCCCTGTCTCACCCAACAGAGCACAGCTTTGGCTCAATGCCTGATCTCCCATATTGGGCGTAGCGAGTGCCGCCAACGTTTGCCTGTGGAAATTAGGCAGCATCAGGCCCAGAAAATTCAATAGCGAAACATGGGCAAGCGATCATTGCGTCTGGCATTTCGCACCCCGGAGGCGATATACAGATTCTTTGCAAGTCGTTCCCAAGATGATCAGATTAAGAAAAGCAGCAGCGCTGACTTTATCACCGCCCGAGAGATAGCAAAATCGATAGCGTGAGAATAGGTCATGGCAACCTTGATCAATCAGAGCCTCGCCATAGCCCTAGGCTAAAAATCGAGCTTAGCCTTCACAGTTCACCGCAAACCCATCGATGCCATTTAAAGAAATGCTACGGCACCAAAGCGTCTAGAGCATATGCGGATAAGATTGAACCAATCTGGGCCTATTTCAGAATATCTTCGGTGCCGATTTCATTCGCATTTACGCCAATAAGCACCACCGCACCTGAAATACCCAATTCAAAGCGTGCGCCGCTGGCCATATCACTCAAGATGGCTTGAACGGCGGCAAAGTCTGCGAATTCATGGGCTGACAGGTCCAGCTTGTCAGCCGTGACATTAAAGTCAGTAATGAAATCCATCTCATCACCTAAGCCGTGGACAAAGGTATCTGAGCCTTGCTGGCCTGTTAAAACATCCCGACCAGCGCCGCCCCTGTCAACGGCGCCGTAAAAACCAGCCATTTGGGCGCCTACAAAACCAGCCACTGAAGTCGATGAAGCCCCATGCCCGGCGATCGCCGGGCATGGGGCTTTGT
>Ga0181606_10002729_pt1 | contig 15087 bp, 12 predicted proteins | sample 041ome_10_FD_132994 | JGI IMG/M metagenome (GOLD analysis project Ga0181606, IMG submission 132994) | Coastal salt marsh microbial communities from the Groves Creek Marsh, Skidaway Island, Georgia - 041412US metaG (megahit assembly) | ecosystem: Environmental > Aquatic > Marine > Intertidal... | reverse complement strand
GACACTATATTCATCATCCATCTTCATCTTCATCTCTTATGATCTCTTATTCTTATCATCGTCAAAGTACCCCCTCTGAACGAGTTTCGATGGCTTTCGCGTCCACGTCGTATCATCGCTCTCCTCCGTCGTCATCAACCCGTATTCCATCTGCGGACCGACGGCGGCAACATCATCGTCTTTGTTCTAAAAGTAATACTCTTAAGACGTGCTCTGCCATACGGCCGAACGAGATTCAAAACAATGGAAAGATAGAAATAAAAAAAGTCGATTCAGATGCAGATATTCGTGGCGCGGCGTGCGTCAGAGCGCTGTGTTTTTATTCCTATCCTAAAGACCGTTCGGAATTTAGCATCCGAGCGCACCGACTGACAAAAATCGAAGCCGAGTTTGAGGCGATATCGAATAAAATAACAGGCAAGGACGTGTCGTACAAAAATAACGATGTTTTTTGCTATGTTGCCGTAGAAGAACGCGTAAAAGGTGACAACAGAGTGCCAGAAGATCCCGCGATTGTCATTCCGGGCGAAAAGAGCGCAATCGTTTGCGGGACGTTGGATTTGAACGTCGGCGTAAACTTGCCGGCGGAAGAGTTGGTTGGAAAATTTCCCATCGAAGGTAATGCTCGAAAGAAACGATGTTACATGAGTAACGTTTGCGTGTTGGAGTCTCGTAGAAATCTAGGTATAGCAAGACAACTCATAGAGCGCGCGATTGAAGATGCGAAGAACATCAACGTGGAGGAGATTTACGTGCACGTAGTATCGGAAAATATCGCCGCGAAACGCCTCTACGAGAAAGCAGGATTTGTCGTAGAATCAGAGGAGTCGGCGAAAGAGGCTTTGACGAGAATGCACGAACCGAGACAAATTTTACGGTATCGTGGATGATTTCGCGTTGTTTTCATTCACTATTGCCGTTATTATGCGTGTGTATCTATGTTTGAAAAACGTATATGTCTACTTATCTTTGTTGCTCCTCCTGCTGCTGCTGCTGCTCATCGTTGACGACGTCAGATGAAGAAGAAGAAGGAAAATGTCCCATCACTTCTTCGCTTTCTTCGGACGTACCTTCTTCTTGTTCATGTTCTCGCTCTTCTTCTTCTTCTTCTTCTTCTTCTTCTTCTTCTTCTTCTTCTTCTTCTTCTTGTCCTTCTTCTCCTTGTTCCCGTTCTTCTCCCGCGATGGTAATTATGCGAAGAATCTGCTCGATGCTCATTTGTGGATTTGCGGCTTTTAATCTGTGCAAAAACGATTCGCGAAACGGAACTTTTACCAATCTGTGTTCTCGCGTGTGATTTTGCAGGAAACGAAAACGCCCGGCTGCGGCGTAAGCGTTCGCACTCGTCTCATTCAATCCGACTTTCTCGTCGAATTCTTTACACTTACCGCACAAATCAAAACCAAGTGGACATCCGTTCTCGTCTTCTTTGCAATCACGGCACTGATATCTCTCGCCTTTGATTGGATAGCTCCCGCACAAGTCACAACCCACGCCGAAATGTACTTCTTCTTCTTTTTCATCATCCTCTTCTCCTCTTTGGCCTCCTTCTTCTCCGGAGGGTACATTTTCCATCATCACGACTTCTTCTATTTCTTCATTCTCCTCTTTTTCCATGCGCTCTTTAATCTCGAGTGGATACATCTTCTCTAGTAAATGCTGCATCGCTTTGACGACACCCGCTTCTTTGTCGATATCTCCGCCGTAACAGTTTTCAAAGACGCATTTTTTCATATTCCCGCGACGAACACAGTTGAGACAGTACAGGTGGCCACACGTGGCCGCTATCGGGTTCACGAGTATTCGTTTACATTTTGTACACGTGACGCTTTCCGTGAGTGCAGAGGCGTTCGTTTTCAGCTCTTCCTTCAAAAACTTTACAAAAGGCAAGAGGAACTTTTCATACTCCTCCGAACTTTCCCTTTCTCTTTCTAACCGCTCGTCGAATTGCTCTCGAAAGGTCGACAAAATTAACAGCGATAATTGCGTAGAGAGACCTGGCAAAGCGTGATACTGCTTTTTGCACAAGAAACAATGCGAGTTCTCCAAGTTCATAGAGCAGTGACAACAGTATATGCACGATAAATGGCCACAAGGTAGAATAGCTGCTCCAAGAATGAGTTCCAAACAGATTGGACATTCGAACTCTTTAATATTCTCCTTGGCATTGTCTGTAGCCGTTTTAACCGCATCGATGACGTTGCCATCGGCGGTTTCGCTCATTTTCGATCGCGCGAGATGGAGCTTTTCTGACGGCGGACAGGAGAAAAAGAGAAGAAGAAAGATACGCGAATGGGGAAAATGAAGAAAAGTTCGTTAGACTTTTCATATGTGATGAAAGAGATACGAATTTAAGAAAACAAACTCACCCTCATCGTCAACCTTCACTTCACTTTGTGACACCTTCCACTTGCGAAACGATCGTGCTCTACATATCATCGCTATCAGAGATACCCCCCTAAGATAAGTAGAGAGAAAGATAAGGCGTTAATGACGACATTTACGTATCGCGTCGTCAACGCGTTCGTAAACAACGACACGAAAAACGAAGAGTTGAAAGGAAATCCCGCCGCTGTTATCGTTCTTGCGAGTGATGAAAGCGGAAGCATATCGAAAGAAGAGAAGCAAACGGTGGCACGAAAGCTCGGTCTCTCTGAAACGGCTTTCGTTCGGGAAGACGTAAACAAGGGAGGAGGAAGGAAATATTTTAACATCGAGTGGTTTTCACCTACGTGTCAAGTGGGTTTGTGCGGGCACGCGAGTTTGGCTTCTGCGGCGTGCCTTTTCCGTGATGTTTTAGCAGCCAACGGTGAAAAACAAAGTTCTGAACCGATCGTATTTGTATACGATGATGGAAAAAGTGAACTGGTTCTCGAGAGATGCGAAATAACAGGGGCGATAACGATGTCGTTTCCTGCGTCGCCCCCTGTTCCGGTTGCCGACGAGGAAGCTTCGCGCCGAATCGAGCTCGTCAGAGAAGCGTTCGGAGACAGTCGTGAAGCACTCGCCGCATCGCCAGTATACGAAAATTCAATCGGAGATACTTTTATTTATATGGAGGAGACATCCGTTCCATCTGTGGACGAGATATATTTCGATTGCAAGAAGAAAGTCGACTACGAAAAGTTGGGAAAAGTTGGTGGAAGAGGCGTGGTCATTACCGCACTCTCCAATCCGGAGAAAAAGGAATTGATTGATTGCGACTTTGTGTCGAGATTCTTCGGACCAAACATAGGCATAGCCGAGGATCCTGTGACTGGTTCGGCACACTGCGGATTAGCGCCCTTCTTTAGAAATATTCTTCCTTCCTCGATGGATGGAAAATTTCTGCGCGGGTACCAAAAGAGCGCGAGAGGCGGGTTGGTCTTATGCAGAATAGTGGCGGATAAGGTAGAACTTCGCGGATTTTGCTCGTTCGATAAAATAGACACGATAGAAATATAGCATAGAGCGCGCAGATAGAAAAAACTTTAATCCACGATGGATCATTTTTACTATGTAGTTTAAGATTTAAGATTTTGCACTTAATATTTGATAGGTGTGCTTCACTTCTTCACCTTCTTCTTCGTCGTTTGAGATGCCTTCATCATCGTACGATATCTTGCCCAACGGGATTTCGAACGACGATTACGTCATTCAAAACAGCTCGAAGAAACACGACCCCCAATGGGCCGCGAACGCGTCTCGAGGCATCATCTCTTCCCACGGTAATCAGCTCTTGGAAGTGCAAAAGCTTTTACAGGAACTGACGGAACACCAAGACCAAATTCTCGAGTCTATTCCGTTAACCGAAGACGCGGTGCTTTGGGCGTCGCACACGCGCGAATTCATCGAACAGGTTGAGAAGTTACCAGAATACACCAAAAAAGCGCAAGCGATCGAGGCGGAGATGCAAAATTTGACAAAACGAATCCAACGAGCTAAAGAGCGCGTACAAAAGTTGAACAGCTAGCTCGGGGTAATATCAACGAAAAGTATCTGTGTTTTGGGCGTAACACGAGAAGAAAAAAATATTTCGATGAAACGAAAACGCGCGGTTTCCTCGAAAAAAAAATACTCACCTGCTCGCGAACGCGCTCTTTTTCTTCCCGTCAGAAAGAGAGAGGACAGAACAAGCATTCTCTGTCATGGTGCGACGCGCGAGTGTCGCATTCCTCGCGCTTGTAACGACAGTCGGTTTGACATTCTTAAAACACACAGTGAGCGCGACAGAAACGAGCAGAAGGAGCCTTCTACAAACAGATACGTTTTCGTATCAGAACACTGGCTTTTGCACGAGAGAAAACGTTTTATATGCGTCCGTAGGAATCGGGTGTGGAGCACTTCGAGACTTCGCAGAGGAGGATGAAGACAGAAAGAACGCGTGTTGTTTGATTCTAAGCGAGTTGAACGAAGAAAAGTGCTTTTGTGAGAACAAAGTAGCTCCCATCTTGCAGCAGTCTCAGGCGAATTTCGTGAGCATGTTCGTTTCGGCGTACGACGTGTGCAACGGGTTGGAGATTTATGGCGGATGGAAATGTTCAAAATTTCCCAGACAGGCCTTTTTGCAACCGCCCCCGCCACCTCCATCGGATGAATCGTATCCACCATATCCTCCTTCGCCACCAAGTTCTCCAACTTCCTCAGAAACTCCTCCTCCGAGAACAGAAACCGTGGATGTTTGCTCCATCGCTTCGCAAAATCCTGACTCTCTGCTCAATCAAAAATGCGACAAACTTCCGTTTTTGAGAGAGAATTTTGAAGACAGAAACCCTCTGAGTTTGCTTTCGAGATGTTGCGAGCAAATTGAAGTTCTCAACAGCGCGTTATGCTTTTGTGACGAACGATTTCAAAAAGTCATGAACGACAACGAACGCAAATTTAGAGCTCTTTTCGCCGCCGTGCCCATTAAATGTAGAAATACCGCGCGAATGCAAATATATTACGGCAGAGCGTGTTCTGCGTACGACGATATTGGTATACCAAACAGTCCACCTCCACCACCGAGGTCGCCGCGACCGCCGAGAGCTTCTCCTGATGTGTCCGCTCCATCCTCCGCCGAAGATTCTGCGAACGAGAATAGAAACGATTGGTCGAATGTGAACGAATCTGAAGAGAATAACAATCGAAACGATCTTTTTGGTTACTGGCGAAAACCAGGAGGGCAAATCTTCAATAGTGGATAAATACCCACGGGTTTGTTTTGTTTAATAAAATAATTTTGTATATTACAGTCAGGCAGTCGTTTTTAAAAGCAAGGTAACCATAGCTGTACGCTCGCAATCTCTTGGCCTTTCGTTTCTATTGTGCGCATGACCCCTCCCGCTTGATGGATCGTATCTGCAGCTATTCGTAATGACTGGTCATCTTCGGGTATAATCACCGTATCGCACAATCTATTTTCTACATCGGTGACGCGCACGGCGACTAATACACCGAGTGTCATCGAATTATCAACTTCTAATGTTTGAGGTCGTACGGCGACGTCGATTCGTCCTTCGCTCGGCGCCATGACCAGAGCCGAATCAATCATGCGCGCAATCACGGAACGCGTCACGTTTTCGTCGACAGAAACGCACGTAGAACTTTCGTTAGTACCATCGCCTCCTCCATCGATTGGTAAGGATGCAATCATAGAAACACCAGCTGAATTTGCTATTAGTTCCGAAGTCGCCAGCAACGCTGCTACGATGGGCGTCACGTCACACTTTGAGACCGGCTTCGTTGATCTCGAGGAAGACGGTAAGAATATTTTCTGAGACGCACTCTTTGGCGGTTGGTTCAGCGCTCTACCTATACTGCTGCTTCCGCTGTTCATTTTCGATTCAGCGGAAGAAGAATTAGTAGTAGAAGAAGATCGATTGTCACTGGCGGAAGGTAAGGATGCAGCAAACGGAGATAGGCCTTCGTTTGGATACAGCGCGTCTTCGAGCTGTTGACTCAGCGTAGCGAGAATATCTCCCTGAGCCATGATAGCATCCGCCATGTCACCAGCAGGTGACTCTTCGTCGGCTTTCAGATACGTTTTCAGCATACCGGTCATCGTGCGGAGTGCCGAGAGTGGCACCCGTGAGTCATATAAATAGTCTCCAACGTTTTGTTCTTGTGCGTATGTTTTCTTCATGAGCAAGACCGCGCGCTTTTGCATGGCCCATACGGGCACAAATGCTTCAGCTCCATTCTTCAAGCACTGTCGCTCTCGCTCGCCAAACTGCTCTTCTCGATCTATGTTTTGATTCAAATTCATTCGTCTTTTACTTCGGTTCTTTCCTTTACCTTTTCCTCCGCCTGAGGACCCGAACCCCGCCGCCGGTGAGTTCGTCGATATATCTGGGAGTGGCAACTCTCCGACGAGTAAACCGATGAGCAAACCTTCCAAGGTCAACGGAACAACCATTGCGTTCGTTGAAGGTAGGAAGAAATACTCTTTGTTCAACAGGAGTGTTTCGGCGGTGATGTTCGTTTCATCGACCGATGCCCCCCACGCGTCTGAGCCGTTTGATCTACTGAATGATGATGGTACCAACGAAGTCGACAGTTCAAATGTTTCCTTGCTGCTGCTATTACCGTTATCACTGTTGTTAAGTGTGCCACCGTTGTTATCGAATACGTCTCCATCTTTTGTATTGTTCATTTCTTCTTGTTCTGAAACCACGTTGCTCCAGTCGAACGAGTTGTTTATGGAGGTGAAATTCACCCCTCTGTTCGAAGACGAAGAAGACGAGGAAGAACGTCCTCCTCTATTCGTGCTAGTGCTGTTTGCATTTGAATCCATACCAGTGTACAGGGTTGGAAAAGAGGCGACTTGTGCTAATCGCAAACCTCCTCCCGAGCGTTCTTCGGTGAGATATAGCATACATTTGGCGTCGTTCCCGAGCGCGTTCGCGACGAGTTCCACGTGTTTTTCGCAATACAGCGCAAACATATCCTCCGTGCTCGATTGCCTCTGCAAAGACCTCGTTTCTTTATCGCCTTCTTCTTCGTCGTCCTCTTCTTTTTCTCCTCCTCCTTTGTTTGCTGTTTGTTGCAACAACGCCGCTTCGCCGCCGTCGTTTTGGTTGGTTCCTTTCGTCGCGAGAATTCTGCTCCGCGCAATTCTGCTCGAATTACGACGAGAAGAATTCTGTGCTTGTTGTTGTTGTTTTCTTCTTCCTCCTCCTCCACTGTACGTCGTCGTCGTCGATGCTAGCAATGAAGACGAATAGCATCTCGTCCGAGCTCTCACTGCATGAAGACAGTGAGAGAGCCTCGTCGTCGTCGTCGTCGTCCACGTGGAGGTCATATTTGTTCTGAGGAATTGTGTGAGCGTGTTTTAGATAATAACCAAAAATTACAATTTCTTTTTCTTCTTCTTCAGTTCTCCTTCTTCTCTCTATTATTGTTCTTCCGATTGAACGAAAAGCATGGCACCGTTGGAGGAGAGCTCTGAGACTTCAATCAACAGCTCGTCCGTTCGGTGAAACACTTTTCGAGGGAAATTCGATACTAGACTATATTTCGTTTCCGAAACGCATTCGAGCGTGTCCACGAAATCGTACACGTCGTTCAAAGTCGACTCTCTCGAAGCGAAGCGTCTCTCGACGCGACTTCCATCCGCCATACGAAATGCAATTTTAGTCACATTTTCCGTGACGCTCATCTCTGGTTCTGGTTTTAAGCGCGCAGCTTTTTCTTCCCGGCGATTCTTCAAAGCCATCGCGCGCTCTTCTTCTTTGCGTCGGTTTTCGCTTTCAATTCTTTCGTTTTCCAATCGTTCGTTTTCAGCTTCCTTCAAGCGCGCTTCCTCCTCTTCCATCTCTTGAACTCTTTTCGCCTCTTTCGCAGCATCAGCAGCTAACGATGCCAGGAATGCCGCGTCTTGCTCTTCCCTCAACAACCTATCGTTTTCGGCGGCTTCGTTCCGAGATCGCGCCTCGCTCATTGAACCGGATGCGTCTTCGATGGACTTTTCCAAAACTTCGAGAAGTTCGTCGCTGTCGCAATACCCTTCAACAGACACGACGAGCGAAACGCGCGAGCCAGACGAATTAAGCAGCGCACAGTATGGAAAGGACGAAGGCGAGACACCGAGCGCGAGCAATAGCGCGTCTGAATTCGAGACGTCGCCTCCCCAAGCCACGAACTTTTCGTTGACGAAACTCGCGACGTTTGGATCATTCAAAACGTCTTTACAGAAACCGAGCGCGTCGTCGTGTATCGGAGAGTGCAAGTAGACAAAGCACAGCTTATATTCCGACTTTGCCATTCGCAACGCGTCTGAATGCGAAAGTTCGACGAAGTTTATCAAACAGTTTCCATCGTTCTCGTTCATAAACGTTCTTCGAAACTCTTTCGCCGCTTCGATCGGGTCGCCTCTCGTCGGTCCAACCACCCCTCTTCCTCTGGCGCTGGCCGCTAAGTACCGTTGGTTGAGACGATGCGCTCGAAACGCTCGCGACAAAGAACTCAGCACGTTCGATGGTAATATCTTTGATAAAATCGTACTCGTAATTTTCACCGCCACGGAGAGAAGGCCAAACACCGCTCGCACGGGAAGCAAAGGCACGAGTTGTTGTTGTTGTTGTTGATTCGTAGCATTTTCGTGCCTCGTTTGCTCTTGTTCTTGTTGTTGACTACGTCTATTCTCGTTTCCTCTTCTTGTTCTTCTATCGGTTCCATCTCCATCTATCATGACTAAATCATCATCCTCTTCTTCTTCTTCTTCTCCGTCAACGATATCGATATCGTCGGGGAGTTTGATTGCGTCGTTCTCGGTAAACTGTAAAGAGCCATTGAAAAACGCATTACACGCGTTTTCCAAAGAGTTCCCGTAATGTTTCAGAGCGTTTCGAGCTTGCGTTGGATTCAGTTGCGCGATTTCTACGAGCGACTGTATCGCAGCTGCGTCGATGTCGTCGTTGTCGTCGACCATGGAGAAAAGGTTGTTGAGGAATGACGAGAAAGATTAAAGAAGGTTGAAAAGACACACTGCTTTTTATTCGATGTGAAAAAATTATAAAATTACAATGATGAATGTTTTGTACACATGCAAAGAAGAGAGTTTTTTTTATCCATCGGTGGAGTTGTTTGTACCTTCACCGCCCCCGCTATTCGTGGTGGTATCGGACCCGTCGTTGTTGTTAATGTTGTTTGATGAAAATAACTCGAGCGAGGAGACGACGAACGGCTTCTCCACCTGTTTCAGGTCTGGAACTTTGTTGCCCGCGTCCTCGATGCACTTTGCAAGCACGCTTTCGTTTTCCGCGCGAATGTCGCGCTCTGAAGCGAGCTTTTCCACCGCTTCTCTCAGTTTCATATTTTCTGTCGCGTACCGTTCTAATATGTTACCTAGCTCCTCCGTTTCCGCTTGCTTCCGGAGTCTAGAACGTCTCGCCGACTCTCTGTTGGACTGTTTTCTTCTTTGCCGTTTCAACTCTCGGTCGTCCGCGGTGGGTGTTTTATTCGAGGTATCAATAGTGGCTATCGGTGATACTACGGTGGCTTGCGCGGTCTTGTTTCTGCTGGTTTTGTTGTTGTTGTTGATGATGGTGGCATCAGGAGGAGTAGTAGTGGTCGTTGTGGTCGTCGTCGTCGTCAACGAAGCGCTACTGTTGTTCAATCTCTTCCTGTCTTTAGTGATGGCGTTGTTATTGTTGTTATTGTTGTTATTGTTGTTGTTAGTTGTCAGAGGTGGGTGCTGGTTCATCTCTGTTTTTATATTTGCCAATTTTATTTGAGCACCCTGTTTTTGCGGGTGTCCAGTATTACCAACAGCGAGAGTTTTCGTCGGTTTTTGTGGATTTTGTTGTGGATATAAAGGAGGTGCTCCCATCATCATACCTGCCGCGGCCACCGCTGCCATGTCCGGAGAGAGCCCATTCGCTTGCGGTTGTAACGCGCTTGTTGCCATGAGTAAGTGTGCCGCAAATGCTGGGTTGTTTAAACTTGCCGCCAGGTGTGGATTGTGGAAGTGAGGGGGCGCTAATCCCGTCGGCGTTTCCTGCGTGACGTTTCCTCCTTTTTGTTGTTGTTGATTATACATCGCGGCGCTATACGCTTGCGCCCAGGAATTTTCCATGCTATTTGAGGCATTCATCATCGCAGTTGTCGTCGTCGTCGCCGTTGGTTGTTGGAGTTGCTGCTGTTGCTGCTGCGGTCGATGTTGTTGCATACCATTCGGCGCGGTTTCTCGAGAAAGGCTCGCATTTGGATTGTGCTGTTTCGTCGCCATCTTGAGCGTTCGATGAAACGCTCTGCTTCTTCCACGACTGAACCTCTCGTCGCGCGCAAAGGTGGAAACAACAGAGAAACTAGGAGAGGCTATTCGTGCTAAAAATACAGAGTATTCGGCCAGATCGGATCTAGACTCGTGCTATTCTTTTCCCAAGCAGAAAGAAGTGCGTGCGTTTTTCTTTTGAACTCTGACGTCACACGAGAGAGAGAGCAAAGAGGAGACCACGACGACAAGCATTTGAAAATTGAGCGGTGGGGTTGAGAGCCAAAATGCCACGAGGAAAAAAGAAAGATTTTTGTCTTGCATGCATAAAAAAAAACAAAAGTCTTCCTCTACGCAAAGACCACATCATCACCGAGTCGTGGTACCAGTAGTACTCATTATTAAATTAAGTTGTTATCATCAACGCAAAAGTTGGTTCATCTCTCTTACATCTCGCTACAATTTTTTTATAAAACTAATAATATATTAATATTAAAACTCTTCTTGCGCAACCGATTCCGCAGTGCTGGCGTTGGCGGCGGCTTGAATTTTCAGTTCGAGCTTTCGATCTCGTCCAGCTTGGATCAACGCTTTCGTGTCCCCGGGTTTCAACTCACCTCTTTGCATAGCTTTCACCATTTCAGTCGCTTCTCCTCTCCGCAACAATCCCTTCACGTTTCTTTCGCCGGTACCAAAACACACCGGACAGACTCTCACGCCTCTGCCGTAACACTGCGGACACTCGGTAAACTCGTACGTGTCTTGCACGCGTTTTCTGTTCAAAGCTTTCCATTTACCGGTTCCGCCACACATATCGCACGGAACGATACCAGTGCCACCACACTCGATGCACTCGGTATCTTCCAACGCAAACGCCGCGTTATTGTTGATATTTTCTTCCGCCGCGCTCGCAAAAATCAAAGCACCAAACGCAGCGGCTGTTCTCGAAAGAAACGTGCGTCTCGATTTCGGTTTCGTCGTCGTCGCTGCTTCGTTTCTTCTTGTTTGTGTGTACTCCCCTCCTTCTCTTTTGCTGTTGTTGATGTTGATGTTGTTCTCGTTGTCATCTGTGATCGCGTTCTTTGCCGAAGCGATCGTTAAACAGTGGTGTTTGCCTCGTCTCAAAGTCCAAAATGATTTCGACGACGACGACGACGACGATGATGATGATGATGAAGATGATGATGCGACTTTTTTTGAGGTCAACGCCGCCGCGCTTTGACTCGACGCAGATGAAGAGTGTTGCGTTCGTTGCATTGAGACTCTTCCTGTGCCTCGACAACACTTGCACGCGTGTTGGTGCGCGCGAGAAGAAGAACTACTCCCCGTCGTAGTACACGTGAACGAAGACATAATCTGTTTTCTCTTTTTTTTGTGTGCTGATTGTTGTTTTGTTTGTGGTTGTCCCTTATATAGATCTCTCTCGCACCGAAATGGGGGCGGAAGAGGAAAAAAAATTCAAAAAGAAAAGTTGGCACTCACATCCCTCTCAACAAAAATTTACTTGAAGCGCGCAGGCAGAGAACACACACACACACACACACGCAAAGAAGAAGAAGAAGAATTTAAGAAGTTAAAGAAGAAGTTAAAGACGAAGAAGACAAAAAGAAGAAGGAAAAATGGCGAAAGGAAAATCCGTGGCCGATAAGAGAGCCATAATTCTCGGAATCTTTCACGAGAAGAAAGAGCCATTCCTCTTGAAAGAAATCGAGAAGTTAGCGTCAAAGAAAGGCGTGGTTTTGCAGAGTGTTCAGGAGATTTTGAAAACTTTGACGGACGACGATTTAGTGAAAACGGATAAAATCGGCACCACGAATTGGTTCTGGTCCTTTCCGAGCGAACACGCGACCAAGTTAGAACAGAAGAAGAATCAGTGCGACGCGGAATTGAAAGCGTTGGAAAAACAGCTGAAAAAAATCGAGGAAGATATTGAAAACGAAAAGACGACGAATAAAGAGAACGACGCGTCGTCGTCGGCTCAGGACAGAAAGAACGCGGAGATGGCATTACAAGCGGCGAAGGATGAAAACGCAAAGCTTTTGAAAGAGCTCGCGAAGCTTGAAGAGAGCAATCCAGAGTTGCAAGAACAAGTCGCTAAAGGCGTGGATGCTATGCGCGGCGCGGCTGATCGATGGACGGATAACCTCTTCCTCGTGAAATCATGGGTGGACAAGAAGATGGGAGATAAAGAACAAACCAAAGCTTTCTTTAAACAACAAGGCGTTGATTTGAACACGTTGGACTACGTTCAATAATTATCAGAAAAACGAACAGGAGGAGAAGAAACGCGCGAAAAGAGAGAAACACAAAACACAGCTTACATAGAAAACTTAGAAGAAGAAGAAGAAAAATCTGTAACAACACTACCACGACGAGAAATACACACGATTACTAAGATACACCATTACTTACTGCTATGAATATGCTACAAGTGTACGAGCTATTAACTACGCAAGCTATTACTTATGGACTAATATTCTTCTTTAAGCCGCACCTTCTAAAACGAGAACATCTTTCGCGGACAACGGTTGCGATTTCGGAATTGGCGGTCGTTCGTTCACCACCTTTTGTATTTCTTTCGTCGCCTCATCCGCCGCAGTTGCTTTCGTTTTCTTCCTCAAAATGAAAGTCGTGTAGTATCCAGCGGCTTCCCACTCTTGCTCTGTTAACGCGGCGTTTAAAGATTTGTTCAAAGGCTTCACAGCGGTGGCGTAGAGAAGCGACTGACCGTCTGCGTTTCTGGGCACCAACGATTTTCCATCCGCCGGGCTACCGCCCGGCGGTTGCATCAAATGAAGCCACAACTCGTGCACGGATCGATACTTTCCCTCTTTGGGCAGATTTAGCATTTCGTGCACGTACTGGTGGAAGTTTGTCCACCTCATGATTTCCAAGTCGTACTCCTTCGCCAACTCGGCAAAAGTAACGAAAGGAACCAAGGACTCTTTACAATCAGTCACAGCGTCTTCGAGCGTAAACGAATACTCGATGCCAAAACCGGGCGGTAAAAACTCTTTCTTACAATGCTTCTCGTCAAAATTGACTTCAATGACATCGTTACCGAATAATAAACCGTCCGTTTGCCTTAAATTTCGCACTAGAACGTTCGAATCGACCGTCGTTCCTACAAAGTGCCCGCCCGGGCGCAACGCTTTGCTTATGTTCTCGAACGCTTTGCGCGCACGCTTTTCCGTCGAGAACGAGTAGTGGATGGCAAACTGACATGAAACAACGTCAAAGAGACCGTTCACTTTTTCTCCTAAAACGTCTTCCAAGTCGTGGACGAATGCGTCGCCGGCGATAAACGTCGCTGGAAACGTGTAGTCGCCTTTGTTGTATCTCTGGATGGCATCTCGTCGAACGGATTCTAAGGCAATATCAATCCCACAATAATACCCAATCTCAGCCTTCTTAAACTTGCCCAAATCTCCACCCTTTCCGCAGGCTAAATCCATCACTCGGTCGTCCTTCTTCGTCACCGTTTGTATCAGAGTTGATTTCACAAAGTTGTTCAAACACCTCAAGTTATAAATCGGGGACTGTCTTCTCTGTTCTAAATTTTGGTTTTGTCTTTGGGAGTAGTGTTTCGCCACGAGCGTGGCCTCGTTGACATCGTAATGGTTCTTTCCTCCTCCTCCCTGTCCTCCTTTCTCTAGCTCTGCTGGATTTGCATCGTCGTCGGCGACGACGTTTCTCGTTCGTTTCATGATGTGTCGTCGTTTAAACAGAAAGAGAGAGGTTTTAAGGCATATCAGAACAAGTACTCGTAAACCGCTCGTTGTTGACAGAGTGAGTTGTGAGGAAAACAAATCATTGAAAATTTCTTTACAAAAAAAGTTCCTCCTCCATCACGGGCGTCCTCCTCCTCTCTTTAAGGTGGAGTACAAAAAACGATGATGTCTTCATTTACTATCTTTGCACGTGTTCTGGTGTTGATGTTACTCTCTGTTACTCTCTCTCAAGGCGCGAAATTACCCTCGAAAAGAGTCGGGGACAAAGCTACGTGCGTGGCCTGCAACGCAACCTTAACGGAAATCGGGAAGGATATCAGAGACAAGTCTAAGTTTATCGGTCCGGAAGAAGTAGTCATTGAAAGCATGTCGAACGTCTGCTCAGAGGTGAAACGGTTCATCACGTATAATTACCCACCGCCGGAGATGCAAAACGCGTGCAGAGAGATCGTAGGCACGTACGAGGAGAAAATAGAACGGTTGATGTATAAATACGCCAAGACTGTAGAAAAGAATAAAAAAAAGAAAGGCGAGGATAGCGATAGTGGCGGAGAGAACGAAGCGCAAGAGGAAGCGATGATGGATGATATATTCATGAAAGTGTGTAAACGAGAGGCGTGCAAAGGGATAGATTTAGAGACGTACATGCAAATTGAAAAGTCGGAATCTGGTATGAGAACAAGCGGGATCGAAGCAACCGGTCAGTTTGCGGACCAAGACGAGTTATAATGTATTGTAGTTTGTGTTCCCTAGCATGTGCTCTGTAGCAAAATTTTTTTACAACACGCACGCGTTCATTTACTCACCAAATCTCTCTCTCTCTCACTCTTTTCTCCACTCTCTTTACATTTTCTCCTCTCTCTCTCCCTCTCTCTCTCTAACTATATTGATTTATAAAACATGACGATGTGATTTCTCTCTTACAAATTCACGCAAGCGTTTCTCACGATAAAAAAACTTAGTTGAAGATGTTCACGGCACCCGGGTTCGCGATGTGCGAGGTCAAGTTGGTCAACGGAGACACACCAGTCGTCGCGCCTTGGACGAAGCAGCCGGCAATGGCGACCATCGCCAAACGACCGTTTTTGATTTCCTTCAACTTCAACGTGTCCAAATCCTTCTTCGCGTAGCCGAGCTTGTCAAACAAGCCACCCGGGTAACCAACGTCCGTGTTCGTGTCGT
>Ga0181606_10002701_pt1 | contig 15182 bp, 14 predicted proteins | sample 041ome_10_FD_132994 | JGI IMG/M metagenome (GOLD analysis project Ga0181606, IMG submission 132994) | Coastal salt marsh microbial communities from the Groves Creek Marsh, Skidaway Island, Georgia - 041412US metaG (megahit assembly) | ecosystem: Environmental > Aquatic > Marine > Intertidal... | reverse complement strand
TCCGCTGCTATACCTACATCAGTTGCATGAAATATGCCATGGAGGCATGTTTTGAATCTGGCAAAGAAGTCATCATCCTCGATAGGCCCAACCCATTGGGCGGGTTGAAGATGGCTGGCCCGATGATAGACTTGGAGTGGATAAGCTATGTTGGTGCATTTCCCATCCCCTTTGTGCACGGTATGACCATCGCAGAGATTGCGCTTTGGTCTAAGAAGAAATCGGGCGTGCTAAACTTAGAGGATGGTTTTAGAAAAGCCGGAAAATTAAGTATTGTACCGATGACTGGATGGCGTCGATCCATGACCTGGCCGGAAACCAAGCTGAAATGGCACCCCACATCACCTAATATTCCTACCCTTGATGCGGTCGCCGGTTATCCCATGACTGGCCTTGGAGCTCAATTGGGCGGATTTAGTCATGGGATTGGAACCAAGCACCCTTTCCGTTTTCTCAGCTTTGAAGGTAAGTCTGCTGATGTACTGAAATCGGAATTGGAGTCGCTGAAAATCCCTGGCCTTTCCTACAAAATCCTCGATTTAAAAGATGCCACCGGTAAACCAATTCGAGGAGTTTACCTGGTGGTCAATGATTGGAAGAAGTGGAATCCCACAGAATTGGCTTTTGCGATGATGTCTTTATCTGCAAAGTGGGAAACACCAAGCCCCTTCCACGGAGTTAAAAAATCGGAAGCGAATCTATTTAATAAGCATGTGGGCTCTACTGAGTGGTGGAACTATTTGCAGGCGACCAGGCAGGGTGTGGACAGGAATAGATTTTCCCGAAAATGGGCAAAGGAGGTCAATCAATTCAGGAACTCGATTCAGCCTTTTTTGCTGTACTGAGATAAGTTTACCTGGCGAGGTCTTCCTGACTTAAGATTTTCACATGGTGGAGCTTAAGTGACTCCTCTGCTGTATCTTCATCCTCCATTGCCACGGCCAATACGGGTTTTCCGTGAGGCTGGTGCATAAAGGAATAGACATAGTGAATATTAATTTCGGTACGGAACAAAGTTTGGGTAATCCGGGAAAGGGCATCCTCATTCTCAAGTTCCACCGCCAGAATCTTACGTTCGGTAAAACTGATGGACCTTTCCTTTAATAGACGGGCCAAGTCCTTGGGGTAGTTCGGTACCAGGCGGATAACCGCAGAATCGGTAGTGTCGAGCACTGAAATTGCGAGAATGTGTATGTCCTGTTCTTTGAGCATGGAAACAAAATCATTCAGCCAGCCAACCTTGTGTTCAGCATAGATGACAAATTGCCGGATTAAGTCTTTGCCTGGGTTGCGAAGGGTGGATGAACCCTCATTTAAATCAGTCATAAGTATGAGTAGTGAAAAAGAAAAGAATCAGAAAGGCAGGTTTGGGCCATGGGTAGATTGAACGCTTGCCACTTTAAATTAATCGATGCATAGCTTTATACTAGTAATACTATTGATGAAAGGGATACCTCTATACTTTCTAAGCATTTTTCTTGTTAATCAAGTACTTATTGGAAGTGCGGGATCCAAATGGTTGCAGTCTGCTCTGCAGGATTTGGAAACTGCTGCCAGTCGGGGGGATGCTTATGCCCAGGCTTATCTTGCCCTCTGCTATATACATGGAGAAAAAGAACTGGATATTTCCCTTCTCGAAGCTAGGTATCTTGCCGAAAACTCAGCCAGGCAGTCCCATTGGTTGGGCGATTTTGCTTTGGGGTATCTCTCTCGCCTGCCACCACTTGGTCCTGATCCTCAAAAGGTAAGTTCGCACTATCTCAGGGTGTTCAGGGATCCGGACGGCCGAGTGATTAAACAGGCCGCCTTGGGGGATCCTCTGGCTGCTTTCGCATTGGGGGAGATTCTTACGGCCGAGGAAGTGAAATCTTACCTTGAACCCGATTTAAAAATGGCTGCCTCTTACTACGAACTTTCTGCTTATGCAGGCTATGCTCCGGCCGCCGTCCAGTATGGCCTGATGATTCTTCACAATGTGGTTGCAGGGGTGGATACGGAGTCAAATCAGGCAAAGGGGATTCGATTACTTCAGGATGCAGTGGATGACAAACTGCCAAGTGGTCATCACTATCTTGGCCGCTGTTACCTGGAGGGAACCGGTGTGGATGTCGATAAAACCCTTGCCTTTATCCAATTTCAGGCAGCTGCGGACCGGGGTTACGGTTCGTCTCAGTTAATCTTGGCTAACTTTCACGCGCAAGGGGTGACGGGTCCGCCCGACTTCAAGCAAGCGATTCATTACGCACAACTTGCTGTTGAGCAAAAAACCGCTGGTGCAGTTGAGGCTCTGGGTAAAATTAATGCCATGATGGATGATGCGAGTTTGGATGATCTGGGCGACTTCCCTGCTGAAGCATCCTTGGAAGAATCCATTCCAAGGAATGCATTGGACGATCTTCCTGAGCCCCCACAGGTCACTTTTGCTCCGGCTGTTTCAACGAGGACGGAAGCACCGAGCAAAAGTTTTCGTATTCCCTCTCCCTACGGGCAAACAATAGGCCCAGCTCCGCAACAGCCAGCTGAGGCAATCCCCGCAAATACCGCAACCACACCCATATCCTCTTCTCCCTCAGCTAGAATACCTTCCGCTGACAAGCCTGAGAATGCAAAAGAACTTTGCGAGCAGGGCAAGCGAGCCTATTGGGGGCAGAGGCAGCAGGTTGACTTTATGGCAGCAGCCCGCTTGTTCGAACGAGCGGCCGAACAGGGCAACGCTGAAGCTGCCCGTTATCTTGGTATTATTTATTTGCGGGGCAAGGGAACTTCAAAAGATTTAGTTCAAGCAATGAAGTGGCTAGAGGAATCAGCTGCGGGAGGGGATGAGTTGGCTAAGAAAAACCTCGTATCGCTGAAAGCGGTTCTTGAAACCAATTAAATTAGTTTTCTTTTTAATTTACCCTTCGGCTGGATTGTCCTATTAAAGATAAATTCCATTTAGGAGAGATGGCAGAGTGGTCGAATGCGCTGGTTTGCTAAACCGGTGAGGGGCTAATTGTCCCTCCACGGGTTCGAATCCCGTTCTCTCCGCCATTCAATTAAAGCTAAGGCAAGCGGACAATCGAAATTCCGCTTTGGTTGGCGTTAGTTTCGACTAAATTGTTTTGGTTGTCCAAAATCCTAAGTTTGGTTCCTGAAGAACATGTCACTGTAATTGGGCCAGAATAGGAAATCGGTTTGCTGTCGCCCTTTTTCATTTTTAGCCATTCCAGTTCCACTCCCTTGTCATCTTGTACGAGTGCCCAAAGGTCAGCGTCGGCTTCTAGGGTGTAGCGTTGAAGGGAAGTTTGTGTAAGGTTCGGTTGCGGTGAAGCGAACGATGGCGGAGAAGGGCTTGCGAGGGATGAACCAGTTGCTGTGGGCTGAATGTAAGTATTACTGGCAGATTGACTGCTGGAATAAGTGGATTCGTTGGCCGGATTATTGCGAAAATTCTGCGGAGCAGGAAAGTTGGCGTAGGGGGGGGGGGCATCAGGGATTTCTAAGGGTCTGCTCCTAAAGCAACCTGAAAAAACTAACATTCCACCTAATAGGAGGAAATAATTGGACGCAATTTTCTTAGACATATCGTGGGAACCCAGAATAACCGGCAAGTTCAATTGGCTAATGAATTAAGGAATGCCCGCAACAGAAATCGTCTTGGAAGGTATAGGAATTTGCCATGGGGAAAATCTAGTTTGGTATAGGGAAATTCAGAGATTGGCTCAATTTCGTAGATCGGAAGGACAAAATCGACTATTGTATAGGGAACAATTTAAGCCCACTCTAGAAGGATGAAAAGTTGCCACTTATTTAGTTTACTATGCATAGCATATATTTTTTTTGGACTTCTTCCAGTTCATGGAAACAAGAACGGGCTACCTGTGCACCCAGGTTTACCCGCCAACATCCCGCCGCCTCCCAGTTTCTCGAATGCACCCACCAAAATGGGAAAGTACCAAATCGTTAGTGCGGAGTACTATTCTCAGGACCCCAAACCTTTTCTCTATAAAAGGTTGATCAAACTGGATACCACTAACGGCAAAGCTTGGGTACTTCACTCGATCATTGGACCCAAGGGAGAAAAGAGGGTTTGGCTACCCCTCGAGCAGAAATAATACCTACTTTGGGTTACTTAGGTTTTTGAGCCTGGTTTCAAATCCGGCGATTTTGTTCGCCAACTTACTTGTCCTGAGGGTGAAGTGACCAATAAGTAAGAGGATTCCAATGAGAACGACTAGAAGTTTCCCGACTGGAATGCCAAGGATGGAATGATTCCATGCGATAAAAAGAGAGCTGGTCCCTAAGAAAAGTACCGCAAGCGCACTTCCACAAATCAGTATCCAACCGGAGAAACCTCGAGGTCTTTCCCTCCCGAGGATCTCTCTACTATTAAGCATAAGAAAAATGGAAATTAGGGCAAAAGGTAACATGGCAAGGCTGATGAAGTAGGTTGGGTCGGCAACCCATTGACCCTGATCCGCCCAAATAAAGGGCCCAACAGAGGAGAGAGCGAGGAGCAAAGAACCAGACTGAAATGATGCTCCCTTGTGCGGCTTTCCCAGAACCTCACAGACTAGGTGCCCGTTAATCATCATGAGTACAAGAATCGTCGAGAACGAGACAAGAAGGACAATCAATCCTAGCAAAGTTTGGATCAGTCCAGTTTGCGAAGAGATAGCAGCAAGCCGGCTGATCATACCCTCCACAGATTGTCCCGATAAAAGGTTAGATAATTGAATTTCGGAAGCCGAAAGCTGAGCAATTTGATCATCGATCTGAAAGGGGGCCAGTTTTTCAAACTCAAGAGGGCCGATGTCATAGGCAAGTCGTTCCTCAAGAACATACCTTTGCTGAACGGAAATTGCCTCTGCTGGGGAGGATTCGAGCTTTCCATGAAAAGCGATGGCAGAAAGGACAACCATCGCAGTCGAAAAGATAAAAAATGGAATAAACAGCGTCGTCCATAAATTAAATGAGGCAAAGCCTTTGTGCCCTCTCTCCCAGCCTCTCCCTAAAATGAGCAATGGAAATGCGAATAACAAGTTCACCCCAAGTGTTGAAGAAAAGGTGGTAAGAATGAGAGATCGTTGGTTTTCGCAAATTCTATCGTTCCAAAAACCACCCATTTCTCCTGCATTTTCGATAAGGGCAAGGTAGGCAGGGGCGGGTTGGGTGAAGAGGTTGGTTCCGGGAGCCAGCCCAGAGAATACAGCTCCTAAGCTGACTGAGGAATCAGATAAAAGTAGACTGAGAACGACCAGACAAATGGCGCAAATAAGAAAAACGACTGACTTAATCGTCCAATGAAAGAGTCGGGCCCGTTGACCCGATTTTTCGTACATAATCGAATAGCCGATCGCACTTGCCAGAATGACAACGGCAATGAGTACCTTGCCTCCTTTACTGGAAAGAGATGGCAGAAGAAAGGTGCCGGTTATTTCAGCACCGAAACGGAATTGTGGCATACACCAGGCAAAATTCGTGATCAGTGCGGAGCCCGCGAGCCACCAAGCCAAGGTTGGATTCCATTCATTTCTGAGCAACTGAAATAAACTCTGCTGCGAACCGAGGGTGATATGGCTAATGCAGCAAAGAATAAAAACTCCCAACAGCATGGATAAACTTTGTATCCAAAGACTTTCCAGACCAAGATAGGCACCTAGCCCAATGGAACCAACCATTGCCCCAGAACTAATGGCAGCTCCTGCAAGCCACCAACCAGGGCCTTCCATTTTTAAGAAAGTGAGGGTGCTTGCCAAAAAGTTTTGTTCCTTGGATGCTTCGATCAGCTTACGCTCATGGGATATGGTCGACATATGGGTTTGCCTTTATAGAGCAATTCTCTGTTTTCCGGTCAAGCCGAGCAACCCTCTTGTGGTCATTGAAGAGAAAATGGGCCTTATTTGACAATCATTTTACCACGCATAATAGCAAAATGACCGGGGAATGTGCATACATAATCGTATTCCCCGGTATCAGTGGGAACATCAAAGGTTATAGTATCGGACTCCCCAGGGCCAAGTAACTTGGTATGGGCGAGAACATCGCTTAGTAGGGAGGAGGGCAGGGGATTGGCTGCATTGCCCCCGGAAGCCAGTACCCTTTGCCCGAATGAGAGTGCGGAAATGCCCTTTTTGAGGATGACAAGGTTGTGACCCATGGCAATTTTTGGCATCGATCCAATATTTTTGAAAGATAAAGAAATGGTTTCACCGGGCGAGGAGCTGAATTCCTTAAGGTCAAATTGCATGGCATCATTTCCCGAGATGACCACCTCGCGGGCCGTTTTGTTGTTTTCAGCCAAGAGACCAAAAGGGTGGATTAGAAGGGTTAGCAGACAAATGAGTTTCATGAATTATACTCCTCCTCGATGCAGATTAGACTTTGGACATAGGTGCATACCGGTAGTACACCTCCAACATAAGGATGGACATTGTGGTGCGATAGAGATCTGTGTCTCCGTGGAAGTGTGCACCATGTGGCCAATGGCCATCATCCGCTTGTGCCTTTACGACCACTTGCTGGAAATTCTTGTTCCATTCTCGCCAAAAAGTGCTACCTCCAGATACGCCAGTGGCCTGAAAGCAAGCTTGAGCATGATAATACCATTCATAAACATCTACTTTACTCCAGTCCTCAAAAAGGCGGTTTGTAGTGATGTACTCAAGCCCCTTTTTAGCCTCCTGAGACTTGGCATTTTTCCAAATTTGTAAGGACAGCACACCGGTTCCTGTTAAGCTTGGTTTTCCGGAACCAGACTCGATTTTGTATTTAAAGCGACCCGCAGAGTCTTGGCTCTTTTTTACATAATCGATCGCTTTATCCATCGTATCGTCGACGGTGATATCGGTAATGCCAGTTAGTGCAAAGGCTTTGAGTGCTTGGATACACCATCCGGTTACGGAAAGGTCAACATGAGCACCCACTCCTTGCCCAAACCCATATGCCCAACCGCCATTTGGGTTTTGCCCATCGATCACAACCTGTATGGCTCTCTTGGCAAATTCTTTAAGTTTGGGAATCTTGGTCATGGTGTATGCCTCGCAAATAGCGTAGGTTCGGATGGGGTGAGCATAGGCATCCCTGTTACTCCCATCTTTTAAGCCGATGAACTTGCCACCGCTGTCATATTTGGCCGCCTTGTCGGGAGGAGTCGAGGTGATGAAGTTGATGCCTCTTTTAACGGTCGCACCATATTCTGGGGAATCTTGTAGTTCACAATGGCCAAGATAAGCGAGTAAGGCCATCCCTGTCATGGCATCACGGTGGGCGGGATATCCGCCGTACTTCTCTCCCTTGTCGTCCTTATCATTCAGACCCCATCCGCCGTCTGGGTCCTGAACCGTTTTGAGCCAATTCAAGCCCTTAACAATAGCGGCCTCGGTCATATCCTTCCCGCCACCAGAGCGAAGCCGTTCCACTCTCTTCTTGGGGTCGCATCTTTGCTGCATAACCTTTGGTAGGCTCATGCTAATCCCTTTGAGCGCACTTTTCATCTGCTGGTTATTCATGGTGGCTTGGCTCATTGTTGGGGCAGCCGCGTCTACGACAGGAGCAAGGTCCTTAACATCCAGTTCATTAAAGTCCGGTAAGGTGATATCAGAAACAGCAGTGGTGCGGAACGTCTGCTGGGTCGAAGGTTGTGCTTTTTTCTGGCGTTGCATGAGCTTCACCACCTTTTGCTTTTCCTGTTGTTGTTGCTGCGCGGGCGCACCAGCATCGCCAAAGTCAGAGCCTCCCTCATCACCGACGGGCATCACTATGCTCCAGGCGAGCATGAAGCCTATGATACCGACAATAACGCCAAGCGAGATGAGCAAACTGTTAAGCAACCTGTATTCTCTTAAGTATTTGCCCAACGCACCCTCTGTGGGAGGAACCTCAGTAACGGTTGATTCAGGGGATTCATTTCCCTCTTCGAATTGGTCTGACTCTTCTGAGTATTCGGATTCTTCTGAGTATTCGGATTCTTCGTCCATAGCTATTGTTGGGAAGTTAAAGTTTGAACAAGTTATTCGTAAAGTACATTAAAGGTCAAGCAAGCATGGAAACCTAAGCAATATCGGGAATCATCTGCTGTCTACCTCCTTCCTTTCAATTATGTTTTCTTGGTACCAATGTTCCACGGCAAAAAACAGGCTAAAATTCTATCTGTTTTTTGGTTCGCTTATAACTTCGTCAATTACTGCTCAAGGAAATGTTTCCGACAAAAATGTAACATCCAATTTCCCGGAGATAAAAACAGTTGGGCCGGCGGTTTACGATTTTGGGGGGATTACCATTGAGCAGGAAAATCGCACTTTTTCATTCGATGCTGTATGTAACCAAACAGACAGGCTGGTGGAATATGCCCTAGTGCATGAAGACGGGAAGGTGCACGAATCCCTTTTCCGAACCAAAATCAGTCCAAAGTTGATTCATGCCTGCTTCCTTCTTTTGAAAGAAAGTCCTGCTGTTGCCCCACTGAAAGAACAGGGCCTTACTGGGCACAATAACGCCTTGATAAGGGACCGAGCACTTAAGGTGTTAGTGGAATGGGATGATAATGGCTCTCAGTTTTCGGAACCACTTGCCCGGATGACAATCAAGCAGACCAATCAAAAGCCCCTGGATGTAAGATCCTTCCTTTTTACGGGATCAAAGGTGATTGAGGGGGAGTATTTAGCGGAGATGGACGGTTCGATCATTGCCATCTATGAGGATAGCCGTGCCACCATCAATGCAATCGATGAAGATAATACAAACGACGAAATCTGGCTGGCCAACGGGAAAAATATGCCCCCCTTGGGAAAAATGGTGCGAATCCGCTTGATATTGCCCTCCACAGCCAAAAAGAAATAATTATATCTTTAATCTATGAATTCTCTTCTTCTTTCTTTTTTCTGGAGTCGCCTATTCGCAATGTGTGCGGCTGCTTTTTTTATTTCCGCACCGATTTGCCGAGGAAATGTCTCCGTAAAAAAAGAAATCGAGAGATCCATCGATAAAGGCATTAGCTGGCTCTATAATCAGCAGCAATTACCCAACGGTCACTGGGGAAGCCCAGACTATCCTGCTCTTACCGCACTGGCACTCCGATCTCTTCTCGGACATCCAGATGCACACAAGGCAGGCAAGTACACCAAACAGATTGAGGCTGGATTTGCTTTCCTGCGAAGTAAAGTCCAATCCGATGGAGGAATCTACGGCAAAGGATTGGCGTCGTACAACACTTCCATCAGTTTGCTCGCTTTTCTGCAAAAAAAGGACCCGTCCGATGCCGAGATTATACAGGATGCCAGGCGTTTTATTATTAACCAACAGTCTGATTTTGATCAAAAAGGGGTGACGGATAATCTCTTTGACGGCGGGGTGGGATATGGCTCCACCTGGGCACATTCCGACCTCTCCAATACCCATCTCGCCTTGGAAGCACTTTATTTTGTTAAAAAAAGTAGCAAAGAAAAGGAATCGCCTTTAGTTGATCTGGACTGGGATGCGGCCATTGAATTTGTCTCAAAATGCCAGAACTTACCTCAGGCAAATGACCAGGAATGGGTCAGTGCCGAAAAGGAAGACCTGGGCGGCTTTATCTATTTCCCTGGCAAAAGTATGGCTGGGGAGAGAACTTCAGATGAGGGGCGGGTTTCTTTACGTTCCTATGGTAGCATGAGTTATGCGGGGCTACTCAGCTTCATTTATGCGGAGATGAGCTCCGATGATTCCCGCGTTGTGGCGGTGAGGGACTGGTTAAGTCAGAACTTCACAGTGGAAGAAAACCCCGGGATGGGCATGCAAGGTTTGTATTATTACTATCACACCATGGCGAAAGCACTTACCTTGTCCGGAGTGGAAGAAATTGTCACTGCGGATGAAAAGTCAGTCGATTGGCGTGAGAAATTGGCATTCAAACTTTTTGATGAACAGGAAAGCGACGGGTTTTGGATCAATGAGTCCGGGAGATGGTGGGAGAAGGATCCTGTTCTTGTTTCCTGCTATGCAATCCTCGCCCTTGAGCGTATTTACTATGCTCTGTAAGCGACTGCCTCTGTTTCTTGCCCTCCTTTTCCTTTTGGGTGGTTTTCTGTTTGCGGTTCCCAACCAATTCCCTGAATCCCCAGCTTTCCCTGCTTTGGGAAAAGGGCTAATCGGCGGACTGACCAGCGGATTGAGCCGGGAGCAATCTGTCCAAGCATTACAGAAAAATGGTTTTTTGGGCTACCGCGAGCTTCAGTCTGACCTGATCAAATCGCCGGTGAGGTGGGGTGGCTTTGCCTACGAGTTGACCTGTAAGTTCAATGCCAGTGATGAATTGGAACTCTGCCTAATTCAAGGTGAAGCGGGTTGGCAGGATTTTTTTTACGAGGATATTGTAAGACCACAGTGGCAAACCTTGCGAGGTCGGGTAGACCAGGCTTACGGGAAGCCTGCTCACCGAATCGATTTCCCTGATTACTTCAGCGTTCCTTTTAATGATATGGGCGGCCTGGTGACAGATAGGTGGGAACTCCCTGATCGTACGCTGATGCTGACCGTGCAGACTTATTCCCAGCAGGATTGCTGCACCAGGCAGGTCCTCGACTTTTCTTGCTGTACTTTGTTAATTCAGCCAAAGTAGGGAATTTATCTTCTGCACAAAGAGAACATTAACAACCACAGGCGATGGGGATTCTATCGAAATTTAAAAAAGGTCTGCAAAAAGGCTCAGCCTTGCTTCAAGGTGCTTTTGATAAGGTTTCTCGCAGGCAGTCGATTAGTGAAAATGACTTATTTGATATTGAGGAAGCCCTTTATGGTAGTGACTTTGGCCCCGAAACGACTGAGGCCATAGTTGATGAGATAAAAAAATCGTTTCGCGAAGACAAAGAATTCCGGGGCAGCGATGCCCGGGAGGTCGCCCGGAAGGTATTGTCTGACGCCCTTGCTGGCTCGGAAGGAAGGTACACGCCTTCATCCAATGGAGATTCGGAGGTCATCTGCCTGATTGGGGTAAACGGCTCAGGGAAGACCACGACCTGTGCAAAGCTTGGGCATCGCTATGTGCAGGAAGGAAAGAAAGTCACCCTGGCCGCCTGTGATACTTTCCGGGCTGCTGCTACCGAGCAGCTAAAAGCTTGGGCTCAGCGGCTGGACTTGGATATTACCAGTGGGCATCATGGGGCCGATTCGGCGGCGGTTGCATTTGATGCTTACGCATCTGCCCTTGCCAAAAACACTGATGTCTTACTGATCGACACTGCGGGGAGGCTGCATGTGAAAGACAACCTGATGGATGAGCTTACCAAGCTCAAAAGAGTACTGCAGAAAAAATCCCCTCAGGCACCACAGCACAGCTGGCTGGTGATGGATGGTTCCACTGGGGTCAATGGGTTGTCGCAGGCCAAAGTATTTCATGAAAAATTTGGACTCACCGGTCTGGTTGTCACCAAGCTGGATGGCACATCCAAAGGCGGTGCATTGGTCTCGATTTACCGAGAATTAAAATTACCTATTTTTTACATTGGCTTGGGGGAGCAACCGGATGACCTCCAGCCATTTTCGGTTGATTCCTATCTCGAATCAATCCTGCCCCGACAGATGGAAAGCGTGCTTCCTTAACTCTTCCTGTGTCCCCGTCCTTGTGAACCGTAAATCATGACTGAGCAATTGAAAGTTGAGCTTGGCTTCCGTACTTACCCAATAAGCGTTGGACAAGGGTTACTTTCCGCAATTTGCGAAGTCAGGGAAGCGGCCTTGGCATCGGGGAAGAAGGTGGTCTTCCTTTTGGACGAAGGTTTCAGAAATGCCTATCCATTGGCCTGTGATGAGCTGGTTGGCGGGAATCTTTTCTATGTTCTTCCCTCTGGGGAAAAGACCAAGTCTGTATCCTGCCTGGAACAAATCTGGAATTTTCTGGGTGCTTCCAAATTAGATCGCAGTAGCGTACTCTTTGCCGTGGGTGGGGGAGTCGTTGGTGACCTTGTTGGCTTTGCCGCTGCTACATTTCTGCGGGGCATTTCATTTTACCAAGTGCCGACAACCCTTCTTGCGATGGTGGATAGCTCGGTGGGCGGAAAAACGGGGATTAACCTGCAGGCGGGAAAAAACCTGGTCGGCTCCTTTCATCAACCGGATGCAGTTTGGGCTGATACCTCTTTTTTGGAGCATTTGCCTGCCAGGGAATTTTCTGCGGGCATGGCTGAAGTGATTAAATACGGAATGCTAGGGGATGCGGAACTCTACCATAAACTTTCCCGTTCTGCCTCTCCTCTTACCTTTGACTGCCTGGAACTTGAATCAGTGATCAAGCAGTGCTGCCAGATCAAGGCCAATATAGTTGCGGCTGATGAAAAAGAAACTTCAGGCGATGGAAAGGGTCGGGCTCTTCTCAATCTCGGCCATACATTCGCACATGCCATTGAGGCAGTCGCAGGGTATGGCGTTTACCTACATGGGGAAGCTGTGGCGATTGGTTTGTGCTGTGCACTCAGGCTCTCCCAAAGAATGAATCTATGTGTTGGAGAAAGCTTGCAAGAATTGGAGGGCCTGCTGCGTTCCTATTCCCTGCCCGTTGAACTTAAAGAACCGCTGGTGGAAGATTTGCTCATTGATGCGATGGCATCAGACAAAAAGGTTTCCCGCGGCAAACTTCGCTTTGTGATCATGAAGCAGTTGGGAGACGCCTTTCAAACCGATCAGGTTAAACTGCAGGATGTAAGAATGGTTCTCGGCGAAGTCGGTGCTTCGAGCGGTTCTTAAATACTTTTTAAGCATGGTTGAGTGTGAAGTGGTTGAGGCTTATTTTGAAATCAACGGGTTTTTGGCCCGAAAAAACCCATCCCCTCCACTCGGCATTGGCCGTAAAAATATTGACCCGCTGCCCGAATTCACAGTTTACAATCCGAAAACCGACCAAAATTCCGATAAATTGGGCTTCCGCCTTTTTTCGGGTGACCTAATGCAAGTTCACTCTGCTCAGATTTTTGTATTGGGATGGGAAAACACATCCTTCTCCAACTCACTCCTGTCCAGTGAACCCAGATTAGTTAAATTTCTCCGTCAGGAAGTGGATGCATCACGAATGGGGTTGTCGGAGCAGGAGCCTGATAATCCACAAAACCATCCACTCAGGGTAATCGTTGTGCCCGCATTGCCGGCCAGGCCGGACCGGATGAATGTGGTGGAGCAACACTTCAGGAAACAGGGTGTCCGGGGCGTGCTTACGCTGAAATCGATCCTTGAAAATTTATTCAGGCAAACGCTTCCTTCGAAATTACAATTGGGCGGTGGTCACATTCTGCACCTTTTGCAAATGCTCAAGTCCTATGATTTATTCCGGGATCCCCAGGTGGATATGTTCTTAGATAACCAAATATAATTTCCGTTGAACCCGTCCATCCACCCAACTGCGATTATTGAAGAGGGAGCCACTTTGGAGGAAGGCTGTTCGGTCGGTCCCTTTACAATTATCGAAAACGGAGCCATCCTTGGGAGAGGTTGTGTGGTCAAGGCACATGCCGTGATTAAAGGATCTGCCACCCTTGGGGAAGCAGTGGAAATTGACCACTTTGCGGTGGTGGGGGGGAATCCTCAACACCTCGGGTTTGATCCATCTACACCGTCCAGGGTGGATGTGGGTGAGGGCACCCGAATAGGGGAGGGGGTGACGCTTCACCGTTCGATTGAAAAGGGGGGAGTTACCCGGATTGGAAAAAGCTGCTTTCTGATGGGATATTCTCATGTCGCTCATGACTGCACTATCGGGGAAAGTTGCGTACTGGCAAACGGAGCACTACTCGGTGGGCATGTTTCTTTGGGAAAGCGGGTTTTTATGGGCGGCGGAGCAGCGGTCCACCAATTTGCCCGGATTGGGAGCGGAGTGATGGTGGGGGGTTTGGCAGAAATTTCCGTGGATATCCCACCCTTCCTTATGGTGACGGGACGCAACAAATCATCTGGTCTGAATCTAACCGGCTTAAAACGACAAGGAACTTCCCTTAAGAGCATTTCTGAGTTGAAACGCTGCTACCTTGACTTGATTAAGAACTACGGAAGTCCGACGAAGCGCTCCCAGCAGATGTTGGAGGAAGGAAGCTTTACAAGCACTGAGGCGAAGGAATTTTTGAACTTTCTGAGTATGCAAAGGAGAAGGTATGTCCACCACCGCACCTAGTTTTAACAAGGTGTTGTGATTATTTCTGGTATTGGCTAAGTTGAAATCATGGTAACGAGCGTGAAAGAGGAGCCCAATGTTTTGATGGCGAACGAAAAACTCGTCCGGCTGACCAGTCGTGCCTCCAAAAAAATTACCGAACTCATCCAGCGTGAAAAAGTGGGTGATTTTTTAAGAGTTCGCATCACTGGTGGGGGTTGCAATGGCCTTTCGTACAAGATGAAGTTTGTAGACTCTCCACGGAATGGTGACCTTTATCTTGAAAGCGAGGGGTCCAAGGTGTTGGTCGACTCCAAAACAGCCCTTTACCTTCGGGGTACCACCTTGGACTATTCAGATAAAATGGTCGCTGGCGGATTTAAGTTTTCAAACCCCAATGCCAAGGCAAGTTGCAGTTGTGGGGAAAGTTTTAACCTTTAAGAAATCTTCTCTACCCTGTCGGCATTCTTGTACTTTAATCCTTGCAAATGCTCTTATTTCGATGAATAAATCAGCATTTTGATCTACCCTACACCAGCAAATATGCATAAATCTAACTAACCACATGGCGCCCAAACCTCGTGGTAAAAATAATAAGCGGTACCAAAATAACCGCAATTACATAAGAAAGAACGATAAGATCCGAGCTCGTGAAATACGGGTGATCGGACCAGATGGTCAAATGATTGGGGTCATGCCCCCAGAGGAGGCACTTAAAATTGCCAAGTCCTATGATCTCGACTTGGTGGAAGTTGCAGCAAGTGCCCACCCGCCAGTCTGCCGGATACTGGAATTTGGTAAGTATAAGTACGAGCTAAGCAAAAACAAAAAGAACAAGGAAAAGTCGTCCAAGCGTGTCAAGGAGGCAAAGTTCAGACCCCGCATTGAGGCTCATGATTATATCACTAAGCTTCGTCGCTCCGAAAAATTCCTCCATCAGGGCAACAAGCTAAAGATTACTTTAATGTTTCGTGGACGGGAGATGGAGCACATTAACGTGGGCATGAAGGTGGTCCATCAGGCACTGGATGATCTTTCCGGGGTGGGTCGTGCCGATGATGAGCCTAAATTGAACGGCCGCTTCATTATCGTC
>Ga0181606_10002695_pt1 | contig 15191 bp, 11 predicted proteins | sample 041ome_10_FD_132994 | JGI IMG/M metagenome (GOLD analysis project Ga0181606, IMG submission 132994) | Coastal salt marsh microbial communities from the Groves Creek Marsh, Skidaway Island, Georgia - 041412US metaG (megahit assembly) | ecosystem: Environmental > Aquatic > Marine > Intertidal... | reverse complement strand
TTTTGGCCATAACCTTAGGAGTGTAGCTCAACTGGTAGAGCACCGGTCTCCAAAACCGGGGGTTGGGGGTTCGAGTCCCTCCACTCCTGCCACTTTCCGGTGGCGAGAATGTGAGCCGCAATCGGGCGGTGGACTATATGGAATGCCACGGGCGTGGCGCGAGTGAACGGGCGATTAGGATATTTATGGCTAACCCATTTAAATTTGCTCAAGATGTACGCGCTGAAGTGCGTAAAGTGACCTGGCCGAGCCGCAATGAGACTGTGGTGACAACGGTTATGGTATTTGTGTTGGCCTCTCTCGCGGCTGTTTTTTTCTTTTTGGTTGACCAGCTTTTGAGCTGGGGCGTTTCAACCCTTTTGGATTTGTTGGGCTAGAGCATGGCAAAACACTGGTATATCGTTCACGCATATTCGAATTTCGAACATAAAGTTGCCGATAGCATTCGTGAGGCCGCGCAAGTGGCTGGGCTGTCTGAGAGCTTTGAAGAAATTTTGGTTCCAACCGAAGAAGTGGTGGAAATGCGCCGCGGGCGCCGGGTGAATGCGGAACGTAAATTTTTCCCAGGCTATGTCTTGGTTAAAATGGACATGACAGATGACACCTATCATTTGGTGAAAAATACACCCAAGGTGACGGGGTTTTTGGGCGCGCAAAACAAGCCTGCTCCCATTAGTCAGTCTGAGGTCGATCGGATTGTGGATCAGGTGCAAGAGGGTGTTGAGCATCCCAAACCTGCTGTCCTTTTCGAGGTTGGTGAGCAAGTGCGCGTCTCGGATGGCCCATTTGCAACCTTTAATGGCTTTGTCGAGGAAGTCGACGAAGATAAGGCGCGGCTCAAAGTGGCTGTGTCTATTTTTGGCCGGTCAACGCCGGTCGAGTTGGAATACGGGCAGGTCGAAAAACTCTGACCCGTCGTGGGAGGCAAATGTCCTTTGCCGCACCACAACCATGATCGTCAATGATCTCCAATTGCGGGGGTCAATGATTTCCCCTTGAGGGAAAGAGAAAGGAACGAGAGATGGCGAAGAAAATACAGGGCTATTTAAAGCTTCAAGTCCCGGCTGGCAGTGCCAGTCCATCACCGCCCATTGGGCCAGCTTTGGGGCAACGTGGCTTAAACATTATGGAATTTTGCAAGGCTTTCAATGCGCAGACGCAGGAAATGGAAGCCAATATGCCAATTCCAACAGTTATTACGATTTTTGAAGATAAATCGTTCACCTTTGTAACCAAAACCCCACCGGCTTCTTATTATTTGAAGAAAGCTGCAAAACTTCAAAAAGGCGGAACCGCGCCGGGTCGTGATGTAGCTGGCTCGGTAACCATGGATCAGTGCCGCGAGATTGCACGCGAAAAATTGGCTGATCTGAACACAGCTGATGTAGAACAAGGGGCCAAAATGATTGCGGGCTCAGCGCGCGCGATGGGCTTGGAGGTAGTGGGCTAATGGCATATCACGGAAAACGAGTTAAAGCGGCCCGCGAAGCCGTTGATAAGAAGAAACTCTACGCGCTCGATGAGGCGGTGAAGCTTGTTCGGAGCTTGGCCTCAGCGAAGTTTGATGAAACGGTCGAAGTGGCCTTGAATTTGGGTGTGGATCCACGCCATGCAGACCAAATGGTGCGCGGTGTGGTTGAGCTGCCCAATGGCTCTGGACGGAGCCTGCGCGTGGCCGTTTTTGCCCGCGATGCCAAAGCCGAAGAGGCCAAAGCGGCGGGTGCTGATATTGTTGGTGCCGAAGATTTAATGGAGACGGTCCAAGGGGGCACCATTGAATTTGATCGGTGCATTGCAACTCCCGATATGATGCCACTCGTAGGTCGGTTGGGTAAAGTGCTCGGCCCACGCAATTTGATGCCCAATCCAAAAGTTGGAACCGTCACCACGGATGTGGCGGAAGCGGTTCGCGCGGCCAAAGGCGGAGCAGTTGAGTTCCGTGTTGAAAAAGAAGGCATTATTCATGCGGGCGTTGGCAAGGCCAGCTTTTCGGAAGAACAAATTATTGGCAATGTGAAGGCGCTTGTTGATGCGATCAATAAGGCTAAGCCATCCGGCGCCAAAGGAACCTATTTACGTCGTCTCGCCATCAGCTCCACCATGGGGCCGGGCGTGCGCGTGGATTTATCAGGCCTCAGCGCCTGACACCTAATATCTCTCCTTCGGGAGAGATAGGGGGCTTTGCCCCCGCCTGTCCGAGATTGTCGGTGTGTTCGCACTTAATGTCCGACATGAGACGGGACGTCAGTTTTTCGGATCCCTGAGGGATCTTGTGGGGCTGGACCCGGGACAGTTAGAGCGTCGCATATCGGATATGCGGCAACTATGAACCGGTGGTCAGGTTTTCCTGCCGCCCCCAAGCGCACAGGGTTTGTGCGGATGGAGAGAAAAAGTGGATAGAGCTGAAAAAACCGAGCTCGTGACACATTATAACGGCATTTTTAATGATGCTGGGGTAATTGTTGTGACCCACTATTCCGGGCTGACGGTTGCGGATATTAGCGCATTTCGGAACCAAATGGCGGAGGTTGGTGGCACTGTCAAAGTGACCAAAAACCGTCTCGTCAAGCTCGCTCTCGCAGGCACACCGGCAGAAGCTGCCATGGATTTGTTCACAGGTCCTACAGCCATAGCCTATTCTGATGATCCCGTGGCAGCGCCGCGGATCGCAGCAAAATTTGCGAAAGAAAATAGCAATCTGGTCATCCTTGGTGGGGTGATGGATGGCAATTTACTCGATGCAGAAGGTGTGAAAACGCTCGCCTCGCTGCCGTCTTTGGACGAGCTCAGAGGCAAGCTGGTTGGTCTGTTGAACGCCCCAGCAACAAAAGTTGCTGGCGTTCTGCAAGCCCCAGCTGGGCAACTCGCGCGCATTATGAGCGCGAAAGCTGCGCAGGGTGAAGCCGCTTAAGCGGTTTGCTCGGATTGAACTTTAATGGAGAAAAAAATGGCAGATCTTGAAAAGATTGCAGACGAACTGTCTAGCCTGACTGTGTTGGAAGCAGCCGAGCTGGCAAAATTATTGGAAGATAAATGGGGCGTTTCTGCTGCAGCGCCTGTTGCTGTGGCGGCTGCTCCAGCAGCGGGTGGTGGCGAAGCGGCTGAAGTCAAAGATAGCTTCTCAGTTATCTTGGCATCTGCTGGCGACCAAAAAATCAATGTCATTAAAGAAGTGCGCGGCCTAACCGGTCTTGGCTTGAAAGAAGCCAAAGACTTGGTTGAAGGCGCACCTTCTGAAGTGAAAGCTGATGTTCCTACGGCAGAAGCCGAAGAGATCAAAGCAAAATTGGAAGCCGTTGGGGCGACCGTCGAGCTGAAATAGTTCGGGTGGCGTGGCGACATCGTGTCGCCACGCCCTTTTTGGCGCATGCGCCACGTGAGTTTTTCGGGCCCTGGGCCCAGTGACAAAACGAGGAATAAGAATGTCTCAAACTTTTGCCGGTCGTAAGCGTCTTCGCCGCTCTTTTGGGCGGATCCCGCAAGTTGTTGATATGCCGAATCTGATCGAGGTGCAGAAATACTCCTATGATCAATTCCTACAAGTTGAGACGCCAGAGGGTGGGCGTGACGAGCAAGGTCTAAATGCTGTCTTTAAGTCGGTCTTCCCGATTAATGATTTCGGCAATACGTCGATGCTCGAATTTGTGTCGTATGAATTTGAAACCCCTAAATATGATGTCGAAGAGTGCCAGCAGCGCGGTATGACATTCGCAGCTCCATTGAAGGTAACGTTACGTCTCGTTGTCTTCGATGTGGATGAAGAAACAGGCTCTCGCTCGATTAAAGATATTAAAGAACAAGAAGTCTATATGGGTGACCTGCCCTTTATGACCCAAAACGGCACTTTTGTCGTGAACGGGACGGAGCGGGTGATTGTGTCGCAAATGCACCGCAGCCCTGGGGTGTTCTTTGACCATGATAAAGGTAAAACGCATGCGTCTGGCAAGTTGCTCTTTGCGGCGCGCGTCATTCCGTATCGCGGGTCTTGGCTGGATTTCGAGTTTGATGCCAAAGACGTTCTCTTTGTTCGGATTGACCGCCGTCGTAAGTTGCCAGCAACCGTCATGCTGCATGCGCTTGGCTATGCAGCCGATGAAATTTTGGATCTGTTTTATAACAAGATTAGTTACACCAAGACCAAAAATGGTTGGGAAACACCGTTTATCGCGGAACAGCGGCGCGGATCAAAACCGGCCTATGATCTGGTCGATGCGAAAACCGGCAAAGTTGTTGTTGAAGCGGGCAGCAAACTGACACCGCGTCAGGCGCGCAAACTCCAAGAAGATGGTTTGCAAAACCTCCGTGTTGGCGAAGAAGAGTTAATTGGCCGCTTTATCAGCGATGAGCTTGTAAACCTAGAAACAGGTGAAATTTTTGCTGAAGCGGGCGATGAAATCACCGAAGACTTGCTCGCAAGTTTGGTTGAGGCGGGCTACACGGTCATTAACACGCTGGACGTGGATCTGATCAATAAAGGCCCGTTCATCCGCAATACATTGAAAGCGGATAAATCGTCGGACGAGCTGTCGGCGCTCGAAGAAATTTATCGCGTTATGCGCCCCGGCGAGCCACCGACCATGGAAACAGCGTCGGCCTTGTTTAATGGCTTGTTCTTTGATGCCGAGCGCTATGACCTGTCCGCCGTGGGTCGCGTGAAGATGAATATTCGTCTCGATTTAGACTGCCCTGATGATGTGCGTGTTCTGCGGAAAGACGACATTGTTGCCGTCATGAAGGCGCTGGTTGATCTGCGCGATGGGCGGGGCGATATTGACGATATCGACAATCTTGGCAATCGCCGTGTTCGGTCTGTGGGCGAATTGATGGAAAATCAGTTCCGCCTCGGTCTATTGCGCATGGAACGTGCAATCAAAGAGCGCATGAGCTCGGTCGATATTGACACAGTGATGCCGCAAGATTTGATTAATGCGAAACCGGTTGCCGCTGCTGTGCGCGAGTTCTTCGGCTCATCGCAGCTCTCTCAGTTTATGGACCAAACAAATCCCTTGTCCGAAATCACGCATAAGCGTCGTCTGTCGGCCCTCGGCCCAGGCGGTTTGACACGAGAACGGGCCGGATTTGAAGTGCGCGACGTGCACCCCACCCATTACGGACGCATTTGCCCCATTGAGACGCCTGAAGGCCCAAATATTGGCTTGATTAATTCTCTGGCGACATTTGCTCGGGTGAATAAATATGGCTTTATTGAAAGCCCGTATCGTCGAGTGGTTGAAGGTAAAGTCACTGATGAGGTCATTTATCTCTCGGCCATGGAAGAAGCCCGCTATCGGGTGGCTCAGGCGAATATTCAAATCGGAGCCGATGGCAAGATCAATGAAGAATTGGTCAATTGCCGGATTAATGGCGACTTCGAATTAGTGACCCCCGATATGGTCAATTTAATCGACGTATCGCCGAAGCAGATTGTTTCGGTTGCCGCCGCTTTAATTCCGTTCTTGGAGAATGACGACGCGAACCGCGCCTTGATGGGATCGAACATGCAGCGTCAGGCTGTGCCACTTTTACAAGCGGAAGCCCCGTTAGTGGGCACTGGTATGGAAGAAGTCGTGGCCCGCGATAGTGGTGCGGCGATTACCGCCCGTCGTGCCGGTGTCGTTGACCAAGTGGATGCAACGCGGATCGTTATTCGCGCCACCGAGGAGACGGATGCGTCGAAATCGGGTGTTGATATTTACAATCTTCGTAAATTCCAACGGTCTAACCAATCGACCTGTATCAACCAACGTCCATTAGTGCGCGTTGGCGATGTTGTGGCGCGCGGCGATGTTGTTGCCGATGGGCCGTCAACCGAATTGGGTGAATTGGCTTTGGGGCGCAATGTGCTCGTCGCCTTCATGCCTTGGAATGGCTATAATTTCGAAGACTCGATTTTGATTTCCGAGCGCATCGTGCGCGATGATGTTTTTACCTCTATTCACATTGAGGAATTTGACATTATGGCGCGGGACACGAAGTTGGGCCCGGAAGAAATTACCCGTGATATTCCCAATGTCGGTGAGGAAGCCCTGCGCAACCTCGATGAGGCTGGCATTGTCTATATCGGAGCCGATGTTCACCCTGGTGATATTCTGGTGGGTAAAATTACGCCAAAAGGCGAGAGCCCTATGACGCCGGAAGAAAAACTCTTGCGGGCCATTTTTGGTGAAAAAGCCTCGGATGTGCGCGATACATCCTTACGCTTACCTCCAGGTACATCAGGAACGGTTGTTGAAGTGCGGGTGTTTAACCGGCATGGCATCGACAAAGATGAACGCGCCTTGGCGATTGAGCGTGAGGAAATTGAGCTTCTGGCCAAGGACCGCGATGACGAATTGAATATTTTGCAACGGAATATTTACGACCGCTTGCAAAACTTGTTGTCGGGCAAGCAAGTCGCCTCTGGCATTGCAGGTGTCGATGCGGATAGCAAAATCACCTCAGCCATGTTGGAAGACATGCCACGCAATCAGTGGTGGCAAATCGTCTTGAAGAATGATGCGGCGATGGCCGAAGTCGAGGCGCTAAAAAAGCAATTCGATGAAGCCAAACAAGCCCTCGAAGCACGCTTTGAAGACAAAGTCGATAAGCTGCAACGCGGCGATGAGCTGCCTCCTGGCGTTATGAAAATGGTCAAAGTGTATGTGGCCGTAAAACGTAAATTGCAGCCGGGTGATAAAATGGCGGGCCGCCATGGCAACAAGGGTGTGATCAGCCGAATTATGCCGGTCGAAGATATGCCATATCTCGATGATGGCACGCAGGTTGATATTGTCCTCAATCCGCTCGGTGTGCCGAGCCGGATGAATGTCGGGCAGATCCTGGAAACCCATTTGGGTTGGGCGTGTGCCAATATTGGTCGTCAGATCGAGGATGCTCTGGAAGCCTATGAACAGCAGGGCAAGGTTGAAGCCGTCAGAGAGGTCTTGAACAAGGTTTACCCCAATGATGGTGACATCAAGGCACTGGACGATGGTCAAATGATCGAGATGAGCCAAACGCTGCGTCGCGGTGTTCCGATTGCGACCCCCGTCTTTGATGGGGCGCATGAGGCCGATATCGTCGATATGCTGAAGGCGGCGGGTGTTGATGCGTCGGGTCAAGTGCGGTTGCGCGACGGCCGAACAGGCGAGTATTTCGACCGTAATGTGACCGTCGGCTATATCTATATGCTGAAGCTTCACCATCTGGTCGACGACAAGATCCACGCTCGATCCATTGGTCCATACAGCCTGGTGACGCAACAGCCCTTGGGCGGTAAAGCCCAATTTGGGGGTCAGCGTTTCGGGGAAATGGAAGTTTGGGCATTGGAAGCCTATGGCGCCGCTTACACATTGCAAGAAATGTTAACGGTGAAATCCGATGACGTAGCGGGTCGGACGAAAGTCTATGAAGCGATTGTTCGCGGAGACGATACGTTCGAAGCCGGTATCCCCGAAAGTTTCAATGTGTTGGTCAAAGAGATCCGCTCATTGGGCCTGAATGTCGAGCTCACTAGCAACAGCAAAGACCGTTAATTCCGCGCTATTGGCGCAACTACGAGGAGTAGCACATGAACCACGAGGTCATGAACATCTTCAACCCGCAAGCCAACCAACAGGCTTTCGATCAAATCCGGATCTCCATTGCGAGCCCAGAGAAGATCTTGTCCTGGTCGTATGGTGAGATCAAAAAGCCGGAAACCATTAACTATCGGACATTCAAGCCCGAGCGGGATGGCTTGTTCTGTGCGCGGATTTTTGGCCCAATCAAAGATTATGAATGCTTGTGCGGCAAATATAAGCGCATGAAGTATAAGGGCATCATCTGCGAAAAATGCGGCGTTGAGGTCACATTGACCAAAGTGCGTCGCGAACGCATGGGGCATATTGAGCTGGCAGCTCCGGTTGCACATATTTGGTTTTTGAAATCGCTGCCCAGCCGGATCGGGCTGTTGCTCGATATGACGTTAAAGGATCTTGAGCGGGTTCTCTATTTTGAACAATTCATCGTGCTTGATCCGATGTTGTCGGCACTCAAAAAAGGTCAATTGCTGTCGGAAGAAGAATATCTGCAAGCACAAGACGACTATGGTGAAGATAGTTTCGTCGCCGGGATCGGCGCGGAAGCCGTTCGCACCTTGTTGGAGGAACTTAATCTTGAAGAGTTGCGCGACCAGTTGCGCGTTGAGATTGCCGAGGCCACCACAGAGCTGAAGCCAAAAAAATTGGCTAAACGGCTTAAAGTTGTTGAGGCGTTCTTGCGCTCAGGCGGCCGTCCTGAATGGATGATTATGACAATTGTACCGGTCATCCCGCCAGAATTACGGCCATTGGTGCCATTGGACGGCGGCCGGTTTGCGACGTCAGATTTGAACGATTTGTATCGCCGCGTGATTAACCGGAATAATCGCCTGAAACGCCTTATTGAGCTTCGGGCGCCGGATATCATTGTCCGCAATGAAAAACGGATGTTACAAGAATCGGTGGATGCCCTGTTTGATAATGGCCGTCGCGGTCGTGTTATTACGAGTGGCAATAAGCGTCCTTTGAAATCTCTGTCCGACATGCTGAAGGGCAAACAAGGGCGCTTCCGTCAAAACCTTCTGGGTAAACGCGTTGATTACTCGGGTCGGTCTGTAATTGTGGTGGGCCCTGAGCTTAAATTGCACCAATGCGGTCTGCCCAAGAAAATGGCATTAGAGCTGTTCAAACCTTTCATTTATTCACGCCTCGAGGCCAAAGGTTTATCGGCGACTGTTAAGCAATCGAAAAAAATGGTCGAGAAAGCTCGTCCCGAAGTTTGGGATATTCTGGATGAAGTCATTCGTGAACATCCCGTTCTCCTCAACCGGGCACCAACCTTGCACCGTTTGGGCATTCAAGCCTTTGAGCCGGTGTTGATTGAAGGCAAAGCGATCCAGTTGCACCCGCTCGTCTGCGCGGCGTTTAATGCCGATTTTGACGGTGACCAAATGGCGGTTCACGTGCCCTTGTCGCTTGAGGCGCAGCTCGAAGCGCGTGTTTTGATGATGTCGACAAATAATATTCTGCACCCTGCCAATGGGGCGCCGATTATTGTGCCGTCGCAAGATATTGTCTTGGGTCTTTATTATATGACGCTAGAGCGCGATGGTCTGTCGGGTGAAGGCTTGCTCATTGATAGCATTGCCGAGCTGGAGCATGCGCTCGACAATAAAGTCGTGACCATGCACACGAAAATTCGGGCACGCGTTGAAGAAATGAATGCCGAGGGAGAGCTCGTCACCTCTGTGGTGGAGACGACGCCAGGGCGTTTAATCTTAGGCCAAGAGCTGCCGAAACATCCGCGCTTACCCTTCAGCCTTGTCAATCGGTTGATGACAAAGAAAGAAATCTCGCGCGTGATTGACTCTGTCTATCGCCATTGTGGTCAAAAAGAAACGGTATTGTTCTGCGACCATATTATGGGCCTCGGTTTCCGTCAGGCGGCGCGCGCCGGCATCTCTTTTGGTAAAGATGATATGGTGATCCCCGAGCAAAAAAATGATTTGATCGAGGAAACGGCTGCTTTGGCGAAAGAGTATGAGCAGCAATATATTGACGGTTTGATCACGCAAGGCGAGAAATACAATAAGGTCGTGGACGCTTGGGCGCGTTGTACAGACCGTGTTGCAGATGCCATGATGAATAAAATCTCGACCGTTAATCCGGAAGATGCGGCCGATGATAATCGTTTCATCAATTCTATCTATATGATGTCGCATTCAGGTGCGCGGGGTTCGCCCGCTCAGATGAAGCAGTTGGCGGGTATGCGTGGGTTGATGGCGAAACCGTCCGGTGAAATCATTGAAACACCGATTATTTCAAACTTTAAAGAAGGTTTGACCGTTCTTGAGTATTTTAACTCGACGCACGGGGCCCGGAAAGGTTTGGCGGATACTGCGTTGAAAACTGCCAACTCCGGATATCTCACCCGGCGTCTCGTTGATGTGGCGCAAGATTGCATCATTCATGATGTCGATTGTGGCACCCAAAATGGCATTAAAGTCTCGGCGGTGATCGAGTCGGGTGAGGTCATTACCTCTCTCTCTGATCGCGTTCTCGGTCGTTTTCCCGTAGAGGATGTTGTGCATCCAGCGACGGGTGCGGTGATTGTCTCGAGAAATGAGATGATCGAAGAAAAACACATGGGGCCGATTGAAGATGCGAACCTAATCGGGATCAAAATTCGCTCCGTGTTAACCTGCGAAAATAAGGTCGGGGTGTGTGGCGCATGCTATGGCCGTGACCTTGCGCGCGGGACGGCGGTGAATATTGGTGAGGCGGTTGGTGTGATTGCAGCGCAATCCATTGGCGAGCCTGGCACCCAGTTGACAATGCGGACCTTCCACATTGGCGGTACGGCGCAGGTCGTCGACCAGTCATTTGTGGAGGCCAGTGCCGACGGAACCATTGAGTTTGAAAATGCGAACATCCTTGAAGATGGCCAGGGCCGTTTCGTTGTTATGGGTCGAAATGTTCATATTAAGATCATCGACGCGAATAAGCTCGAGCGGGCAAGCCACAAACTCTCTTACGGGGCGCGATTGCGTGTGAAAGAAGGCGATGCCGTCAAGCGGGGCGATCGCCTTGCTGAATGGGAGCCTTATGCCATTCCGATTTTGACCGAAGTTGCGGGTAAAGTTGGGTTTGAGGACATTGTGGACGGTGTCACCGTCACCGAGCGTTCCGATGAAGCAACGGGTATTTCACAGCGCGAAGTTGTCGATCATGTCACTGGGACCCGAGGCTCGGATTTAAAACCAGCGCTTGTGATTTTGGATAGCAAAGGCGAGGTGTTGAAGCTGGCTAATGGGTCAGACGCACGTTATGTCCTGGCGCCAGGAGCCATTTTGTCTGTTGATGCCGGAGCTACCATTAGCGCCGGTGATATTCTTGCTCGGATCCCTACAGAAGGGGCAACCTCGAGTGACATTACCGGTGGTTTACCTCGCGTCGCTGAGCTGTTCGAAGCCCGCCGTCCAAAGGACCATGCCATTATTGCCGAGATCACGGGACGCGTGGAATTTGGGCGCGACTTCAAAAATAAACGTCGGGTGATTATTCGTTCTCAAGACGCAGATCTTGAACCGGTCGAGTATTTGGTGCCGCGGACCAAGCATTTGTCAGTTCAAGAGGGCGATGTCATTGAAAAAGGTGAATATCTCGTCGATGGAAACCCTGCGCCACATGATATTCTGGCAATTTCAGGTGTCGAGGAATTGGCCGCTTATCTGGTCAATGAAATCCAAGACGTGTATCGCCTGCAAGGTGTGATTATTAACGATAAGCACATTGAAGTGATTGTGCGCCAAATGCTGCAGAAAATTGAAATCGATAGCATTGGTGACAGTGATTATCTGAACGCCGAGCAAGTTGATAAGTCCGATTTCGAAGAAACCGTGGCTGCCCTTGAAGCGGAGGGTAAAACCCCGCCAACGGGTAAACCGATCTTGCTGGGCATCACTAAAGCTTCCTTGCAAACGCGTTCGTTCATCTCGGCCGCATCGTTCCAAGAGACAACCCGTGTTCTCACGGAGGCGGCCATTAACGGCAAGCATGACGAGCTTGTGGGCCTGAAAGAAAACGTCATTGTAGGGCGTTTGATCCCTGCAGGGACGGGCGGGCTGATGCAGCGCTTGAAAGCCGAGGCGGCGCAGCGCGATGCTGTGTTGGCTGCGCAAAATGCTGTTTCTTTGCCCGACGATGCCGAGATTATTCCCGGTGAACCCGTGGCCGAGGATGCGCAAAGCGTTGAGGCGTGATCGAATTTTCAGATTGAACACAAAAAGGCCGGTTTTTCCGGCCTTTTTATTGGGTAAATCACCGTTTCGGGCTTGACGTCGGACAGGCGATTTCGTACATATCAGCCACTTTGGTGACAGGGCCGTGGATTTCTAGCTCAACATGACGTCTAAGTCATTGTTATAATAGGTCCAAACGCTGTTAAGAGATCTGAAGTAACGAACGGGACGCATGATTCTTCGGAATCCTCTGCATATAGTTAATTGGTCCGATTGGGATCAATTTTCGTGCGTCTGGGCTGTGCATAACAGTATTCCGGACTGATTATTTTTGATGGAGTGTTGGCAATATGCCCACAATTAATCAATTGATCCGCAAGCCGCGGCAAAAAACGACCCGCCGGAATAAGGTGCCTGCGATGGAAGCCTGCCCGCAAAAACGCGGTGTGTGCACACGTGTCTACACAACCACACCTAAAAAGCCGAACTCAGCGCTGCGGAAAGTTGCGCGCGTGCGTTTGACGAATGGATATGAGGTCACGAGCTATATTCCAGGTGAGGGCCACAATTTGCAAGAACACTCTGTGGTGATGATCCGCGGCGGCCGCGTGAAAGACTTGCCAGGTGTTCGTTATCACGTCATTCGCGGAACCTTGGATACGCAAGGGGTCAAAGATCGGAAACAGCGCCGGTCGAAATATGGCGCGAAGCGGCCGAAATAGGGAGAAATACAGATGTCTCGTCGTCACCGCGCTGAGAAACGCGTTATTAACCCCGATGCCAAATTTGGTGATGTTACCCTCACCAAATTCATGAACAGCTTGATGCTGCATGGTAAAAAATCCACTGCTGAGGGCATTCTTTATGGTGCGCTTGATCGTGTCGAAGACAAGCTGAAGCGCGAGTCGGTCGCTGTTTTCCACGAAGCACTGGAAAATGTGATGCCGAGCGTTGAAGTGCGTTCGCGGCGTGTAGGTGGTGCAACTTATCAGGTTCCTGTTGAGGTTCGTCCGGAGCGTCGTCAGGCGCTTGCCATTCGCTGGCTTATTAATGCGGCGCGCAGCCGGAACGAGAACACTATGGAAGAGCGCCTCGCTGGCGAATTTCTAGATGCTGTCAACAACCGCGGTTCGGCTGTGAAGAAGCGTGAAGACACGCACCGTATGGCTGAAGCGAACCGCGCCTTCTCGCATTACCGCTGGTAATTTTTGAAAGATTACGATTATGCCTCGCAAGACACCTCTCTCTGACTATCGCAATATTGGGATCATGGCGCATATTGACGCCGGGAAAACCACGACGACCGAACGGATTTTGTACTACACAGGCGTGAGCTACAAAATTGGTGAGGTTCATGATGGCGCGGCCACCATGGACTGGATGGAGCAGGAGCAAGAGCGCGGCATCACCATTACATCAGCGGCGACAACGTGTTTTTGGAATGATAAGCGCATCAACATTATCGACACGCCCGGCCACGTGGACTTCACGATTGAGGTTGAGCGGTCGTTGCGTGTATTGGATGGCGCGGTTGCGGTTTTTGACTCGGTTGCCGGTGTTGAGCCTCAATCAGAAACAGTATGGCGTCAGGCAGATAAGTATAATGTGCCGCGCATGTGTTTCGTGAACAAAATGGACCGGACAGGCGCTGATTTCTATCGGTGCGTGGATATGATTATTACTCGCTTGGGTGCGCGTCCTTTGGTTCTGCAATTGCCGATCGGTGCCGAGAGCGATTTCGAAGGCTGCGTCGACCTGATCCGGATGCAAGAAATCGTCTGGAAAGAAGAAAGCCTGGGTGCGGAATTTGAGTATCGGGATATTCGCGACGAGCTGAAAGAAAAAGCCGAGAAATATCGCGCTGATCTGGTTGAAACGGCTGTTGAAGTCGATGACGCGGTTATGGAAGCCTATCTCGAAGGCCAAGAGCCAGATGCTGAAACGCTGAAAAAATGTATTCGCAAGGGCACAATCGGTCAGGCCTTTGTGCCTGTCTTGTGTGGGACTGCCTTTAAAAATAAAGGGGTCCAGCCGCTTCTTGATGCCGTTGTTGATTTTATGCCCGCTCCCACTGATGTTGAGGCGATCCAAGGGATTGACGCCAAAACCGAGGCGCCGATCACGCGTAAGTCTTCGGATGATGAGCCTCTGTCGATGCTGGCCTTTAAAATTGCCAATGACCCATTCGTTGGCTCGCTGACTTTTGCTCGTGTTTACTCGGGCAAATTGGAGAGCGGTAGTTCTGTTCTGAACACAGTGAAAGACAAGCGCGAACGCATTGGTCGGATGTTGCAAATGCACGCTAACTCGCGCGAAGAAATCAAAGAAGCCTATGCGGGCGACATTGTGGCCCTCGTGGGGATGAAAGACACGACGACGGGTGACACATTATGTGCCCCTGAAAGCGCCGTGATTTTGGAGCGGATGGAATTCCCTGAGCCCGTTATTCAGGTTGCTGTTGAGCCTAAAACAAAAGGCGACCAAGAGAAAATGGGTCTCGCGCTTAATCGTTTGGCGCAAGAAGATCCCTCGTTCCGTGTGTCGAGTGATGAAGAGAGCGGGCAAACCATTATTGCCGGCATGGGCGAATTGCATCTCGATATTATCGTTGACCGTATGCGCCGCGAATTTAAAGTGGAAGCCAATGTGGGCGCCCCGCAAGTGGCGTATCGCGAAACTTTCACCAAAGCCGCTGAAGTTGATTACACGCACAAAAAACAAACCGGCGGCTCCGGTCAGTTTGCGCGCGTGAAAATGATTATTTCGCCGCTCGAAGCAGGTGGTGGGTATGAATTTACCAATAAGATTGTTGGTGGGTCGATCCCGCGTGAATACATCCCTGGTGTTGAGAAGGGCATTGAGAGCGTGCGTGAAAATGGCGTGCTAGCCGGCTTCCCAATGATCGACTTTAAAGTTGAGTTGATCGACGGTGCCTTCCACGATGTAGACTCCAGTGTTATGGCCTTTGAAATTGCAGCGCGGGCGGCTTTCCGTGAAGCGTCGCGTGATGCTGGTGCCAAATTGCTGGAGCCGATTATGGCTGTGGAAGTTGTGACACCTGAAGAACATATGGGTGATGTGATCGGCGACTTAAACAGCCGCCGGGGTCAGGTTCGTGGCACAGAGAGTCGCGGTAATGCGGCTGTCGTGAACGCCATGGTGCCGCTGGCCAATATGTTTGGTTACGTTAATACATTGCGCTCGATGTCCCAAGGACGGGCACAATATTCAATGCAATTTGATCACTACGAGCCGGTACCACAAGCGGTGGCGGACGAAGTGATTGCGAAAATGGCTTAAATTTGCCCGCGGGCTAAGACGGAGAGAAGAGAATGGCGAAAGAGAAATTTGAGCGGAATAAGCCGCATTGCAACATTGGCACGATTGGTCACGTTGACCATGGCAAGACGACGTTGACGGCGGCGATTACGAAGGTTCTTGCTGAGACGGG
>Ga0181606_10002688_pt1 | contig 15228 bp, 11 predicted proteins | sample 041ome_10_FD_132994 | JGI IMG/M metagenome (GOLD analysis project Ga0181606, IMG submission 132994) | Coastal salt marsh microbial communities from the Groves Creek Marsh, Skidaway Island, Georgia - 041412US metaG (megahit assembly) | ecosystem: Environmental > Aquatic > Marine > Intertidal... | reverse complement strand
GCTATCTTTCACATGAAATAGGTAATTGGTCCGCTTATATAGGCTCAGTTGATCGCTGGTGGGGGCCGGGCCAAGAAACCACTACTCTGCTAAGTACAAACGCTAGGCCTATGCCGTCAATAGGAATAAGGCGAGTAACACCTAAGTCGTTTAAGACAAAATGGTTAAGTTGGATGGGGCCTTGGGATGCTGAAATTTTTGTATCTAAAATGGATAAAGACCGAGATATTCCAGAACCAATTTTTGTTGGCATGCGATTAAATATAAAGCCGATAGAAAATCTTGAATTTGGATTTGCGAGAACTCTTATGATGTGTGGCCAAGGTAGAGTTTGTAACTTTAAATCATGGCTGAATGGTCTAATTGCAATTGGAGATCTTGATAATATAGGTACTTCTGCAACGCAACCCGGAAATCAGCTAGCAATGTTATCTGCCTCTTATAAAATTTCTATTAAAGAAAATATGAAATTAAAATTATATTTAGAAGGAACGGCTGAAGACATTGTGGTAGTTGTACCTTATACATATTCAAGATTATTTGGTGCCACATTATCTGATCAAATTGGTGATAAAGGAGATTCTTATAGTGTCACAGCAGAGATTTCAGATACTGTTGGATCTTTAGCATGGTTTTTAGGAGAGCAACGAAAAGGAATTATGTACAATCACTTTATTTATCAGTCCGGATATCGATATTTTAATAGAGTAATAGGGCATTCTTTAGATTCTAACAGTCAGTATATTTCTTTAAAAGGTGCTTTAATAAAAGCGAATGGATTTGAATATAGTTTAAAATATCAAAATGTACTTATAAATACAGAGTCTGATTCTAAAAATCTTCTTAGTGATTCTCGAGAAAGAATAAATAGCATTTTTTTCAACTTAAAGGCACCAACTTCGATAGGAATTTTTCAATTAGAATTAGGCTTGTTAGATAATTTTATTAATACACCTAATGAAAATAAAGCTGACATTAGAACTGCTATAAATTGGGAAATAAAATACTAATGTCAAAAAAAATAATAATTATAGGAAGTTTCTTAGATTCTCTTTTATGGTTTAGAAAAGACCTTATGAAACATTTAAATGAAGAACATTATGAAGTCATTGCTTGCGCCCCTATTCCTGCTAATAAAAATTTATTAAAGGAATTTCCAGAAATTGGGGCAAGATATGTAGAAATTCCGATGTCTAGAACTGGCCTTAATCCTCTTAAAGATTTTACGACTTTGGTTTTTTTATTTAACTTTTTTAGAAAAGAAAAACCAGATATAGTTTTGTCATATGCAATTAAGCCTGTAATTTATGGCTCTATTGCAGCTCGCCTAGCTAGAGTAGGTGCAATTTTTTCGATAATAACAGGCTTAGGCCATGCGTTTATATCCAGAGGAGTTAAAGGCTGGGTATTGAGTAATATTGCGACTAAACTTTATAAAGTTGCGTTGTTAGGAAATCGCAAAATCTTTTTTCAAAACCCCGATGATCAAGCATTTTATTTAGAAAAAAAAATCATTAATCATGTCGACCAAACTCAAATTATTAACGGTTCAGGAGTTGATTTAAATCATTTTTATCAAAAACCGTTTCCAGAAACGTTTTCTTTTCTATTGGTTGCTAGGTTGCTTAAAGAAAAGGGTATTTATGAGTATGTAGAAGCTGCGAGAAGAGTAAAAATAAAATTCCCTAATGTTGAATTCAAATTAGTGGGCTTTTTAGATCATAATCCATCTGTTATCTCTGAAAGTGATTTGAAAGAATGGCAAAAGGAGGGCATTATTAAATTTCTTGGAAGGTCAGAAAATGTAGTGGAAGAACTGCAAGAGTGCTCTGTTTTTGTTTTGCCGTCCTATCGTGAAGGAACACCTAGAACGGTTCTAGAAGCTATGGCTGTCGGTAGACCTATTATAACTACAGATGTTCCCGGTTGTCGCGAAACTACAATTACAGGCTATAACGGATTTTTAGTTAAAGCGAAAGATATAGGGTCATTACAAAAAGCTATGGAAAAACTAATAGAAAACTCTACTTTGCTCTCAGAAATGGGTGCTAGAAGCAGACAACTAGCAGAAGAGAAGTATGATGTTCATAAAGTAAATAGAATTATTATAGATACGTTGGAAAAATCAATTATTTCATAATAAGATCAGGCACCAAAAAATTCTGTATTTTGTTTTGGAATGGATGGGTAAATTTTAAACAGCGTTTGACTTTTCGGTTTCAATATAACCCAAGCTGTAATAAAACACAAAATTATATCCATAAGAAATGTTCTATTTTCATTGTACCAAACTTCTAAATCGGCCTTGTAAGGGATTACTTCATTTCTAAAACATGCGTCGTAATCTTTTGCGCTTGATAAAATCGTTTCTTCATCTCTAAAAATGATTGAACCTACACCAGTAATACCTGGCTTAATTTGCTTAAGGACATCTTTATATTTTTCTGGAAACATATCAACAGTTTTTGGTGTTTGAGGTCGGGGGCCAACAAAGCTCATGGTTCCAATAAAAACGTCCCAAAATTGTGGTAATTCGTTAATTTTAGTTTTTCTGAGAAAGGCTCCAATTGGAAGTACTCTAGGGTCGTTTTTAAGAGTTATCTCACCTGTACCTATATTTGGGCTATCTTTAAGCATAGTAGCAAATTTTGTAATATAAAAAGGCTTACATCCTATACCAATTCTTTTTTGTCTATAGAATATTTCTCCTTCACCACTAAATTTCAATATAATCATTATTGGAATAAATAATGGAATGAGAATTAAAAGCGCTATTGCTGAGAAAATAATATCAAATATGCGTTTTATCATTTTAAAGTTCTTAGATATTAATCGGCCGTTACGCCGTGGCCATCAAATATATTTAACCTATACCATTCATATGTTTTTTTTAAACCTAATTCTAAACTAACAGTCGATTTATAGTCTGTCATCGAGATCGCTTTTGTCATGTCAGGACACCGTCTTAATACAGATCCTTCAGTTTCAGGCATATAGTTTAATCCTTTACCTTTGCCTGTTACCTTTATGATACTGTATCCTAGTGTTTCCATGGTGATTTCATCATCTGTGGATCCAAGGTTTAGTGAAACTCCATTACATTCTGGTGTATTAATGACTCTTTCCAGTAAATCGACTGCGTCATCTATATAACAAAACGTTCTTCGATGAGCGGGAGAATAAATATCTAGAGGAAGATTTCCTTGTAAATTGTGTGCACGTTCAAGTAAATGTGGAATAGCGTGCGACATTCCCATTCGAGGTCCATAAACATTATGTGGGCGAATGATAGTAAAAGGTATTTTGGCATGATGGCACATGGCTTCGCCGTAAATTTTAGATAACATATAAGATGTTCTCGGTTCTGAAAGATCTGTAATACCCAATGGGGTATTTTCTGGAGTAGGAATTGGCAGATCAAAATATTTCAGTGTTCCAGCATAAATTTCACTTGTAGAAGTAAATATTAAACGTTCAAGATTTATTTGTCTTTGAGAAAACTCAATAATGTTTTCTAATAACTCTACATTTTTCGTTAGCACTTCATAAGGGCGTCCTAATACATGAGGCACACCTATAATGGCCGCAAAATGGAAAATAAAAGAATAATCCTTATCTAATTTTTCTATAAAAGATTTATCTAATAAATCTTCTTCAATCATATAAACATTATCTTTCTCAAGAAAATTTTTAAGGTCAGGATCCTTCGCAGCACGTGCAAAATTATCTAACAAATGAATTTCATGACCGCCTTTATGTAATTTTTCTGCAAGGTGCAATCCAATAAAACCTGCACCTCCAGTTATTAATATCTTACTCATTGTATGCCTTTACCTATAAACTCAATTTTAACATTTTTTTGTATTGCTTGATTAACTTGTTGGTTTGTTAATACATTATGTGCATCTAAAAATGCAACATCATATCCTTTTGACCACTCATATAAATCTATATTTTGATACTCGTTATGTTGAACTGCAAATATTACAGCATCTATATCTTTTAAATCGGGTATTGTATTGAGAACTTTTCTGTCGAGCTCTTCCCAAAAATCTAAGAGAGGGTCGTGTGAAATTACAGTTGCGCCTTTATTCTCGGCATTGACAACAAAAGGCTCTGAAGGGGAATAACGAGTATCTCCTACATCTTGTAGATAACTTACACCTAGCAACAATATTTTCTTGCTATGGAGACTGTTCCCAAGCATTTTCTCTACTTTTGAAACTGCTTTTAAAGGCATTTGCTTATTTGCTTCTATGGCTTTTTTGCAAAATGGAAATTCCATATTGTTGATTCCGAATAATTCTCTTGCGCCTATATCTACAAAATGTGGATCTTTTGTTAAGCAGTATCCCCCCACTCCAAAACCAGGAAATCTAATATTATTATGAGTTGGTCTAACCTTAATAGCATCAAGAACTTCAAATAAATCAATACCAACAGCTTCAGCAAATGTTCCCCATTCTTGTATGAGGGCAATATTAGCTGCTCTATAACTATTCTCCAAAACTTTTGCCGTTTCTGATGCCGTTGTTGAATGTAGTCTTTTCAAAGGATAATTTTGAACATCAATTACCTTAGATAAAAAGCGTTCTGCTTTATCAGCGGCGGCTTTAGTAATGCCGGCGTAAACCCGCCAAAAATTTACAATTGATTTATAATAATTCTTACCTGGCATAACCCGTTCATAAGAATGAGCGATTAATAAACTATTTTCTTCTATACCTCGATCAACCAAAGCTTCATTAAGTACAGGGACCACTACTTTTTCACAAGTTCCTGGTGGAACGGTTGTTTCTAATAAAATTAAAGTTCCAGGGTTAACTTTGGAGCCAACAGTATGGAGCGCTTTTTTAAACCCATCAAAAGAAGCGGTGTGAGCGCCATCAACAAGTTCAATTACATCCAGATGAATATCTACAATAACAATATCTGCGGACTTATATACATCTGGATCGGAAGAAGCCTTAAGATTGCCATTTTTCATGACTCTTTCAAATGCGGATTGAAGTTCAAGATCGTTTGTAACTAGAGGTAAATGTCCTTTATTAACATTGTTGATTTTTTCTTGACCTAGCTTGTTCGGTAGGTCAACTCCAATTACATTGAAATATGGAGCATTGTTTTCGTCATGAGCGTCAGCAACAGCAATAGCCATTGCCATTCCGACAAACCCTAACCCTTGAACACATATTATAGGACGTTTTTCAGCAAAATATATATTATTCATTAATTACCTTATTTAATTGGCGTTTCAAATTTTAATATAACTAAAATTATTAGAATTCATATTTAAAATTAGTACATCTTTATTAATAAATCTTTTTTTAATATTTTCTTTTACATATACCAAAAATAGTTTTTATTGATCTTTTTTAAATTTTAAGAAAAAAATATACGCTAAAATTAGAGGTAAACTCAATCCAATCCCTTGAATAAATACAGCACCTTTTGATTCAAATGCATCAATGATAAAATAGGATATAGCAGCAATAAAAATACTTGAAGTGGAAAAACCTAAGGTTAATAGCTTTAGTTCTTCAGTTAACATAAAATATTGTTTAATTGGAAATAACATTAGATATAAAGCAAATAATGTAAATGCCAAAATTAATAATAATTGTAATGATGGTACTGCATAAATATCTTTAGCTAGTAGTGTTACTAGTAGTTCGTAATTTATAGAAGCCAGAATAACAAATATAAAACTAAAAGGAAAAATTATGAGTAAATATTTTTTAACGTATACAGAATAGCTATTTTTGAATTTAATTGCTTCAGCTACAAAAACTTGCAGCAGCGGTTGAACGGCATTATTAAAAATCGATAATAATTTACGGACAATATTATACTCTACAAATAAGGCGTCGTTTACTACATTTGCCAAAAGTGCTTGCGGAAGAGCATCATAAGATAATTTTCCTAAACTCTGAAACCAAGGGCCATAAATCGCATTCATATTCTTTTTAATATATACGTATTCTTTTTTTAAAGAAGTTCCTAAACATTTTTTATGAAATAAAACTATTATTATATAAAGCCCGAACGCAAAGGTTAATTCAAAGATCAGGACATTTTTTAGTGTCAAATGATCGGAAAGAAAAAGAATAAATAATAAAAATTTAGATAGATGAAGTACTCTAAAGTAAAAAATAATTTTGTAATTATAAAATAATCTAGAGATACCGATATATGCTTCAATAGAATCATTCATAATATAAAAAGCAAATGACATAATAATAAGATTCAATAATTCTGTTTCTAATACGTTTAGAAACAGAATACATAGTATCAGAGTTATGGCCCATAACCCGTATAATAGTATCAAAGTACCTAATATTTTTTCTTTTGAGCTGTTTAAATTTGATTTTAAAATAAATGCTACATCAGCAAAGTTTACTCTAAACATAAAGAATATAATCATTCCTAGAGCTTTTATATAAAAATAATCAGCTAAAATTTTGGTATCTGTGAAATAAATTAGTGATTTAAAATATGCTAGAGATGCAACAACGTTAATTGCAAAAACAAAAATATTTTTACTAAATAATTTTAATATTATGTTATTTGCCAATTTTAATAATCTCTAAAACTTTGATTTGAAGTTTTGCCCTCATATAATTGAGATGACATGCCATATTTAATAATAATCGTAATAATAAACCAAACAAAAAATACACTGCCGTACATTATTACATAACTTTTAAAAACACTTGCTACATCGCTTCTGAAAATTCTAAAATTACATAATAGAAAGATGAAACTCAAAATTAGAGAATGCTTGTTATTTATGTATTTTGCCAATAAGCCCCATATTATTCCAAATATAAAAGGCCCAATATAATAAAAATTTAAATAAAATTCTGCAACAATGCCAAAACCTCTTCCACCACCTTTTGCTGCAATATGAGGTAAATATAAGGACATAAATTGTTCTGCGAGGGTAGGAACGTCGAATTCAAAAAGAAACCTGGGTAATGCCCGCAAATAAGGAAGTACGAATATGGTATAACCACCATAGATATCCCCTAGGCCCCAATCAGCTAAAACCCAAGTTGTTAAATTATATGATGAAACGGGTTCAATAATAGAGAAACTAAAGCTCTTTAACATATCATTTAGAGAGACATCGTTTCCTAATGCATAAGCAATGGCGAACGAATATAAAGCTTTCCATACGAATAAGAGGAATAAGGCGCTTAAAATAAGTATAAAAAAGTGTCTAGTCTTTATCGTGGGCTTAACTCTTAGTAGCCAGGCAAAAGCAGGAACTAAAATACTTGATCTGTCTCCTTGTGCCGCACCTAATAATATTAATATAAAGGTTAGAATATGCACATTTTTAATATTCTTATTGAATAATATAAAAATACATCCTGTAGCCGTTAAAACAGTTTCAAAAAATTTTAATATTCTATAGCTACTATTTACACCTTGAATATTTCGCTCCATTCTAGAAAGTGATAAAATATCATCAAGATTATAGAGAAAATATGAAACAACAATAATTACAAGAAGAGTAATTGGAATGGTTAGTAATTTAACATTCTGATTTTTAACATAATGATTTATTGGAATGGGTTTTCTGTATGTTATTAAGAAACCGATTAAAGTTGTATAAAATAAAAGCATTGCGGTTAGCATACTATAAAAAAATTTTTCTTGTGTGTAATCAACCACCGCCCAAGGTTTTATTATTTCAAAACCGATGACATAATCTATTGGAACAGCAAAACCATAAAAAAGCCAATAAAAAATGAACTGGAATTTAAAGTCGATTGGATCAATACGTTTTTCTTTTATACAAAACCGTATAAAATACGCTAAAGCAGGGCATAAAAATATTAATACGAAGAATCGCTCAAAATCCATAACATTAAATTCTATTTTTTATCAGAGACCAGAAGTTGGTCAATTGCATCAGAATAACATAATTGTTAACTTCTTTTATTATAATATCCTTTTTTACTAAAAGAGATAAATTTCACACCCACAATTAAAGAAAAAATTATTATATAAAAGACTATTACAGCAATAAAATAAATTTTACGTTCTAATAAAATTGTGGATAGCAGATAAATAAATAAAAAGCCTTCGTAGCTTAATAGAGATAATACCGAGTTTTTAAGCAAATACTGTTTAGTGGAATCATCATTTTGCCCTTCTTCTGGCTTGTAGTTAATTTTATTAAACAGCATTGCACGATAATAATTGTTTTTTACTGATAATAATTGCGAGACAATAATTGCCCCTACTAACCCTAAAATTAAAAAAATGTTATCTTGAAATTTTGCACTTAGAGCATAGCAAATAGAGACAAAATATAATGGATATAGTATGGAATGGATCATGTAATCCCAATATGCTCCATTGATAGAAAATTTTTGAGTAAAACGTGCAACATCACCGTCACATAAATCAAAAATAATATGTAATCTCCATAATGTATAACCAAGGATAACTGAATATGTTGAAGGATTAGATATCAATCCTGCTCCAATAAGGCCAGTAATAAAAAATATACCAGTCACTTGGTTAGCGTTTAATCCTAAATTAATAAAGAACCAACTAAAATAAATTGAGAAATGTGAAGAAAAAAAATGTAAACGACTATTTTTTTTGTTATTTTTTCTAACTGCGCCTTCTTTGACTGTTGATAAGGAAATCATATTATTTTTTCAATTTCTGTTGCATTAAAGAATCATTATTTTCTTTCTTACAATATTAAATGCAGAAAAGAAAAAATAGGTTTAAAATTATTATCTTTAATTATTGTGTTCGATTTTATGTCAATCTGAAACCAAATAACAAATGTTAAAACTTTCTAATTACTGGAAAATTTTTTATGTTTTATCAGTGTAAGAAAGTAAATATTTGCCGGCTACTTTGTGCCATGAAAAATTTTGAGTAATATTTTTAAGTAATTTATTTTTTTCTTTATCTAAAACTTCAGCTATCGATAAAGAAAGTAATTCAATATTTTTTATCGGGACAAGATTAAAATAAGACTTATTTAACACCATATCAACGCTTCCTACATCTGTACTCACAATTTTGCATCCTGCGGCTGCTGCCTCTAACAAAACTTTTGGGAATCCCTCAGAAATACTTGATAACACAAATAACTCTGCCTTTTGATAGAGTGCAATTAACTTTTTTCTGTCTAAATGTCCTACAAATGAAATAGATTGATCTACCTTTAATTGTTCTGCGATTTGTTTTAATTCACTTAATAATATTCCGTCGCCAGCAATAATTAATTTATAGTCGGTGTATTCTTGCCTAGATATCAAATGAGCAAAAGCTCTAATTAAAAAATCAAATCCTTTTTCAACCTTTAGTGACCCAACGGCAATAATTAACTTCTCTCTTTTTAAGCCTAAATCTTTAAATTGATCTGTGTTAACGCCGTTAAAAACTTCAACTATTTTATTTTTGCCGTGTATCTTTTCTAGCCCATGATGCATATGAGACCCTAAGAAAAATACTTTATCTATTCCCTTTACACAATACTTATAAAATTTAGAATTTTTTACAGCAATATAGTCACTTCCATGATAGGTCATGTAACACTTCTTTTTCCTTAAATTTGCCATCCATGACACAGGTAAATAATAAGGGGAATGAATATGAATAATATCAGGGTTTTGTTCGTATAGTATTTGGATACAGCGTGCATTAAATTTTAACGCGTTAAAAATTCGTTTAATTTGGTGCAGAATTTTACTTTCTTTCCTTGTTCTTTTGAAAAGAAAGTTCTTATACCTAATTAATGTGTCATTATTTATTAAAGGTAGTGGATTTCCTTCTAATTCGGGTGAAATAAAAATTGTTTTATAATTTTGTAAATTCTGCAAATAATATAGATGTAAACCTGCACCGGGTAGTTTATCTGTAGGGAAGCTACCTATCCTTAGTACTGTTTTGGTCACTACTATATTCCTTATGGATTACTAGAAATTGTGTTGCCTTTAATAAATAATGCTAAGTTCATCAACATCCAAACTTTTAAAGCCATATTATGGTCCTGCTCCAATGTTTCGTTATTAAGAATGTTTTTTATTTCTTTCTTATTTATAAAAGAATCAAGTTTTGGATTGTCTAGAATTAATTCTTTGGCATATTTATTGAAATCGCCCCCGAACCAATTATTTAAAGGTACTGGGAAACCCATTTTTTTTCTATATAAAATATTTGAGCTCAATAAATCTTCCATAGATTTTTTTAAAACATATTTTGGAATGTCATAAATTTCAGACACTTCTTCTGAAATTAATAAATCGCTTTCGTTCACCTTTTCATCGTTCCATTTGAGTTTGTATTTAGTGGGAATTGTGAATGCAAACTCTACTAATCTGTGATCTACAAAAGGTACTCGGGCTTCCACTGATGTTGCCATGGTTGTCATATCTACACGCTGTAATAAGCCGACAAGATGAATCTTCTCAAATACATACATCATTTTATTTAAGTACGAAACATTAGGACCTAATTCATCAAAATGGAATTTAAATTTGGCTTTTAGTTTATTTGTGATCTCAGTGTTATGATTTTCTTCAGTAAGTATTCTTGTTTTCATCTCGTCGGATGTATAACTATAAATGGCAAAGAAGTGTTCTAGTTCATTTTTAAACGAAGTGGTCCCGTATTTTTTTTCAATTTTCCTTAAAAACAATTTCTCGTTTTGATTAAGATCCGTCTTTGAATTGATATTCTTAAGGTTCTCATACTCGGTTGCGGATCTAAAAATTCGTCCATATCCACCAAATATCTCATCCGCCCCTTCACCAGACAACACAACAGTGATATACTTCTTTAGTTCTTTACTCATTAAATAAAGGGGAACTTCATTTGGTACACTTAAGGGCGCATCTTTATAATTAATAAGTTCTGTCATTGTAGAAAGATAATTCTCTCCAGAAAGAATTATTTCGTGGTGATCGGTATTATATTGTTCCGCAACTTCTTGGGCATAATTGAACTCATTATACCCCTTCTCATTGAAACCAATTGTAAAAGTTTTTATGGCAGAGGCACTATCTTTAGCCATGATGGCAGTGATGCCGCTTGAATCAACACCTCCCGACAAATATGCTCCAATTTTTACATCAGCTATTTGTCTATATTTTACACTTGAAGTGAGCAATTTTTTTATATTTGTTAAATAAAACTCTTCTCCCTTATCCTTTTTCTGTTCGTTTATAAATTTTGTCAAATTCCAGTATTGTTTTTGAACAAGATTCTTCTCTTTTATTTCAAGATAATGACCAGGTTCTAAAGAATGAATGTTTTTATAAAAAGTATCGTTAAGGATAGGGTATCTAAATGAAAAGTAAGATGATATTGCTATTGGATTTAATTCATTTAACTCTGGATTTAAATGTAATATAGATTTGATTTCTGAGGAAAAAATATATTCTCCTCCAACTGTAGAATAAAAGAGTGGTTTTATTCCTAATCGATCTCTTACTACATAGGTAACACCAATTTTAGTATCATATAAAGTAAATGCAAACATTCCAATTAAGTCTTCTAGAAAAGCAATGCCTTTTAATTGGTATAATTTGATTAATACTTCAGTATCACCTTTGGTTTTAAAAACATTACCTTCTTTTTCAAGTTTGTTTCTTAACTCTAGAAAATTATAGATTTCTCCGTTAAATACAATAATGATTGAACCATCATCTGAGAGCATAGGTTGAGATGAAGATGGATCTAAATCTATTATACTTAAACGTCTATGACCAAAAGAGTGATTGTTTTTGAAATACAAACCTGAATCATCGGGACCTCTATGAGTTTGTAAGTTAAGTGCTTCTTGGAATTTCTCTTGATCGACCTTCTTATCAGATATTGAAGCTAGAATACCGCACATTGAGATTAACTTTCACGAAGCTTTAGCAGAGTTTCGTTAAGTAAGGTTGAGGATGTTCCTTTCGTATAAGGAAAATACACTATTTTGACACCCACATCTTTAAATTGTTTATCTAATTCTTCCCATTTTTCAGACTTGTACCAATCATCACCAACGAACATAATATCGAATTTTAGTTTTTCCCAGGTTTTAAACTTATCCATATCGTCTTGAGGGACAACAGCATCTACATATTCAATTGCTTGGACAATTTGTGTTCTTTCAGAAAAAGGAATTACCGCTTTCTTATTTTTATAACTCACAAGGTTATCTGTTGTTACGCCAACGATTAATTTTTCACACATACCTTTTGCATTACGTAATAAATTAAGATGACCAACATGAAATAAATCATATACTCCTGATGTATAACCAATTTTCATAAATATTCCGTTTCTATTATGTTATATAAAATGATTTTTCATTATTATTTATATTATTATTTAAACATTTATAAGTCATAAATATTTTTTCGTATTATAATAAGATATGAGTACATAACTTTAGTTTAAAGATAAATAAAAAAAGCACTAGATTAATCTACATTACAAAAAAGAAATTTAAATAATATTTTGAATTGATATAACTATAATTTAACTTATTGTGTAACTGTAAAACCATAATTCTGAAGCTATAATATTTAGCAATAAGCATACATGAGGAAAAAATGTCTGTTAATGAAACTAATGCATTAGTATTTTACCTTAAATTACTCATTGAGCGAAAATTATTTGTTATTATTACAGTTATTGTTTCAATAATTATATCTGTAATTGTTGCTTTATGGCTCCCTCCCATTTATCGTTCCTCCGTTCTAATGGTGCCAACTGTACAAAACACAAATTCTTCAGGGCTATCGTCAATTACTTCTCAATTTGGAGGATTAGCTGAAATGGGTGGTATATCTTTGCCTGGGGCAGGTGTCAGTGAAACAGCAAAATCTATAGCCTTTTTAGAATCTCGGAAATTTCATTATCAAATAATTACTGAATTAAATCTAACGCCATTAATTTTTCACGAAATGTGGGATGATAGAACGGGTAAATGGCTTGTATCCAAAGAACAACAGCCTACTCTATGGGACGCTCACAAAGAATTCCAAGATTTATTTTCTGTAGAAGAAGATAAGATGAACGGTTTAATAACGTTATCAATAGACTGGGGAGACGCAGAAACAGCTTCATTGATAGCGAATACTTTAGTAAGTAGTATAAATAATCAGCTTAGAGAAGACGCAGTTTTTGAAAGTGATAGAAACTTAAAGTTTTTGTATGACGAGGTTCAAAATACACAGGTAATTGAAATCCGAAATGCATTAAATCAATTGATTGAAATAGAAATGAAGAAATCCATGTTGGCTAATAGTACTGCAGAATTCGCTTTTAAAGTAATTGACCCTGCTATTGCTGCACAGGAAAGAATAAAGCCTAAAAGAGCCCTAATCGTAGTATTAGGAATATTACTAGGGTTATTTTTTAGCATTTTTTACATAATTATGTATAATTCATATACAATCTTTAAAGAAAATGAACTTACAGAAAAATAGATCTTTATTATTGGGCCATCCATTTTAATATATAATTCGCTATATCTTCAGGTTTGTATTTAACAGTATTAACTACTATTTCAGCATCGTTTGGTATTTCGTATGCGCTATCAACCCCTGTGAAATTCTTAAGGTTACCTGAACGAGCTTTTTTATATAGGCCTTTTTCGTCTCTCTCTTCACATATTTCGAGCGGTGTATCTACGAAGATTTCAATAAATTCGTCTTTATCCATCATTTCTCTTACCATTTGACGTTCAGCGCGATAAGGAGAAATGAAAGCGGCAAGAACAATTAATCCTGCATCAACCATTAGTTTGGAAACTTCACCTATGCGGCGAATATTTTCTACTCTATCCACATCGATAAAGCCTAGATCTTTGTTAAGGCCATGTCGCACGTTATCACCATCAAGTAAATAAGTATGCTTACCCATCGCATGAAGTTTCTTTTCTACCAGATTGGCAATTGTTGATTTTCCGGAACCCGATAGACCTGTAAACCATAAGACTTTAGCTTTTTGATGTTTTTGTTTAGATCTACTTTTTTTATCAACATCAACGGCTTGCCAGTGAACGTTGCTTGCTCTTCGTAACTCAAACTTAATCATGCCACACGCGACAGTAGAATTCGTAAATTTATCGATAATGATAAAACTTCCCATTGTTTTATTTTCAGTATAAGAATCATATGCGATTGATCGATTGAGGCTGATGTTTACCAACCCTACTTCGTTGAGTTCGAGCGTTTTACCACTTTCATGTTCTAAGGAGTTAACGTTTATTTTGTGTTTTAGTTCGGTTACGACGCCTTCTGTGGTTTGATTATTGGTTTTTATCAAGTAAGGACGTCCTGGCAGTAAATGCTCTTCATGCATCCATATAATATGGGCTTGAAATTGATCTGTTGTTTCGGGACGCTCGTTTAATTTTGCGATGACATCTCCTCGAGATATATCAATTTCATCTTCTAGACATATTGTAATTGCCTCGCCGAATGCAGCATGATTTTTTTTACCGCTTGCTCCTAATATTTCTTTTATTTTACTAGTTTTTGCATTGGGTAAGGCGATGATATCATCGCCAACTTCTATACTTCCGGCCGAAACTGAGCCACTAAAACCTCTAAAGTCAAGGTTAGGGCGATTAACCCATTGAATTGGTAGTCTAAACGGTGCACTTTCGTTTTGCTCTTCAATTTGAACCGTTTCTAGATGCTCCATAAGCATTGGGCCATCATACCAATCGGTTTTGTTAGATTTTTCAATAATATTATCCCCTTCTAAAGCGGACACAGGAATTGATTCAATGTTATGAAACCCTAAATCTTTTGCAAAGGTACGATAATTTTTATCAATTTCTTGGAAAACATTTTGATCGAAACCGATCAAATCCATCTTATTAATTGCTAACACGACATGCTTGATTCCGAGTAAGCTAACAATAAAACTATGCCGTTTTGTTTGCGTTAGAATACCTTTACGAGCATCAATCATAAGAATGGCTAGTTCAGCTGTTGAAGCCCCCGTTGCCATATTCCTTGTATACTGTTCGTGACCAGGGGTGTCAGCAACTATGAATTTTCTTTTATTAGTTGAAAAAAAACGATAGGCCACATCAATTGTAATACCTTGTTCACGTTCAGCAGCTAAACCATCGACTAGCAAGGCAAAATCAATGTTATGGCCTTGAGTGCCAAATTTTTTACTATCTTTTTCAAGTGCAGAAAGCTGGTCTTCAAAAATCATCTTACTATCGTATAAAAGACG
>Ga0181606_10002684_pt1 | contig 15238 bp, 15 predicted proteins | sample 041ome_10_FD_132994 | JGI IMG/M metagenome (GOLD analysis project Ga0181606, IMG submission 132994) | Coastal salt marsh microbial communities from the Groves Creek Marsh, Skidaway Island, Georgia - 041412US metaG (megahit assembly) | ecosystem: Environmental > Aquatic > Marine > Intertidal... | reverse complement strand
ATCAGTTTAGAGGAAAAACCACAACAACCTAAATCTAATTTTGCAGTAACGGGCCTCTATTTCTATGATCATAATGTAGTCGAGCTAGCTAAAAATCTTAAACCATCAACTCGCGGGGAGTTAGAAATTACGGATTTGAATAAATTATATTTAAATAATAATGATTTATTTGTCGAGATTATGGATCGAGGCTATGCTTGGTTAGATACAGGTACGCATGATAGTCTTCTTGAAGCAGGGCAATTTATCTCCACCATTGAAAATCGACAAGGTTTGAAAGTTGCTTGTCCTGAAGAAATAGCTTTCAGAAAAGGTTGGATTAATAAAAATGAGCTAAAGATCCTAGCAAAAGACTTAATTAAAAATTCATATGGAGAATATCTAATTAAGTTGACTACAAATCCTTAAAGCTTTGAGATAAATTCTTTAATAACATTAACGGGAATGCTTTCATATTCTTCAGGCGTCCCTGAAAAAATAATTTCATCTTTTCTTATTTTTTTAAATGTAATTTTTTTGCCTTCATTAATTAATTGATTATATAAAGGAGCAACATAAATTTCTTTACCTTGATTGTCATTTTGATATGAGCTGAGAAATGCTCTATTAAAGTCGTCACTGTTCTTGAAATAATACAGTCCATTGGAGCATAGATCAGATATTTTAATTTTTTCTGTAACTTTAGTTACTTTTTCTGCATCATTTTTAATAAATGACCAATGAGCTCCATTATCTTTAAATACCTCTAAGTAACCATATTCATCATCTTTTAAGTCATATTTAATAAAATTTGTTAAAATAGTATCAATATTAAAAATATACAATTCTTGATTAGTTATTCCTTTTGTGGCTTGGTATACTGTATGTGCCTGTCCATCTGTATCATCATTTAAACAAATAATTTCAAAGTCACTAATATTCGTTTCATTTATTTCGTTAACAATAAAATCTTTAATGCTTTTAGAGTTCCTTGTAATAAAAATAAATTTATCAATTAAAAAATACTTTTTGAATGAATTAACTGTTAAATAAAAGAGACTTTTATTACATACATTAAGCTGATATTTTGGAATTTTATAACCTTTATTAAAAAATCTTGAGCTTTTACCCATCATTGGAATTACAAACATTTGTAAAGCCTCATTGAGTTAGCTAAAAGAGCATATTGTTTTTTTTTGGAATCATTGTGCAATGGAATCATGCTAAGAAATAATGTAATTATTATAGGCAAAAAATCTATAAAGCTTTTACCGTTAAAGAATTTGTATTGAAGAATATAGTTATTTATTTCATCTCTTTCAAAATTATTAAAAATTTCAAATTCTATTTTATTTTTCTTTCTTTCTAAATTGTATTGTCCAGCCAGGATAAAGTCATAATAGCCAATAAAAGAATGACCAAGTTTAGCAATGTCATAATTAATATCCCCATAATTAGTAAATTTTTTATTACTATCCTCAGCCCTTGGATCAATTAGTTTAATATTGCTCGATCTTGAATCAAATAAAATATTACTTAAACATAAATCGCCATGCAAAAAACCATATAGTGGCTTTTGTTTTAAAATTCTTTCTGAGCAATCGGCAAACATATTATTTATTGAGTCAATTTTATTATTGTTGATGAAGTATTCAGTATCTAGATCTATTTTTAATTGTTTTTTTATTTGAAAAAGGCGTAATTTTGTTTTTTCAAGAGAAAGGTTTTCTATTGTGGTTGGTTTATTTTCAGCCTTAAATGAAGATGCTGATAATAAATAATTATTAAGCTTATCAAGTATTAACTTCCAAAAGCCTATAGAGTGCCTTCCAAAGACAAATAAATCACTCAAGCTTTGATTGTTAAGATATTCAATTGAATAACTAGAGCTTTTATTATTCTTATAATAATATTGTGGTACGTAAATTTTTAGGAATGAGGGTACTTTTTCATACCAACTTGCTTCGTTTATTATTTTTCTTTTATCATTACCAGATTTGGATACTATATAGTTTTTAATTTTAAGTACATTAAAGCTTCTCTCTGTTGTAAAGACTGATTTGGTGTAGAAATAATTTTTTATGTTGCCAAGATCAAACCATTTTTTTGAAATATCGTGATGGATTCCTTCTAAAATCGCATATCGAAGAAGTGCTTTATGAAAGCTTTCATTTTCTTTAACTAAGGATTGAATCAAAAGGTTATAATTTTTAAAAGCAAAAATACCAGCATAGATTTTATTTTTATCATCACTTCTTTCAATGTATTCAAAGTTATAATTATAATCATTATCAATTTCTGCTATAGCGACTTGATTAAGTTTTTTTGGACAATCGATTACCAATCGATCTCCCTGATGAATTATCAATCCTTCTTTTGGAGAAAAATTTTTTTTTAGATACTCAAGCGCTTTTAATAAGGAATCAGCTTTTACAATAGATATTTCTTTTTCCCTTAATTTTTTTGTATCAGCCTCACCTGGCTCAAAGTTTTCAGGGATAGTGATAAAAATTTTATGGTTTTTGTATTTTTTATTTAGAAATTGTATTTGTAACTCATATAATCTTTTTCCATTGATAGGAATAAATGCAAGAGGTAGTTGACCAAATTCTATTTGCAAGCTTTGGTTTAAGTAGCTATTTGAATTAATTATTATCAATTTTTAAAATACTTTTAATTGAATTATTATCAAGTGTTAAAAATTCGTCTGGCCTCAGTGCTTTATCGTCGATATAAAAACCATTTTCACCACACCAAGGTTTGCCCACAATAATTTCATCATAGGGTACGTTATGTTTATTCAGCCATTCTTTAATATTTGGCAATGTATTTTCTTTAATTTTTTTTATATCATTTTTAAATGTACGCATATTTCTGCTGGTAAAAATAACAATCCTAAAATTTTTATCTCTATACTCTTTTAGTTTATTTATAAGTGGCAAATTTGGCACTGCGTCTTTATAGCTGGTTTTTTTAAATGATAATGTGTTATCGAGATCAACTATTATTGTATCGGTCATATATCAATACCAATCTCTATCATCGGGTGAAATTTTATATTTTGTAAATAATATTTCCATTTCTTTTCTATACTCTGTGAGGTTCCAACGACCTTTATTGAGTGCAGTTGCAATATAAGGGTAAACGGAATTATCATAATGAAATATGCCTCTTTTTTCGCCTTTTAGATGAGAAAATGCAGCTTTTATCATTAATTTTTTTACAATTTTTTGACTTTTAGTTTCTAATTCCCAAATATTTACATTAATATTTTTTGATAATATTTCCATTAGGATCTCTCTTTCCCAAAAACTTGGCTGTATTGAGAAAATCCATTTTGATTTTAAATCAAAAGAAAAAAGAGATTTGATTTCAGGATCATTCGTATATTTACAATCTCCCCCTTTAATAAGTCTAATATGTTGATACTTATTTTTTTTTAAAGCCATGTAATATTTTTTTAACTCACTAAGATTAGGTTTTTTATATAAAAACATATCCTCATGGTCAAAAAATATATATTTAAACTTATTAAGTTTTTCTAAAACAGAGTAAAGTCGGGCAGGGTATTTTAAATTATCGTCATAGATAATTTGCGTTATATTTTTAGGGATTTTTTTCGATCTGTTATTAATAGCGACAAAATGATTATCTGTTTTAAAAAATTTTTCCATTTCACCAAAATAAATTGGCCAAACATCACTACAATCTGAATGTGTGAATGTTAAATGGCAAATATCATTATCAAAAAAACTCATAAGTATACCTTTAGATTTTTATTAATTTTTTAACCTCATAATTGACTATTTCATGCAGTGGCATGCCATTAAAATAATCATAATACCAATTTATTGCTTCTATAACTGATTCATTACTTGTCATCAATGGCATACCAAATTTATTGCTATACTTTTCTACACTCACAGACAGCAAGATATCTTCTGGTAGATTTTTAGAATTATTTTTTATTTTAATATCAGGAAATTTTTTAACAAATTCTTTTAAAACATCTTCAACAACCATAAAGGAATTATTTTTTGGACCAAGATTCCAACTCTCTCCTGATTTGATTTGATCATTTAAGGATGAAATCATGATTTTCCCTATTCCGTTAGCTACATCTGTTACATGTTGAAATGGTCTTGTTGCTTTAGGATACCTACATAAAAATTTTTCTTTTAATGTTACTGAGTTAAACAGGTCGGGTATTAATCTATTTATTGAAAAGTCACCGCCCCCAACTACATTTCCTAATCTAATTGTTTGGATATTAAGATCTTTTTTTGATTGATGACTTTTGATATAGGTAGCAACAATATTTTCAGATGCGCTTTTTGAAATACTATAAATATCTTTTCCACCTAGTAGATCATCTTCATTAAATGGAATTCCATTGTTAAAATTTTCATAAACCTTATCACTTGTGATTGTAATAAAAGATTTAACATGCTTTGATTCGTCTGAAATATTTAATAGGGATAGTGTTCCCAATGCATTATCACTATATGTTTTTACAGGTTCAGCAAATGCGCGAGGAACAATAGCTTGACCTGCTAAGTTAATAATTACATCAATTTTATGGGTGTCAACAATATATTTAATTTTTTTTAAATTATTAATATTGATTTTATATTGGGACTTAAAGTGACTTTTTAGTTTTAATTTATCAAAAAGTCTTGCTCCAAAAGAGCTTCTATCATCAATACCATATAGATTAAAGTTATTTTTTAATAACAATAAAGAAACCCAACATCCAATAAAACCTTGATTGCCGGTGACAAGAACATTATTTTTTTTCATTTTTTTAAAAGCTTATTTTTGTTGTCATTATATATTTTTATGAATGTTTTATAGAATATAATATAGGACTAATCTGTTCTGGGCACTAAATCTAAAAGTTTGTTTAAATTATTATCTTTCATATTAAATTTTAATAAAAAAACCAAATTAGTTTTTTTTGGAATAATTTTTCTAAATATTTTTGCATCACTTGCTGAAATAATAAGCATTGGAGTGGTGATACCTTTTCTAAGTTTGTTGATTGATCCTGATAGTATTAAAAACTTTACTTTTTTACCTTTTAGTTTTTCATTAGATATATTAATTGTTTCTTTTTTGTTTATAACCTCTATCCTAATTTCATCATTACTAAGAGTCTTTAATTTATACTTAACAACACAATTCTCTTTTAAAATAGCCTCTGATCTATCCCTTAAAATGTATGAAAATTTTTTATCTAGATCTTTTCTTGAAATAAAAAACTTTTCATCAAATCATATTGTGGATCTTATTCTAAATAAATCTAATCAGCTTTCTATGTCTTTAATGATGTTATTGAACGTTATTTCTTCTGCAATAATCTCAATTGGTATTATATTTTTTCTCGTTTTCATTAATCCTTTTATAGCTTTTGTTATTTTTGGGTTATGTACTATTTTTTACTTATTTTTTACCTGGTTAGGAAAAAAATACCTCGTTAAATACAGTGAGGACACTGCTAGAGAATCAAATAATCTTTCACGCCACCTTGAAGAAGGTTATGGCTTGATAAGAGAAATTAAAACTAATGATATGTATGAAGTATTTTTTAATAAATTTTCAATTTCTGATAAGTTGATGAGAAGATCAATGGGTATGACACAATTCTTAAGTCAATATCCTAGGTTTTTAATCGAAGGTTTCATTGTTGTAGGTCTGATTATATTTATTAATATTTTATTAAATAATAATTTATATAATTCATCTCTAATTGGGTTAATTGGTGGGTTTGTATTTGGAATGCAAAGACTACTTCCAGTTGTTCAAAACGCTTATGGATCATATTCTAATATTAAAGGCTATCAAGATAGTATTGAGGCTTGTTTATATTTTCTAACAGGTTCTATTAAAAAGAAGGATAAAATTTCAATAGATTTTCAAAGCCTCTCTGTAAATAATTTATCTTTTAAGACTGCTGAAACAAATATACAAATTTTTGAAAATCTCACATTTAATCTTAAAAAAGGTGATTGTGTTGGAATTATAGGCAAGTCTGGTACAGGAAAAACTACTTTATTAGAAATATTATCAGGGTTGATAACTCCTCAAAAAATGGATTTGTTTATTAATAATAAAAAGCATAATCATCAATATGAGCCTGATAATTTATTCTTTTACATTCCTCAACATACTTTTCTATTTCGGGGCAATATATCTCAAAATATTGCACTAGAGTTTGACTCAAAGAAAATTGATAATAAAAAAATTAAGAGAATTTTATTTGATGTAGATCTAGATGATCTGGACCCAAAAAAAATGATAACTCATAGAGGAGAAAACGTTTCTGTTGGTCAGGCTCAGAGAATAGGTATTGCTCGAGCCATATATGCTAATAAACAGATTTTAATAATGGATGAACCCACTAGTGCTTTAGACAAAAAAACTGAGGAAAAATTTATCAAGCTTATATCTAGGATTAAAGAACGATCAACTATTATCATGGCAACGCATAAAATTGAACCTTTAAAGGTATGTAATAAAATTTTTAGAATCAGGAACAAAAAAATTGAAAAATTTGATCCCTTTTAACAAGCCTAATACTGTTGGTACTGAATTAACCAATATTGAAGAGGCTTATTTAGGTTTCGGGCTCTCTGGCAATGGCCCTTTTACCAAAGAATGTCATAAATTAATTAAAAATATAACTAATTCTGCTGCTTCATTCTTAACCCATTCTTGTACTTCCGCTCTTGAGATGGCTTCATTATTGTATGATTTTAAGCCGGGTGATGAAGTAATCATGCCATCTTATACTTTTGTTTCAACAGCAAATGCCTTTGTCTTGAGAGGTTGCAAACCTGTTTTTATAGATATTGAGCCACAATATTTAAATATTAATGTAGATTTAATTGTTGATGCAATAACTCCTAATACTGTTGCTATAGTCCCTGTTCACTATGCTGGCATATCATGTGATTTGGATAAGATTGCTGAAATTGCAAATAAGTATAAATTAATTATTATTGAAGATGCAGCACAAGCATTCATGAGCAAATACAAGGATAGATCTCTTGGTTCAATTGGTAATTTGGGAGCCTATAGTTTTCATGAAACCAAAAATATTATATCTGGAGAGGGAGGGGCTTTAAATATTAATGACTCATCATTGATTGAAAGAGCTGAGATTATATGGGAAAAAGGTACTGACAGAAGTAAATTTTTTAGAGGTCAGGTTGATAAATACACATGGCAAAGCACAGGGTCATCTTTTTTACCTGGTGAGTTAATTGCGGCATTCTTGAAAGCGCAGCTTGATGAGGCATGGAATATTACAAATGAGAGATTAAGATTATGGAATTTTTATAAGGAAAATTTAAAAAATCTTGAAATTGATGGCTATATTGATCTTCCAGCGATACCGGAATATAACCAACATAACGCTCATATGTTCCAAATAACTTTAAAAGATAAACGTTTTAAAAGAGATGATTTATTAGAATTCCTTAAAAAAAATAATATCCATGCTACTTTCCATTACATACCTTTGCATAGCTCTCCAGCTGGGTTGATTTATGGAACTTCGGTTGGTGATATGAGCGTCACTAATTTTGTTTCAGAAAATTTAATTCGTCTTCCATTGTGGATAGGTTTGCTTGAGGAGCAGCAAGAATATATTATTGAAAAGATTACTAAATTTTTTAAATAATGAAAAACACGCTTCCAATAATCATATCTGGATACGCCCGCAGCCCTAGTTCAATCAATTTGAAGCCATTTTGGAGCGGTTTTTTAAATCTACAAAAAATTCAAACAAAAAAAAAATTTATTTTCTATTGCCACTCATGGAATCCAGAATTAAATAGACTAATTAAATCTGTGTATAAACCTAAATTGCTTTTAAGTGAAATTCAACCAAATTTTATTTCCAAATTTTTTAATATAAATACATTTTCATTCTTTGAGAATCAAATAAATAGAATTAAATCGCCGTGGAGAAAATCTTCTTTTCAAATGATTTTTGGCTATGCAATATCTAAAGAGAAATCCATTAACCTGCTATTAAATGATAAAAGTAGACCAGAGTTTACAAATGTAATATCGACCAGGTGGGATATTGGTTGTTCAGGGTCAAAAGAAGTAAATCAGATCATTTATGATGACAGCCTACCTGAAGATAAAGTTTATTTGCCTTATTATCGTGGCATTGAAGAAGGCTATGCAGATATGTGGTTTGTTTTGCCTGGTAATATCTTAAAAAAATTTAAAGGATTGTCGCTTTTATTTGAAAAGTCATTATTAGGTAAAAATAATTATTTGGAACTATTCACTAAAAAAGGATGGATAATTTCAGGGGAGCGAAAATTATTTCAAGAAATTATATTTAGAATGAAAGAGAAATTTAATAATAAATTTACAGACCATTTGCTTAAAAAATTTGTATATTTTTCACAAGAAAATGAAACAATCAATATTTCAAAAAAAATATTTCCAAAGTATCAAGCATTAAATATTCATGCTTTAGTAAAATATTTCTTTTATGTAAAAAAAATCAGAAAAAGTACTAGGTTTCTTGATATTAACGATTTTTGTTATGACAGGAATATTAATAATCTAATTAATCCTTTAAATCCAGCTATTGTGATTAGCAATAACAACAATTGTTTTGATTTTAGCCCATTATCAAATTCTGTTCTTAGATTGAAGAATTTTAAAAATATAACAAGATTAAAAAATTTCCTAAAAAAATGTACAGCTGAGCAGATGATTTTTTTGAATAAATCAAATGATACAAATAACATTGATTTAGGACTATTGAATGCTGTTTCACATTACCTTAATAACTCAACTGAGTTTTATATTAATTTAAATCATCCAAATAAAAATCATGTTAACCATCAAGAATTTAATACAGATTTTCCAGGGATGATTCATAATTTTGGTGGTGATTCACTTAATATGCAATCCTTTATAATTAAACGTAAAGAGTTCCTTAACTTTTTAAACAATATTGGTAATGAAAATATTGTTGAGTTTAAAAATAATATTAAGCAATTAAATTTAAATTTTCTTTCAGTTGAATTGAATAAATAATGTTGAAGCCCAACCCTCATCAAGACTTAATTAAATTTCAAATGTTGTTGCAAAAAAAAATTCCATTTATTTTTATAAGATTTAGTGATGGTGAAACTGAAATTTTAAGGAATAGACCCTTGATAATTGATAAAAATCAAATTTTATTTAGAGGGAGAAAACTCAAAAACATATACCCAAAGCATGATTTTAAAAATTTTCATCCTGCTGATTCGCAAATAGTGAGGGCGGATTTATTAAAATCTGCAATGCATTGTGGATTTAATTTTTTTAAGGGTATTCCAACTAGGCACAATAATGCTATTTTGGATAGAGAGTTTATGCTTAGATTAAATGGAGGGATGGATAAATATATTACATTCTCTGATTTATTTATGAATTCTAATTATGAATTTTTTAGAAATAATATTATTGAAGAGTTCAAGCAATTTAAATATATTACGATTATTGCAAACCATAGAGCTAGGTTTGGTAATTTTTTAAAACATGCTAATCATATAAAAATTCCAGATAATTTTTTTTCATGCTATGAAAAATCTATTCTGGATATAAATAAGCAAATTGATCGTTTACCATTTGGATCTCTAATTTTAAGCTCAGCATCATCTTTATCGAATATCATCGGTTATCAATTACATAAAAAATGTCCTAAAAAATTTACTTTTATTGATATTGGCTCTTCAATGAATGATTTCATTGGACTGCATTCGAATGTAAGGACCTATCATCTGTTAAACAATAAAGGTTTGAGAACTTTTATTTTAAAAAATATATATAAATTATCTAAAAATTATAAAATTCAATGGTAAAAAAGATTTCTTCCATTACAGTTGTACTTAACGTATTTAAAAGAGCATCCGTTCTTGAAAAGCAAATTGATTCTGTATGTAAACAAACAATTCCACCCAATGAGATAATTCTTTGGAAAAACTTTTCAGGTAAACAAATTAAATTATCAAAAAAAATATTGAACAGAGTAATTTTAATGGAGTGCTCTGAAAATATGGGGGTATGGGCTAGGTTTTCTGCTGCGTTAAATAGTAAGTCAGAATTTGTTTGTATTTTAGATGATGATACGATACCTGGTAGAAAATGGTTTGAAAATTGTATTAATTCAAGCCGTCATTTAGATGGAATTTTTGGAACAAGAGGGATTAGGTTTTATTCAAAAAATCGATACGATCCTCATGATTTTTATGGGTGGCAAAATCCAGTTGATCAGATTACGGAGGTTGATATAATCGGCCATGCATGGTTTTTTAAAAGAGAATACCTTTCATATTTTTGGAAAGAATTGCCAGAGTTAAATCAAAGCACTCGCGTGGGGGAAGATATTCATTTTTCTTACACAGTACAAAAATATGGTAATTTAAAAACATATGTACCACCTCATCCACTGGATGATTTTGACTTGTGGGGCAGTTTGCCCGAATATGGCAACAAAATAGGTACTGATATTCACTCGATTTCAAACAAAGTTAATAGCCACGCATTATTTAATGCCGCATTAAAAAATTATACGAACAAAGGTTTTAGTTTGTATTATAAAAAAAATAGAAATAAAGACACTGGCATTACCATTGGTCCCGGCATTAAGTCTTTTTCTTTTATTCAGAATCTATCAAAAAAATATCCATGGATCAAAATAAATGGTAAAAAAATTCTGAAAATATTAAGAAAAATAAAGATACATCTATGAAAAAGATTAGGTTGGGAATTATTTTTGGAACTAGGCCTGAGGCAATCAAGCTTGCTCCACTGATTTTAAAGATTAAAAATAATAAAAATTTTGAGGTTATTGTTATTAATTCTGGCCAGCATTCTTCAATGTTAAATCAGGTTTTAAAATTATTTGAGATAAAACCGGATTTCAGCCTTAAGGTGATGAGAAAAAATCAAAACTTATCAGATTTAACATCTGCATTATTTAAAAAAATTAACAATGTCGTTTTGCAAAGTAGTTTAGATATGATTGTTGTTCAAGGTGATACTACTTCTGCACTAGTTGGTGCTATGGTAGGATTCTATAATAATATTAGAGTGTCTCATGTTGAGGCAGGTTTAAGAACTTTTGACCTTAAGAATCCATTCCCAGAAGAATTAAATAGGAAATATATTAGTTCAATAGCAACATTACATTTTCCACCAACCATAACCGCAAAAGAAAACCTGATTAAAGAAAGTATATCCTCAAAAAACATTCATGTTACTGGTAATACTGTGGTCGATGCTCTAGAGATTTTTAAACAAAAAACAGCTAATTTACAATATATTAACTTATTGAAAAGCTTACATTATGATGAGAATAAATTTAATATCCTTTTAACATGTCATCGAAGAGAAAGTTTCACTGGAGGTGTAAAAAATATTTGTATGGCAATTAAGAAAATTGCCAATAAATATAAAAATACAAATATTATATTTCCAGTACATTTAAACCCTAATGTTCAAGCTGTGGTTTTAACTTATTTAAAAAATTTAGATAATATCCATTTAATTAACCCGCTCGATTATAAAAATTTATTATTATTAATGCATAAGGTAGATTTAATCGTGACAGATAGTGGCGGTATACAAGAGGAAGCGCCTTCATTTAAAGTTCCAGTTTTAGTGACAAGACAATCTACTGAAAGGCCAGAGGGTATTGATGCTGGTGTTTCAAAATTGATTGGAAATGACACAGAATCGGTATTTAGAAATATTGAGAAATTATTGACAGATCCTAATGTTTACAAATCAATGTTAGCAAAAAACAACCCTTACGGCGATGGCAGAGCGACTGAAAAAATAATGAAATGTATTCTAAATTATTATGCAAAAAAAAATACGTAAAATTGCTCAAAATGATTTGTCGAATGTTGTAGAAATGCTTCAACAGATAAGTGCATTTAAACCTGATATTGCTCAAATAACACAAGCATGGAGGAGTTACATTAATCAAACAAATGTATACGCATTCGTTGTTACATTTAATGAAGAAATTATTGGCTTTGGTTCAGTTATCTATGAGCAAAATATCAGATCTGGCATTAGAGGGCATATAGAGGATATTGTTGTAAGCAAAAAATATCAGAAACAAGGGGTAGGTAAGGAAATAATAGACAATATTATTTCATATAGTAAAGAGCAAGGTTGTTATAAACTTTCCTTGCAATGTAATGATGAAAATATAAATTTTTATAAAAAACTAGGATTTAATGTTAGCGGTTGTAGTATGAGTAATTTACTGCTATGAAAATCATTCATGTTTCTCACGATGACATTTCGTTTGCTCGGTTTGTAGAACCTCTAGTAATTTCTTCTAGAAAATATGGATTCAATGTTAAATCACTTATAGTAAATAAAAATAATTTCATTAAATTTGATGGTCAAAATTTTTTAATCTCAAATTACCTGACATTCAATCCTCTACAATTTTTTAAAGCTATTTGTAATTTAATCACATTAATATTTAGAGAAAAACCAGACGTTATTCAGACTCATTCAACCCTGGGTAGCGTGATTCCTCTTTTCATTTCATTTTGTTTAAGAATCCCTATAAGAATTTATCACAATCATGGAATACCTCACCTAGGCTACTCTGGTTTGTTTAAACTGAGTTTAAAAATATTAGAATATGTAAATATTTTTTTTTCAACTCAGGTAATAACTGTAAGTCCTGCGATGAGGATTGAATTACAAAGGCTGGCACCTAGCAAAGATATTTTTTGTTTCTTACCGGGATCTTCCAGTGGACTAGAAAATATATGGTTCCAACAAACAAAATCTACATACCTAAGAGATCAATTTCGAATTAACAAAAAAACTAAAATTTTGTTATTTGTTGGACGCCCAAACCACCGAAAGGGTTTTTATAATCTGCTCGATGCATTTTCAAAAATTAATCTTGATGTATGTTTATTTTTAGTTGGTATCACAAAAAAAGATATTCCAAAACAATACAAAAATTTAAAAAAAATAATTGCTTTGGGTATTCAAAAAGATATGTTAAAAATCTACAGAAGTTCTGATGTATTAATTTCTCCTAGCTTACATGAGGGTTTTGGATATGCCATTTTAGAGGCAGCAGCCTCTATGAATGCTTTGTTAGTTTCTAACATACCTGGTCCAGATGCAATTATTGATAAGAATTGTGGTTATCTTTTTGACCCTACTGATGTAAACGATATTCGAGCAAAAATAAACATGATTTTCTCTAATGATGAAAAGTTAAAAATTTTTAAAAAACAAGCATACAAAAAAGCCTGTCAGTTTAAGTCCAGTATAATAACTACGAAATATGTTAAATTTTTAAAAAAATTATAATGGAAATAAAACCTTTAAAAATACCTGATATTAAATTATTAACACCAAAAAAACTTGAAGACAGCAGGGGGTATTTGTTTGAGGCATTTAATTTATTAAAATTCCATGAGTTAATTGGTTTTGAACCACAAATTGTTCAAGATAATCAATCTTTTTCCAAAAAAAATGTACTCCGTGGCCTACACTATCAAAGACAGCCTTTTGCCCAAGGAAAATTAGTAAGGGTTATTCGTGGTGAAATCCTTGATGTTGCTGTTGATATGAGAGTGGATTCAAAATGTTATGGACAGTGGGTGGCAGAAGTTTTATCTGAAACAAACAACCATCAATTATGGATTCCCGAGGGTTTTGCACATGGTTTTCTTGTCCGTAGCGAGATTGCAGAAGTCATCTATAAAACAACCAATTACTACTCTAAAGAACATGATGAAGGTATTGATCCATTTGATCCATATTTATCTATTAATTGGGGGATTGCCAAAGAAAATTGCATCTTGAGTGATAAGGATAAACAGCTTCCCTCATTCTTAAATAAAAATTATTTATATGAAAAATAAATTACTAGTTACAGGTGGGTTAGGTTTTATAGGCTCTCATTTTATTTCTAGCCTTAATGATGAAAATTATGAAATTGTATGTATTGACAATCTCAGTAATTCGAAATTAACTGTTTTGGATAGACTTCATGACGCTTCAAGTAAAAAGATACATTTTTATCCAATTGATATTACACAGAAACACTTACTTGAAGAAATATTTACAACGCATAAAGATTTTTCATCAATTGTTCATTTTGCAGGCTTAAAGTCGGTGAATGAATCAATTCAACTTCCTGAAAAATATTATTTGAATAATGTGGTGGGCACATTAAATTTACTAGATTTTTTTAAACATTCTTCTGCTGAATCTTTTATCTTCTCTTCCTCTGCTACTGTTTACGGAGACTCAAAAAAGCAGCCTGTTGAGGAAAGTTTTCCACTTACTGGCACAAACCCTTATGCATGGTCAAAAATTATGTGTGAAAGAGTTATTCAAGACACAATTACTGTTTGTGAGAATAAAAAAGCATTTGCATTAAGATACTTTAATCCAATTGGTGCCCATCCTAAAGCAATTCTTGGCGAAGATCCAAATGATCAGCCTAATAATCTTATGCCACATATTTTAAAATCCGCCAATAAAGAAAGTATGCTCAATATATTTGGTAATGACTATCGCACAAAGGATGGAACTGCAGAACGAGATTATATTCATGTCATGGATTTAGCTTCAGCCCATCATTTTATTCTAGAGAATTCAAATTTATTAGAAAATAAATTCAATATTCTAAACATTGGGACTGGTAAGCCAACATCAGTAATGGAGCTAATCAATATTTTTGAAAAAGTAAACGATACCCATGTATCACACTCATTTACAACAAGGCGACCAGGTGATGTTGTAACGTCTTATGCTGATTCATCCTTAATCAATTGTTTGGGCTGGTTTCCTCAATATGGAATTGAAGACATGTGTCGACATGCCTGGATGTGGAAAAAATCATTTAAATGAAGACTAAATCAGAGTTACTAACCTCAAATAAATTTCTACCGGTTATTAATTTTATCTCAACCCACATAATGACTTCGCGTTACTATTTGCTGAGCTACTGGATTGCTAATTTTTTTGTTGTAATCAGCATGTATGATTTTTTATACAATAAAAATCAAATTCTCAATCGTCCTATTATTAAATATGCAGCACTTGCTCTGATAATAATTTCATTATTGAATATTTTTATTGACCAAATCAAAGAAAATGAGCTTTTGCATGAGGTAGAGCAGTGGAGCAGAGATCATGGTATTGACCTCAACCAATGCTGGATTGACGATTACCGTCTCAGAGT
>Ga0181606_10002676_pt1 | contig 15262 bp, 7 predicted proteins | sample 041ome_10_FD_132994 | JGI IMG/M metagenome (GOLD analysis project Ga0181606, IMG submission 132994) | Coastal salt marsh microbial communities from the Groves Creek Marsh, Skidaway Island, Georgia - 041412US metaG (megahit assembly) | ecosystem: Environmental > Aquatic > Marine > Intertidal zone... | reverse complement strand
TGCCCAGATGTAGTACACCGCGTATGGCGGAAGCAGAAATAACAAGCCCTGCATGGGGTCCTTGCGGAAGGAGAGCATGACCAGGCTCGCGAAGTCCCCGATCACCCCGATCACATTGAGCAAGACAATCAGGCCGAGCCCAAGCGATACCAGGCCATGTTTGCCGATCATCCCACCGGCAACTGCGAGGATCAGCAGGATGAAGGAGATCGTATAGCTCGCCTCACTGATTCCACTCGTCAGCCGAGCCAGAACACTAAACAGACTGCGATAGACACGAAAGACATCTGCCAGAGGATTCTTTACCTGACTGGGGGCGACAACCCGCTCAGGTGGGTTGAACTCAAAGGCCACCTCATCCTCGTCACCAAACAGGCTTTTCAACTCATCATCATCGCCACCCGCCGTCGCTGCTCCTGCGGCTGATGACAAGTGGCCTTTCGACGGCTGCGTGGCGACTGCCGACTTCGGTCGCGGCCCCGCTCCACGCTGCTTGGAGGCTTTCTGCGGCACGGCTTCCTGCGGTGCTCGCTTCTCGGCTCCCGAGCGTGGCGTCGCTGGCGTGGGCTTCTTCGCTGCAGCCTTAAGAGGAGGCACGTCGATGGGTGTGACACTCTTCAGGCGAAAGCCGCCAGTGTCATCGGCCGGAGGCCTCGGGGCCCCTCCCTGCAGGACCTTCTGTGGCTCGAGCTGCTGAGAGACAGCCGCCCGCCAGTCGCCCGCCGCTCCTGCAGAACTCGGCACGACCACACCATGGCCGCACTTCGGGCAGCGGCTCTTCCGTCCAGCGAGAGATAACTTCGCAACAAGACGACTTCCGCATTGATCGCACAGAAATGCCGTCTTCACTGGACTCCCTCCGACCAGCTCGTGCCGATCCCCACTGCTCGGCTTCACGAGTCGCTGCTCTGCAATCTCTGCTTCCGAACACCCCTTCAGGCTACCGTGCTGCAGAAACCACGCCAATCCGCCCTACGCGAGTTGTCTCCAGAGAGCCACCAGAAACAGGAGTGCTCTATCAGACCAGAGCAGCCCCGTGCCCGCAGCGACCACAATCCAGAACAGGCTTGTCTCTTCAAACCAGAGCAGGCTTTTGAAGTAGAGCCATGAGAGAAAGAACGTCACACCCAACCAGATCTGCCACATCCGCCAATACTCAGGCCCTTGAGAATCACCCGTGGGGCCGACGAAGAAGGTGTAACTCAGGAAGGTCACACCAACGGTGTAGATCACGCTCAGACCGAGTGTCTGCTGCCGCAACGCGTCGGTCCGCATCAGCGCTCCGACAAGGCTCACAAGGAGAAAGGCATTCAACCCCAGGTAGATCATCGTGGTGTAGTTGCCGAGCATCCCGTTCCATCCTTTTGAGCACCAGACCAAGGCCCTGTCGGAAACCGGGCTTGGAACTGCCGTCTGTCGAGTCCGCCTACCGGTCGCCGGCATTCACCACAGGCTGCGCATGCCGGTCGCTGCACAACACCACCAGCAGATTCGCCACCATCGCTGCTCGCTTCTCATCGTTGAGCTGCACCACATTGTCACGGGAGAGGTGATCCAGCGCCATCTGCACCATCCCCACCGCGCCCTCGACGATCTTCATCCGAGCAGCCACCACCGCCTGAGCCTGCTGCCGCTGCAGCATGGCAGCTGCAATCTCCGAGGCGTACGCGAGATGACTGATCCGCGTCTCGATCACGTCAACACCCGCCTTGTCGAGCCGCTCCTGCACATCTGCCTGGAGCTGCTCACTGACTTCTGTTGTGCTCCCCCTGAGGGAGATCTCATGATCCTCACTGTCGTAAGGATGTCGCGAGGCCAGACTCCGCAGCGCCGCTTCACTCTGCACAGCGACAAAATCTTCGTAGTCATCGACCTCAAACAACGCCTCGGCCGTGTTGACCACCTTCCAGACCACGACAGCTGAGATCTCGATCGGATTGCCGTCACGGTCATTGACCTTCGAAGGCCGTCCCGCCGAACGAACTTTCTGGGTAAGCACCTTTCCTGTGGCGGGATCCTTTACCTCCGGCGTGGTCACAGAACCGGTCTCAAAGTTGCGTACCCGCAGTGAGACCCGCTTCTTGGTGTAGAAGGGGTTCACCCAGAAAAAGCCGCTCTTGCGGATGGAGCCAACGTAGTCACCAAACAAGAGCAAGACACGGGCGTCATTGGGCTGCACGGCCTGAAAGCCAAACAGGCTGATGAACAAGGCCACGACCGAGAGGATGCCCATCACGATCATCGCTGCCATGCCATACACAGCCCCTGCAACAATCAAGGTGGGGCCGAGTGCCAAAAGCAGCAGGCAGACAACCAGCATTGCCCAGCCGGTTGCTGGGTGCAGAGTCTTCTCGTCGCTCATTCTCCAACTCCTTTCAGGTGTTGTGCGCGTTATTCACCACTTCACGCAACACGACGCTCACGGCTCGCCGGTGCTTAGAGTGGATGCTCCTGCTCGCAATCTGGATCACGCGGCACCGGGCTGCCCACCTGGTCCACCGGGTGCGTGAAGAGATACTCCCAGACCGGCTCATAGAGCAGCCGCCCATCCGCATCTCGTGGAGTTGCCCGACCGGGGGACACCGCCGAGTGAGCCCGTCCGGCATCGCCCCCCACATCAGCCTCCGAGACGAGCCGACGGCTGTTGCCATAGGGAGGCCTCACCCCATCGACATTCACAATCGGCCCAAACTCAGCCAGCCCAAGCAACTCCCACGAGCGGCAGTAGTGGTCACCGGTCCACCCACCATCGAGCACATGGGAAAAGCCAAAGAATCGTTCGTGGGGCGTGGCGGAAGGTAACGACTGCCAATCCTGCTCCTGATCACGAGGCCCACAGAGCATCACAACCCGCGCCACCTCGACCTCCTTGGCAAACCGAGCCGCCGTGGTGGAGCCGTGAGAAGCACCAGCGACGATCACTTTCGTCCAGTCGATCCCCTCACCATCGGCAGCAAGAAACTGCTCCCACCGCCCTTCGGGATGCTCCTTGGCGAGCCTGCGGACAAACTGATGAGTCCGCTCAGCCATCCCATCGGCAAACGGAATTTCCACCTGAGGGCTGACATCCTTGCCCGTCGCGGCCTCCAGACGAACAAGCCCTCGCGCCATTCGGTCGGTTGGCTTGACGATGGCAAACCACTGTCGGGCATAGTGCGGCTGCACGGCGTGATAGCCATAACTCGCCAGCCTCTCAAATAGCTGCTCGTTGTGCGCCATCAGCCAGACGACCAGCTGTCCTCGCAGCGGTGCATCGAGATCAACCGCGGCATGCTGCACATCCTGAGGCTTGCCATCTTTCTCAAGCACGAAGCCGATCTCAGGCTGCTCTCCTGCCCGCGAATCGATCTCGCTCGCCCGCGCTGAGTATGTCCAGATACCCGACTCTTCTGCGGCAGCCGCCGGTCGGCTGCCAAACGCCGCGCCCCAGGCTCCCACCACGGCAGCGGCGACCACAAGCTCACGCACGCTCAACACGTCGACCACCCGCATGCTATTCCTTCCCCAGAGAGAGTTGTCTCTTCATCACCGCCGACGGGGAAGCACAGCAACCCCACAGGGCCTGAGTATATCGGGGCGTCTGCTCGCGAGTAGCTCAGGCCGCACGCTTCGCGAGTCTGCTCCACCACCTCCAGGCTCCACCCGTTGTGAACTGTCGCCAGCCAGCGATCAGCCAGCGGATCACGGCATTGGCAAGCCAGAGTCCCCACAGCAGCATCAGCAGACGGTAGTACCAGATCGACACGGAGTAAACATGCGGCTGACCAAGGAGTTGACCTTCGGATGGGCTGAACCAGATCAGCCGGCTACCGTACGACCCATTTCCCGTAAGGAACATCTCCGGCGTTTCAAGCAGCCCATGGCTGACCACAAACACAAGCGTCACCAACGACGTGATCGTGAAAAACACGAGCACCAGCTGCACGAGATCGAAGGTGAACCAGCCAAACGACAACGGATCTCGCTTGCCACGCCACGCAAGCATGTAGAGCCAGCCGACCACCGCCATCGCTGGGATCAAAGAAACCTGCGTCAGCCCGATCAGCAAGAGCAGCCACTCATGAAACTTTAGGGGTGACAGGGGTGGCCGACAGAGCAGTCCGGCCAGCACAACGGCAAGCGCGAGCACCGCCCAAAACCGCACCGCGGGCCCACGCAACGGTCCGCTTGCCCAGAGAATCCAACGCGACTCTGCAAGCTGCATCTGGCTCGCCACGTTCGCCGCATCGACTGGCAGCTCCACGGGATCAAATGTAGCCCAGTTGGTGAGCGACGCATCAGTCGTCCAGGCCACAGTCAGCTTCTGCTGTCCGGGCTGAAGACCGACGAGCACACGCCCTTCGTCACGACGAACAGGCAACGATCGTCCTTCCAGTTCGACCGACCGAACCGTTGCGTCTTTAGGCAGCCCCACGAAGAACTCACCGCCAAGGCTCGACTCCAGTCGCAGGTCAATCGTGGAGCTCCGTCGGCGTGCTCCGAGATCGGTGGTGCGGCTGAGCCCCTGAATCGTCAGCGTCTTGCCATCGACAGCCTGTGGTCGCTCAAAACTGAGGACCACTTCCTCTCCAGGCCAGGGATACCAGACCGGGATCAGCTCATTCGCGCCAGCCTCGTAAACAGGGCCAGAACCTTGCAGCCGGACGTTCCAGACAGGTGAGGTGACCAGTGACCACCGCTCTACGGACTGTGGGTTGGCTGCGGCGGTGAGCCGCATCTCAGGTGTGACCGGCAGTTCACTCTCCCAGGCATAGCTGGCCGCATTGGCAGCCAGGGTGACATCGACTGTGCCCTTGGCTCCTGTCGCCTCACCTGAGAGCACTCGCTCACCAGGCAACAGCGGCACGGTCAGGCTGATACCACGGCCAGGCTGAGAAAGCCGCCGGACGGTTGTCTGCAGCTTCCAGACCAGCCCCATCTCAAGCACACGATCGATCTGGACCACGCCACGGACATTGCTCTGATCATAGGATGTCTGCCCGCTTTCCTGCTGCTGTCGACGGGTGAAGAAGATTTGGCTTTCCGGACGCCCCTCCGCAGTGACCCCGGTCACCAGCCAGTCGTCAGCGGTCACTGCAAAACGCCGCGGCACCAGGGTGAACCCAAGAATCCATTCAGGCGTTTCCGGAATCAGCCCTTCCACAGCAAGCTCACTGACGCCCTCAGGCACGGCGACCCAGAGGTGCCCATCGCTGCCCCGCATCACGAGCGCGTCAGCACCGTTTCGCGACACCGACAGTGGCGACCAGACGGGAAACTTCCCTGGCAAGGGAACAGCGCATGCCGTCGCTGCATGCACGGTGGCTCTCAATGAGATTCGATTGTCTGTGATCGTCATGCCCGCCTGCGGAATCTCGGCCGCATGCGGAAAGGCCTCATCAGGCTCAAGCAGTCGTGCCCGCAGCTCGTTGAGCATCTGCTCTGACGGAAAGCGTCCGCTCGACTGCACGATGGGCTGTGGCTCTGCCACCGCTGCCGGCTCCTGTGCCCGGGCCGAACTGCTGATGAGCATCATGCCGACAACGAGCGCTGCAGACACACTCGCTGCCGAACCCCTGCCAGGTTTCCTTCCTCGAGGTGAGCCAGACCCCGCAACGAGGCCAAGTAGAACCACGAGTAGTGACACTCGCACCACCGCAAGCAGCCGATGACCGACCGCAGGCAACAGCACCGGACGCAGCGTCTGCTCCTGTCCAACCGGACCATCCCATGAACACCGCACGAGGTTGCCTTCCCAGGCAGGCCGGGGAATACCGGTCTGTGTGTTTGTGCCAGGGGCAAACTGCAGATTCGCTGCTTGAAAACGCTCTGGTGCCGATTCAACGGTTTTGCCAGCAGCCTGCCGAGAGACTGCCCGTCGACCGAGCGAGCTGGTCGCTGGCGGACTGCTCGTGGCCAGCGCCGCCTCAAACTGCACCTGCCCCGGTGGGCTCACCTGCCGCGGCCCACTGAAGATCTCCCACAGACTCCGCTGACGGTAGTGAATCCCACCAGGCTCAAGCTGCGGGTAGAGCGCCGACTGCACTTCTCCGGTGACATAGGGAATCAGGTGCATCAACAGGATGCCCACCGCAAGCAGTTTCCAGCTCTGCATCCATCGCACGGCTCGCTCAGATCGGACAACACCCAGCAGGGCCACCGGTGCCAGCAGAAATAGCCAGGTAAACCGAGGGGCGTAGAGCTCGTGGTAGGCCAGGCCAAACGCAAAGAAGGCAACGAGCCCAGCCACCATCCCCCGCATCCGAAACACCGCCAGGGAGAAGATCAACAGTAAAAACAGGTCGAGCAGCGTCCAGGCCGTCAGCCAGTCACCCTCCACGCGGTCCGCCCCAAAGACGGCCAGCATTCGCCAGCCTGGCGGCAGCGCGAGTGTCACCTGCAGACTGTCCGCATCTGCCTGCCAGCCCGTTGCGGAGAGAACAGCGTCGCGAGACATCCTGCCGATCGCGGTGACCACCGGCGTGGGTGACCGCAGCTCGACACCTGCCGCGCCCGACGCCGGATCGGTTGTAATTAGCTGTCGTTGTCCATCAATCCGCACCACTGCCAGCTGATTGCCTTCCGCCGCATCGAGTCGCGAGAGCTCTCGACACTCTCCCTGAATGGTGTCTTCATAGGTCAGGCCCGCACCGTCGTCGTCAAACCAGACCCGCCGATGGATCTGAAAACGATCCGGCTTTCGCAAGCCCGCACCGCTGTCTTTCACGACCCACCCCAGTGGCTGAGAGGTCTCCCAGCGAAACACCGGCAGGCTTCGCCAGCGGTCAGGAAAACGTGTCATCGCCACATCGACTGGAACCGCTTCGCTCAACTCGATCACGCGGAACTCAGGCCGCACCTCGAGGCCGACGAGTTCCTCGGCCGTGATCGGCGTGGTGTCTTCGGCGTACGCCAGTTGTGTGGCGTCGTCGGTGCGAAACGCATCAACCCGAATCTGCCAGGTGCCCGGCCGCACCTGTGCCCGCAGCCTGCCCGATTCATCCACGGCCACTGGTATCGGCCCTTCCACTGCGGCAAGCTGCCAGCCAGCCGGCAGCACCTGACCGATCTCTTCCTCACGACTGCGACCAGAGACACTGAGCTCAACCTCGGTTCTCAACCAGATCGGCAGCCCATCCTCCAGTACCCGCGAGACCTGCACGCCGAGCTGATCCCGCTCTTCCTCAGCCGCCCGACTCCGCTCCAGCCAGAGCCAGCCTGCTGCATCACGTTCAGGCAGGGTGACGACAAGGCCGTCGCGAGCAAGCGAGACGATGCCGATCGTTTCCGGCACGGCGAGTCGCTCAGGCAGCTGCCGCCAGAAAAATCCGCCCGACACCGTGTGCTGCCCTGGTTCCAGTTGAAGCGAGGGCACACCATCTCGGCCCACGACGGCGACAGGCTGTCCATCAAGCAGCACTGCCGTTGGCCAGGCATCGGCATCGCCAGGAAGGGGCAGCCACGAACGGCCAAACGCCCTCACCTCCAGCTTCCATCTGCCACCCGTGGCCGTCAGGTCGAGATCGAGTACGGATGGCCAGACGGCGATCCGCATGTTTGGATCGTTGTAGGGTGAAGGACACCCGAGGTTTTTCACATCATGGAGTACCCAGCCCCGCCAGGGCTCAAGCGGTGCCGGCAGATCCGGCTCTGCCGCCACCAGGCGATGTGGATGATCACCCTGGCCGAGAGCCAGCAGCGTCGCGAGACTTGCCACGATCAGTGAACGCATGCTGCCGGCTCCACTCTTCCATCTGGTGCAGGAGTGCTGACTCCGCAGCCCATAGCGACGTCGCTCCTGATGCATAGACGCCTTCATTGTTGCTTCGCCTGGTGCAGCATTCCACATTCGCCTTCAGCCCCATTTCTGTCACGTTGAGCATCAGGCTCACTACCGATAAACCAGCCGCCTACAGCAGCTGACAGGATTGGTCTCTGCTACAACCGAGGGGCGTGGTGCGGCTTGTGGTCAACCTCTCCGTGGTGTGTGCGATGTCTCTCCATGTGATTGGGCTCGGTGAGATCCTCTGGGACGTGTTTCCAGATGGCCCTCGTTTCGGCGGGGCGCCTGCCAACGCTGCCTGCAGTGTTGCGGAACTGGCGGGAGATTCCGCCCAGGTCATGATGGTAAGCGGTCTCGGTAACGATCCACTTGGCGATGACGCGCTGGCCGCACTCAGAAGCCACGGCGTCGCCACCGCAGGGGTGCAGCGGAATCGCTGGCCGACCGGCCGGGTTGATGTCACGCTCGATGTCGCCGGCATGGCCAGCTACCGCTTTGCCGAAGACTCCGCCTGGGACCATCTCGAATGGACACCGGCTCTCCATGACGAAGCCCACCGCTGTGATGCGGTCTGCTTTGGCACACTCAGTCAGCGAAGCGAGACATCGCGAGACACCGTCCGCCGGTTTGTGACGGCTGTCCGCGGAGCCCATCCAGATGCCTTGCGGGTGCTCGATATCAACCTGCGGCCACCCTACGACGACAATGCCGTCATCCTCGAATCGCTGCCACTTGCCAACGTGCTCAAACTCAACGACGAGGAACTCCCCCGGATCTGTCAGCTCTGCGAGATCAGCCCGGAGCCGACAATCGCACTCGCCGTGCTTGCCGAACGATATCAGCTCCGAGCGATTGCCCTCACACGATCAGCTGATGGAGCCCTGCTGCGGTGTGGCAGCGACACGAGCGACCTCCCCAGCACATCGGTCACAGTCGTAGACACCGTGGGCGCCGGCGACGCCTACACCGCAGCCATGCTGCTGGGTCTCCTGGAAGGTCACAACACGGCCACCATCAACGCTCACGCGATCGCAGTGGCTGCGCATGCCTGCTCAGTCGCCGGAGGAACCATGAGCTTCCCTGAAGAACTCCGTATCCGTTGAGCCTCTCAACGCTTCCTTTTCACACACACACTGAAACACTCCTCATGAAACAGTTCTGTCTGTCTGCCGCTCTTGTGCTGATGGCGTGGAGCCTGCCCACAACGGCTGACGATCTTCTCATCGACGACTTCGAGACCGCTGATCTTGGCAACTGGTCCATTACCGGTGACGCCTTCGGCAGCCAGCCGGCCGAAGGCAGCCTGCCTGGGCAGATGGAAGTGTCGGGATTCTACGGCCAACACCTGCTCAACAGTTTTCATAACGGTGATGCCACCACCGGCACAGCCACGAGCTCAGAGTTCACCATTGAGCGGCCGTTCCTGGCATTCCTCATTGGCGGCGGGTCCGACCGGGAACGGCTTGCTCTGGAACTGGTCATCGACGGCACACCTGTTCGCTCCGCGACCGGCAGCGAATCTGAGGCACTCCTGCAGGCCTCGTGGGATGTTCACGACCTCCTCGGCAAACAGGCTCATCTTGTCGTTCGTGATCAGGCGACCGGAGGCTGGGGCCACATCCTGGTTGACCACATTCGTCAAACAGACGTGAAGCCGCCTCGCTTTGACACCACCGCACTCGCCACCTATCTCGCCCATCCCGATGCGATGGACGAACCGCTGCGGCCGCAGTTTCACTTCACGCCACCACTCAACTGGATGAACGACCCCAACGGTCTCGTCTACCACGAGGGAGAGTATCACCTCTTCTATCAGTACAACCCCGCGGGCAATGAGTGGGGGCACATGAGCTGGGGACACGCCGTCAGCCCCGACCTGTTCCATTGGCAGTTTCTCCCTCTGGCACTCCCAGAGACCGATGCAGAGATGGCCTTTAGCGGCTGCTGTGTTGTCGACCATGACAACACCTCCGGCTTCGGCACAGCCGACGCACCAGCAATGGTCGCGATCTACACCGGCCATGCCCCCGGACGGCAGGTGCAAAACCTCGCGTACAGTCTCGACAACGGCCGCACCTGGCAACGCTATGCGGACAATCCCGTGCTCGATGAAGGGCTTGCCGACTTCCGTGACCCCAAGGTGTTTTGGCATGCCGAAACGAATCGCTGGGTGATGGTGGTCTCGCGGGCGATCGAAAAGGTGCTTGTCTTCTACGGCTCGGAAAATCTCAAAGACTGGACGGAACTGAGCCGCTTTGGACCGGCTGGCGCGATCAGCAAGCCGAACTGGGAGTGCCCTGATCTCTTCCAGCTGCCGCTGCAGGCTGCCGACGGCTCGTGGGATGGCGAAACCACCTGCTGGGTGCTGGAGGCCGACATGGGCGGTGGAGCCGTCGCTGGTGGCAGTGGCAGCGAATACTTCGTGGGCGAGTTTGACGGCGTCCGTTTCCAGACTGGGCAGGCCGCCCGCTGGGTCGACTATGGCCGCGACTTCTACGCACCCGTCAGCTTTGACAACATTCCAGCTTCCGACGGCCGACGGATCTGGATCGGCTGGATGAACAACTGGGAGACGTCGCTGGTGCCCACGAGCCCGTGGCGGGGCGCGATGTCGATCCCGCGGTCGCTGGCGGTTCGCGTGGTCGCCTTCAACAGCGAAGAGCCGGCCGTGCTCGCGCTCGTGCAGCAGCCAGTGGCAGAGCTACAGCAGCTCCGCTCCGAAACCAGGAAACTCGCGGCCGTCTCGGCCTGGCCACCGGTGCCGCTGACGGAGCCAGGGGAACTCGCCGACATGACCTTCGAACTGGAAGTGGAGATCGAGACCGCCGACGCCCGCTCCGCCGGGATTCGCATTCGCACTGGCGACGAGGAGTTCATCGAGATCGGCTACGACCGCTTTGACGCCGCCGCCTACGTCGACCGCACGCGTTCTGGAAACACAGGCTTCCATCCGGCCTTCGCCGGACGGCATGCGGCCCCGGCCCGGCAGATCAACGGCACGGTTTCCCTGCGGATTTTCGTCGACCGCTCCTCAGTCGAGGTGTTTGTCAACGATGGCGAGGCCGTGATCACCGACCGTATCTTTCCCACAAGCATCACGCCCACAATCGAAGCCTTCACCGGCGGCCCGACGGCGGAAATCCGCACCACCCTGCACAGGCTCAAGACCACCTGGCGATAGCGACCGCCCCGACGGGTCTCAGCCAAAGACCGGACCAGCCAGCCGGCCCGTACTGTCGGCGAACGACTCGGCTTCAATCCCCAACGCCTGCAGCAGGCTCACGTAGAGGTTGGTCATCCGTTGCTCTCCATCGCGAGCGTAATGGCCGTGGGAAAGCCCCATGCCACGGCCACCGGCAACCAGCGTGGGCAGGTCCTTCGGCCAGTGGGTGGTACTGCAGCCGCTACCATAGAGCACGAGGGTGTTGTCGAGCAGCGTGCCTTCGAGATCCCGATAGCTCGTGAGCCGTGTGAAGAAGTGGGCCAGCTGCTCACTTAAGAAGAAGTCGTATTTGGCAAAGGCCAGCAGTCCCTCGCGGTCGCCGGCGTGCGAGAGGTTGTGGTGGGTCTGCGGCAGGCCGAGCTTGAGGGGAAAGGTGTCGCTGATCCCCATCCCATCCTCCCGGCTGAGCATAAAGCTCACACTGCGGGTGATGTCGGCATCGAAAGCGAGGGCCACCAGGTCAAACATGGTCTGGTAGTAGCTGGCGGGCTCCCCTTCTGGGCTCGCGTCAAGGTTGAGAAACGAGCGGTCCTGGTTCTTGACCGGCGTGTCGATCCACCGCTCCGATGCGGCCAGCCGCGTCTCCATCTCATCGAGGCTCGCGAGATACTGCTGCATCGTCTCACGATCAGTTTGGCCGAGCCTCCGCGAGAAGGCCTTGGCGTTCTCCAGCACCGCATCGACTAGTGAGAGCTGGCGGCCGAGGGCATCCCGCTGGCCTGCCGCGGTCGACGCATCGGCCCGGAAGAGCCTCTCAAACACCCGCCGCGGTCTGTTTTCCGCAGGGATCGGCCGGCCCTCGATGTCATAGGAGAGCGTACTCGTCCGCGACAGAAAGCCAACGCCCGAGTCGATTGAGAGCACCAACGACGGCTGTCGGCAGTGCTGCTTGGTGTGCTCGGCCACGACCTGGTCGAGCGCCACCGTGTTGAACGACCCCGGCTTGGGATCCTGCAGCGGTGCTCCCGTGAGCCACATGTCGGAGCAGATATGGCTATCGGCCTTGGGGCCGTTCTCGTGGTAGAGGCCGCCAAAGAAACTCAGCTGATCGCGAAAGGGCTCAAGCGGCTCAGTCGACTTGCCGAGTTTCAGCTGGCCATCCGTATCGACCGCGGGAAACCACCGCCACTCATCGATTCCCAGCTCCGGCCGCGGCAGGGCCATCCCGTTGGCGGTGTAGACCGCGCAGAACCTGCGTGGCGGCACAGCAGTGACCACCTCGCCCATCGCCTCGAGCGCCGGCAGCACGAGGGCTGCCCCCGCGATGCCTTTGAGCACGCCGCGTCGATCGATCCGTGTCGCCATCACCGTCCTCGCTTCTGCCGCTGCCGGCTACTTGGTGAGAAACATCTCGCTGGCCACGATCCGCTGCAGGATATCCCGCAGGCCACCGCCCTGTTGGTTGATCTCTGCCGCCATCTGCTCCAGCCACTGCTCTTCGCGTGGCTTGGCCGGCGTCCTGTGGCGTAGGTCGCCAGATGCCAGGCGAAACTAGCAGCCACACGGTCGACCTGCTCTGTGAGCAGATACACGCGAAAGGCGGCAAAGTTCTCCACCTGCGTGCCATCGGGCAGCCGCGACGAGGCATCGATGTTGTCTTCGGCTGCCGCAGCAACCGCGAGCCCGTCGGCCGCATACCCTTCAAAGGGCAGCCCCCAGGGATCGATGCCTTCATGGCAACCGGTGCAGCCCCGGGCCGAGCGGTGCTGCTCCAGCCGCTCCCGGAGCGAGAGCTGGGTCAGGTCTTCCAGTTTGGGAACGTTCGGCGGAGGATCGGCCGGGGGACGGGCGATGATCTTCCGGGCAAGCCACGCGCCCCGCTTGACCGGATTGGGCTCACGGCCATCGGACAGCCCAGCGAGCACCGCGGGCAGCGTGAGCAGCCCTCCAAGATCTTCACGGACATGGCTCACCGGCACAAAGGCGAAACCACTCTCCACGGGTGTGTCGAGGCCGTAGTAGTCGGCCACGGCTTCATTTACCACAAGCGTGTCGCTCACAATCAGCTCCCGCGGCGACGCGTTGCGACGCATCAGATGGGCCAGCAGCCTCGCGGGCTCCTCCCGCAGGTGCGGCCGAACATGCCGGCGAAGCCGAGGGAAACGCTCCGCATCAATCTCCAGGACATCAAAGCGATCGAGCCTCAGCCACTCACTGGCAAACACCTCAGCAAACGCCTCAAACCGAGGGTCATCGATCAGCCGATCGGTCTGCGCAGCAAGGCCAGCCTGCAGGCTGCCTGCCGCGGCCTGCGAGAGCAGTTCGGCATCCGGGGGCGCGTTCCAGAGAAAAAACGACAGTTTCGACGCAAGCTCATAGCCACCCAGGGGCTCAGGCTCCGGCGTGTTGCTCTCCTCAATCAAAAACAGAAACTGCGGGGCCACCAGCACCGCCACGAGGCCATCGCGAAGGGCCTGCCGTGGGCTGCCGGTCGCAGCATGGCTCTGCTGCCAGATCGCCAGCAGCCCGTCGCGTTCTTCGACCGTGATCGGCCGCCGCCAGGCCCGCTCGGCAAATGCGGCAAGGATCGCCGCAGCGCGTTCCTTCGGCTCCGCCGCGTCGGCACCAGGCACGTTCACAATGCGGGCATAGGGCTCCGGTGGCCACTGCTCGTGCAGCGGCCCTTCAAACTCCACGCTTTTCACCAGCAGCCGCGGCATGTCGCGTTCGCTGGTGTATTCACTGCGGACGGCGATCTCCCGCAGGCCGGCGAGGTAGTTGGGATTGCCCGCTTCCACCTGCGGATCCGGGAAGTTGGCGATCGCTCCTGCAAAGACGTAGTCACGAAGTTCCGAGGAGTCGACCCGCTGCGGTGGGCCAACCGGGGCGAGCGTGCTGCCGCAGTCACGGCGGAGGCCAAGATGCACACCCAGCCACGGCCGCCGCTGCTCCATATCGGTCAACCGCCGTGCGAGCGGATGGTCGTCCTCCAACCGAATGAGCTGAATCTGCTCAATCGCGTCGGGGCCTGCGGAGTGCGGCTCAATCGTCACCTCGCCCGCGGGCAGCCGAACCACAGCAAAGTCTGGCTGCATCCAGCGGGCGGTGACCTGCCGCGTGCTGCCTGCAGCCGTGATGGACACAGCAAGCTCCTGAGAATCGGTGGCGGGCTGTCCGTCGGCCTGCGGCTGCTTCGCCTCCATGCCTGCCAGCCTGACCCGCACCACCGCGATGCCCGGCTCGGCAACCTGCCCCCGCCAACGGCTCGGCGTCTCCTGACTGAGCTCGGCTCCGGTCAGCGCAGGCACCGCCTCACGAACCACGCTGGCTGTGCCCGGCGGCACCACCAGCAGATCGTCGCAGCAGGCGGCCCGAACGGTCACGCGAAACCGGCCACGATGCGGCAGCTCTCGCACCGCGACTTTGAAGTTGGGCAGCGGGCCATACTTGCTGCCCACACCGAGGTAGCGGGCCGATGGAATCGACGGCCGCAGCAGCAGCCCCTCGGGCACAACCTGATGGCCACGCCCCCGTGGGTCAATGAAGTCCTTGACGTCGTCGCCGTCCGATCCACGGAGACAGGCAAAGACGGCATGCTCCATCCCGGCAAACTCCCGCCAGCCTCGCACCGTGTCGTTGCCTTGATAGCCCTCAATGAAGCGAAACTGCCGCTGCATGGCGACCGGCGCAAAAGGAAATGACTTCTGCACGGCAGGCTCGGTGATCCACACATTCGCTGCCGGGATGAGCCTGCTGATGTGGCCAAGAATCAACGGCTCGTCGGTAGGGGCCGGATTCACGCCGGTGCCCAGTTCCATGCGAAACTGCTGAATGGCAGGAGGCTCCGCAGGATCGATCATCACCAGATCGACGGCTCGCTCGGCCGCCTCGACCGCCGCTTCGAGCTGACGCGGCGAGAGCTGCAGCGTGGCGGCCTGGTTGGTGAAGCCTTCCTTTGAGATGGCGTCAGCCGGCATGCCTCCCGTGACATCGTCTTCGATCCCCAGCAGATCGCGGAGGGCCTGCCGAACCTGGGCCACGGTCAGCCGCCGCACCGAGCCGTTGCGGGGAACCGGACGGGCCTCGAACGCTGCCAAGCCGTCTTCCGCCCAGGCCAGCAGTGGCTCACGGTCAGACGCCGGCAGCGGCTCGGCCTCTTCCGGAGGCATCGTGCCGTTGTGCAGTTCGTGGATCACACGCTGAAATACCGAACGGGTGGCCGCGTCGGGCACGGCGTCGATCGTTTCTAGATCCACACCACCTTCGTGCGTGTCGGCATCGTGGCAGTCGAGGCAGTGCGCCGCGATCAGGGGCCGCACCTGTTCAAACTGCTTCCT
>Ga0181606_10002674_pt1 | contig 15265 bp, 17 predicted proteins | sample 041ome_10_FD_132994 | JGI IMG/M metagenome (GOLD analysis project Ga0181606, IMG submission 132994) | Coastal salt marsh microbial communities from the Groves Creek Marsh, Skidaway Island, Georgia - 041412US metaG (megahit assembly) | ecosystem: Environmental > Aquatic > Marine > Intertidal... | reverse complement strand
TGCGATGCGTCTATGAGGCGACGCAGCGCGCGGCTCCATGGTCCGCGCCATGGTTCTATCCAGCGTCGTGACAGAGATTGTTACGTGAACCAGCTGCTCTGCCGCCATATCTTTCAGGATATCGATGTCCCGCAGCACTGCATCAGATTTAGTCGTGATCGTGACCGGGTGGTGCGTATCCCGCAGCACCCCGAGAACGTCCCGCATGATCCGAAGCCTGCGTTCGATTGGCTGATAGGGGTCCGTATTTGTGCCAATGGCGATCAGTTTTGGGGTGTAATTCTTCGCCGCAAGTTCCCTTTGCAGCAATTCAGCCGCATCCTCTTTCGCAAAGAGGCAGCTTTCAAAATCCAAACCCGGGGACAGGCCAAGCCAAGCGTGGGTTGGTCTGGCAAAGCAGTAGACGCAGCCGTGCTCACATCCCCGGTAGGGGTTGATAGAACGATCAAAGGAAATATCCGGCGACTTATTGGTGGTGATGATCGATTTCGATGTATCGCGCCCAACGGTGGTCCGCAGCGGCGGCGAATCATCTAATTCAGTTGGCCAGCCATCATCGTCCGCCTCGACTACATAGGGTTCAAAGCGACCAGCGCGATTCCCAACGGCACCACGGCCTTTGATCTGCAGGGAAGGTGCAGATGGTTGGATAGTCTGTCGTTCTTCCATGCGCGAAACATAACACGAATATAGAACAAAGAAAGAATAATTATGCCCAATCTTCCGCCGCAGCCAAAATTCCAGCTTCAGACAGGCTTGCATCAACATGAGATCTGAAATGTGACGCAGCCTCTTTGCCCAGCCGCTCCGCCGACCATGGCCCCTGAACCGCCGATTCCTTTCGCCATTTCATGAAGAAGCTGATCGTTCGCAACCACACCGCCCGACGCGCCATCAAAATCCTCGGCTCTGCCATTGCAGCGACAGATGCCGGAACAGCTTCTAACCATGCATCGACAAACGCCTGACGATCGGCCGCTGTAAGTACGAGGCCTGCAGCAGGGTCCCAAGCTGAAGAAATACCAATTACGGCATGGGCGAGGTCAATCGTTGGGCAGGTATATGCTGGCTTTTCGAGGTCAACAAACACCGCCCGACCGTCATCCAGCATGCGGAAATTGCCGGGATGGGCGTCACTCACCGTCAAGCAAGAAGTTGTCGCGCCCATGTCGTGCCGCGCAGTCGCTATCAACCACTGCAGGCGGTCCTCAATCATCGCCTGGCCTTTGGCGGTCAGACCGGCGGAGCTCAGATACACCTCTAATGTTGCTTTCACATTGGCGGCCAGGGGCACAAAGGGATTCATGTGATGGAGAATAGGCGCGCGTTCAGAATGCTTTGGGATCGGCAAGCTGTGAATGGCCGCAAGCGCGCGGGCCATATCAGGCAAGTCAGCAGCCGACTGTGGTAAGCGACCGTCAATCCGCTCAACAATCAAGCCACCCCGGGGAAGCGCTTCGGAGACGGGCAGAATTGCCTTCAGCTTCGGCGTAGCGCCAGACGGTGCAGCCCGCTCAAAGGCTGCTGCTTGAATAGCGAGTTGCCCGGCGGCTTCCATCCCAGATTGGCTGAGATGTGCTGCTCTCAAGATCCAATCCGTACCGGTAATACGATAGTGGTTATGGCTGACGCCAGTTCCTGGCATAAGCTCCAGCTCTGCATCAGGGAACCCGATGGCAGAAAGATCAGCGGCCAGCGCAATGGAAAGCCGTGCTGCAGAATTAGACATTATGAATAGCACTCGGGAGGCTTGATTGGATTAGATATGGTGAAGCCTAGTGACATTTCCATCATCATTCCCGCCCTAAATTGCAGAGCTCTTATAGACCAGCTTTTGCCCAGCGCCTTAAGCCTTTCTAACGACGTGATTGTTGTTGATGGCGGATCAACGGATGGCACAGAGAATGCCGCTACAGACTTAGGCGCAACCGTCATACAGGCCGACCGAGGCCGGGGGCAACAATTAGCATCGGGCGCTGATATGGCCAGCAATGATTGGCTGCTTTTCCTCCACAGCGATACACAGCTGCCAGCATCTGCCGGAGATGTGATGCGGAGATTTATTGAAGCTTCCGAGAACCTGCAGAAAGCGGGATATTTCGAACTCCGGTTCGACGATCAAAGCCGCAGGGCGCGGTTTATAGCAGGCATGGCCAACTGGCGGTCGCGAACGCTTGGGCTTCCCTATGGGGACCAAGCACTGCTGATCAGTCGCGCTTTCTATGAGGAAATTGGGGGGTACAAAACGATTCCGCTGATGGAGGACGTAGATTTAATTCGGCGTATCGGTCGCAGAAACCTATGCCCGCTTGATGGGACCGTCATCACTTCAGCTGCAAAATATCGCCGGGATGGGTGGATGCGACGCTCGGTCCGCAATCTCTTTTGCCTCAGCCTCTATTTTCTGGGCATTGCTCCAGAAAAGATTGCGAGAATTTATGGATAGGCGAAACCGACCAGGCCCAAGGCGCGCACGCGCACGGTTATCCCAAACTGTAATCCTGTTTGCCCGAACGGTCCGGCTGGGGCGCGGCAAGCGACGGCTAGCGCGAGATATTGGAGATATAGGCGCGTGGCGGTTTTATCGTGCGGCGCTTCATCAAAGTTTGCGAATAGCGGCCCAACATCCATGCAGGACGGTGATAGCAGTCCTTGACCCTATCGCCGATGTATCTACACCGGGACAGCCCTTCACTGGCGCGCTGAATAGTAGACTTCAAGCAAGACCGCAGGGCAGGGGTGATCTTGGCCAACGGATGGTGCGCGCTCTGAACCAAGCGCCTCAAGGTCCGGCAATTCTAATTGGTGCGGATATTCAAGGCCTAACAAGCGCCGCACTTGGCCGTGCTTTGAAGGCAAATATCTCCGCAAACATTGTGTTCGGCCCGGCGACTGATGGTGGGTTCTGGTTGCTTGGCACTCGCGCTGGGCTGTCCGTCCGGCAATTTAAGACGGTAGGCTGGTCTGAACCGACAACGCTGGCGCAATCCGTTAACGCATTTCCCACGGCCAAGCGCGTTCATTTCGTCGATATATTGTCCGATGTGGATTCAATGGAGGATTTAGCCAAGTTTTTTTAAACCCGCATTAACCAGCTAGGCCGTCCAATCATTAACGCCCGCAATTACAATGGAGCATTAGCCATGCGCGGCTCGATTGACGGTAAGGACGAGACTGAAATTCCCGCACGCCCATCCAAATTTATCTTCGCGGCGGCGGCGATCTTACTTGCAGGCGCTGTTGGCGTGGGCGCACTCGCGTTTCGTGCCATCCCGCAAGAAGTGCCGGACCTGCGCGCGCCTACAGCAGCACTGGCTACAGCGCGTGCGTCTGCTGCTGCGCAGGCTATCTCGCAGAAGGTCGCAAGTGTCCGGCTGATGCTCGAGGCGTTGGCAGAGAAGGGCGGTGCTCGGCCTGGCAGGCGCAATGCCACTCGATTCGCCATCCGCGCCTTCAAGAAAATTGACGGTCTGGAGCAGTTGGCGGCCTATAGCCTTAATGGCAAGACTCGATGGGCGATGCGGCCAGCGAGTAGCGGGTCCATGATGTTCCCAAACTCCAAGAGCTTTCTAGTTGCGCATTTGGACGTGCCAGAAATTGGTGCCCGTGTCGGCGCGCCTTTCCAGCCCGGTGGGTCAAAAGTTTGGTGGACCCCGATCACCTATCTCATTCCCAACCGCAAGGGTGAGCCGTACGCGATCCTGACAGCGTTTATGAATCAGAAGACGTTCATTCCGCTTATGCGCGCTGCTGGCGAATCCGCCGCGTTACTGACCGGCGGCGGCAAGCTCATAACCGGCGCACCTGTAGAGGCAGCGCCGCTTGGCGCTTCCTTTGCCGAAGCACCTGGGTTTGCCGTTGTTCGGGGACAAACTGAAGCCAATGGCGCCTATGAAGGCGGAGGGATTGAGAACGCGGCGGCACGCGGTCAGATGATCGGATACGCCAAACTCGCGTGCTGCGATGCCATCGTCACCTCAGCCGTACCAATTCCTGCACCACCACCGCCTAAGGGCGAGCCGGCAGTCCAATGGCTAACGCTTTCCGCAGCCGGATTGATGATACTCTTGGCGCTTGGCCTTATCAGTCGCCGGATGCTCAGCCGCCCCAAAGATCCATGGTTGGACTTCGGGGCAAGCACTCAGTCCGTCTCATAGCCTTTAAACGGCGTAGTGATTCGGTTGATATCCTGAATGAGCTCAGGCGGCAGGTCTGCCGCTTGGGCTGAATTCGCACTGGCATAGATGGTGTCAGCGGATGCGCTAAAGCGTTTCTCAATGATGCCTGCGATCTCATCATGACGGCCAGCGGCTACAAAAAGATCAAGCACATCATCAGATATAACGTCCGCCAGCTGGTCCCACTCGCCAGCCTTTGTCATGCGGTTCAGCTTCAGCCCCAGGTCCTTCAGATCATGTGCTTCTAACACTGGGTAATAGGCCGGCGTAGAGCCATAGAAACCAACGCGGTAACGCACCCATTCCCGGAGCTTGTGAACAGCCTCATCATCTGGCCCGGTCGCGACGAACCCGCCGCCGGTAATTTCAAAAGCTTCACGGGTCTGACCACTGCGCGCCATGCCAGTTTTAAGCTGTGGCATCACCGTTTCTTCCAAATACTTCGCTGTACAGAACGGATGCAGACGCACACCATCTGCCACCTCGCCTGCAACGCGCAGCATGGCTGGGCCAACGGCAGCGAGCGTCACGGGCGGAAGGCGAAAGCCTTGGCTTTCCGGCACAAAGTAACGCGGCATGAGCGTGAAACGATAATGATCACCTTCGTAGTTCAGCTTTTCGCCAGTCTTCCAGCTCTTCCAGATAGCCTTCAGCGATAGCGTGTATTCCCGCATACGTGGGGCAGGCGGCGTCCATGGAACGGAAAACCTGCGCTCATTATGCGCCTTGATCTGTGTACCAAGCCCCAACACGAACCGGCCACGACTGGCCTCATTCAGGTCCCAAGAAAGATTGGCTGCAACCATAGGCGAGCGGGAGAACGAAATCGCGATGGACGTTGCCAGCTCTACCTTTTCTGTTTCGACAGCGGCGATAGCCAGCGGGAGAAAAGGATCGTGCTTGTTTTCCATCGTCGTGATCATCGTGTAACCGTCGCGCTCCACGCTCTTGGCAGCGTCCTTTACGAGGCGAAGATCATTTTGGGGAACGGTTGTTGCGATGCGCATGGCGGACTGTCTCTCGATATCTATGGAATCGCCCTATATTAATGGCATGGCTGGCCCAAGAGCGAGTAGATCAAATCTGATGACAGACGATACCTGGCGGACAGCGCTTCCCAACACGTGGCTCGGCCCCGATGGGGAGACTGTATCCTGCACGGAAAAGCTCAAGGTGCTGGAGGAAAACTTGGCGGAGATCGCTGAGCTTGCCCAGGATGCGCTTGAAGACGCCATCCTAATGGGTGTTGCCGAAGATCAGGCACGCAGGACGCTCGCTGGCGTGATCGAGCAGCTAAAAAATCCGTATCGGAAATAAATTAGGTCAGGAATCAGGCGGCGAGGGCGGCCTGGCTTTTCTGAAAGATTGCGATGATTTCTTTTTCATTCGTTGTCGCCCGCAATTTGGCGCGTATCGCTGGGTCACGAAGAACCCGGGAAGCCCGCGACAGGGCCTTCAAGCATACGGCACCAGCTTCTTCCGGTGCCAGCAATAGCAGCATCAGATCAACAGGCTCACCATCCGGGCTTTCATATTCAACGGGCGATTTCAGGCGTGCAAAGCCAATCGCCAGCCGCTCAAGCCCCTCCATGCGGCCATGGGGCATCGCGACGCCATGGCCCACGCCCGTGGCACCAAGGCGCTCCCGTTCGAGCAGGTGATTCATGATCTCGCGGGAATCAATGCCTTCCGACTGCGCTACAGCATCCGCGAGCGCTTTAAGGGCGCGGCGTTTGCTCGTAACTTCAAGATCAGGAAGCACGGTGGCGTTCTCAAAAATATCGTCCATGGAATGATAGATCCCTTGGCCGCGATTTCGGACCGGCTTTTCAGCTGGTGATGTCACCAACCTAATGCGCGATCCTGGTTTCTGTTCCACGTTCAACCAGCCTCAATTGCTAAGTAAGCTCAAGCGCCGGTTCATCCCAGTTACAGGCAGAACCAGTTTACACAGTCCTAATTTTCTTCCGCTGGGTCAATCCACCCGACATTTCCGCCAGGCCGACGGTAAATCGCGTTCAAGCGATCATTCCCAGCATGGCGGAAAAATAAGACAGGTCTATCCGAAAGGTCCATACGCATAACCGCGCCTGAGACAGTTAGCGTGGGGATAACCATAGTGGTTTCTGCGATAGTGATCGGGTCATTGCCACCGCCCAGCTCTGCTTCTTCGCTGTCTGGATCATCCTCAATCGTCGTATCCCGCATCTCCATGCCCATCTGGGCCGGTGTCGGGTGATGGTGGGCAGACACGAGTTTGCGTTTGTAGCGACGAAGCTGTTTAGCGACACGTTCAAGCGCGCCATCAAATGCAGCATGGGCATCACCGGCGGATGCAGAACTTTCAACAAACGTGCCGCGGGCAACATGCACACGAAGGGCAGTCGTGAAGCGCTTATTCTGGCGCGTCAGTGTTGCAGTGCCTTCAAGGGCACCTTCAAAATACTTTTCAACGGCTTCTGGCAATTCATTAGAGATGCGCTCCGCCAGAGCATCGCCGACATCCATATTCTTACTGTTGATCTTAACGTCCATGATCACTCCTTCGGCGTAATGCCGACCCCAAAACGAGCCGGACTTATTCGCTCATCTGTTCATTGAGTCAAGTTTGAGAAGTGCAGCAGTGCGCTACGCACCGCTATGAGCTAGGAGGCGAGCGCTAGCTTTTGGCGACGGCGTTGCATAGAGGAGGGGATGTAAAGCGCCTCTCGGTACTTGGCGACGGTGCGCCTGGCGATTTCAATGCCATCGGCTTTGAGCAATGCGACGATCTGATCATCAGACAGAACTGCGTTCGATGCTTCTTCGTCAATCAACTGCTTAATCTTTAACCTAACAGCCTCTGCTGAGCTGGTTTCGCCGCCACCAACGCCAGCAATCGCGGCCGTAAAGAAGGACTTAAGCTCCACGACGCCGCGCGGGGTTGCGATATATTTCCCGTTAACGACCCGGCTGATCGTGCTCTCGTGCATCTCAATCACCTCAGCAACATCTTTCAACGTCATAGGCCGAAGCGCGATGACGCCATGTTGAAAGAATGCATCCTGGCGGCGGACAATCTCTGCAGATGCTTTGAGGATTGTATGTGCGCGCTGCTGTAGAGCTTTAACCAGCCAATTCGCAGACGCCAGATTCTCCGTCAGGAACTCTCGGTCTGTCTTTTCACGAACCTTCGCGCGCAGGGATTCGCAGAATCCCGTATCGACCAGAACCCGTGGCATGGTCTCGGGATTGAGCTCGACGATCCAATCGCCATCCGGCCCTCGGCGCATCAGCACATCGGGTGCCACCACTTCGACCGGTGGCGCTTCGAAGGACGAGCCCGGTTTTGGGTCCAGCAATTTCAGCTCATTGATCATATCGACCAAGTCGTCGCCATCGACGCCGCAGATCGTGCGCAGCGTCTTGAAGTCCTTGTCTGCCAGCAACTGGAGGTTCTCCACCAACCCCTGCATCGCAGGGTCAAAGCGGTCCCGGTCCATCAATTGCAGCGCAAAGCATTCTGCCAGATTACGCGCGCCAATGCCCACTGGCTCAAGCGTTTGGATTTGGCTTAGGAGCGCTTCGATCTGTGCCAGATCGGCACCAAGTTCCTCAGATAACTCCAACATATCCGCGCGCATGTAACCATCTTGATCAATCAGATCGATCAGGCGCAGACCGATCATCTGGTCGGCAGGGTCTTTGCATTCAAGGTTCAACTGCGTTTCAAGGTGAACACGAAGCGTTGGTTGATCTGCTGTGGATTCTTCCCAGCTTGCCCCATCCTCATCAAACCCGCCGCCGCCTTTGCCCCAGGGCGACGTGCCGCCAAGCCCGCCGCTATCTACGGACCGGTCACCATCCCATACGTTTTCATAGTCTGCATCCGTATCAGCAGCCCGTTCCGCGACGGCAAGGTCATTGACCAATACGTCGGCACTATCGGGGCTGGAGACATCACTTCCAGCATCGGCAGAATCCATTTCAGAGCCGGGCGCATCGCGATTGGTAGTGTCGTCAGCGGCAGCCGCACCGGTATCGCCCAAATTGTCGGGGCGCTCCCGATCGAGCAGGGGATTGCGTTCCAGTTCCTGCTCGACATAGGCAGTCAGGTCCATGGACGTCAATTGCAGCAGCTTGATCGCCTGCTGCAATTGCGGCGTCATGACTAGGCTTTGCGCCTGTCTGAATTCGAGCCTTGGGCCGATCGCCATGGGTTTGGTTGCCGATTATCCGAAAACGGGGGTCAGACGTAATACTTAAAGGCGGAACGTTTCTCCCAGGTAAACACGCCTAACATCCTCGTTTTCAATCACTTCTGATGGGGTGCCGTGCATCATCACACAACCATCATGCAAGATGTATGCCCGATCAACAAGATCCAGTGTGTCGCGGACGTTATGGTCCGTGATCAAAACCCCCACACCCCACTCGGTTAGCCTGCGAACCAGTGTGCGCAATTCGGCGACTGCCACAGGGTCAATCCCCGCAAGTGGTTCATCCAATAGAAGGAAGTTTGGCTTGGCGGCGAGCGCTCGGGCAATCTCCACCCGGCGCCGTTCTCCGCCAGACAATGCAGCCGCCGGAGATTTTCGCAGATTTTCTAAGCCGAACCCTTCAAGCAATCGCTCCGTTTCTTCACGCCGCTTACGACCATCCCGCTCCACCAACTCAATCGCGGCGCGGATATTGCCTTCTACCGTCATACCCCGAAACACAGAAGGTTCCTGCGGCAGATACCCAACCCCAAGCCGCGCGCGCCGATAAAGTGGCATCCGCGTTACATCCACACCGTCCAGAACCACTTGGCCATAATCCGCCGAAGCCAAGCCGGAAAGGATGTAGAAGCACGTCGTTTTACCCGCTCCATTCGGCCCGAGCAGCCCCACGGCTTCACCCCGGCGAACGCCAAGGCTTACATCGCGGAGGACCTGCCGACGACGCCAACGCTTACCCACATGCAGGGCAAGCAGCCCTGTCATCAGCGGATCATCGTCCGGTTGCTCAGATGTGTGAGAGGTCGAAGCGGCCATTATGGTTTTACAGCTGGCGGAAAAATGAGGCCGCGCACGCGACCATCATCACGGCCGCCATCGCTGGCCTTCGCGCTACCGGACATGCGGCTGATGCCAGTCTTGAAGTCAATCACTGCCTTACCGCCAGTCAGCACATTCTGGCCACGCGCGAGGCGGACATTGCCAGTGGCAGTCGCCCGGCGGCGTGTGAAATCATACTCCGCCCGGTTGGCACGTACCGTTTCATTCGGCGTGACGATCGTGACATTGCCTGTCGCAATTGCGGTGCGTAACGCCTGCGCACCTGATTGACGGAACCGGGCTTCAATGACATTGGCCGCAATCCACCCGCTTTTGTCCTGCACCCTGGCGTCGCCACGGGCTACGGCTCTACGGTCTTTCACGTAGTATTCCAAGGTCTTATTGGCTGTGACAGTTGAGTCTGCGTTGGCGTATTTTAAGCCCACGCCAGAGAACACAACCGTACTCCGGTCCAGATCAAAGATCGCGCGCGCACCTGTTGCCACATCGCTACCGCTCTCAACCCGTGCGCCGCCTTCAGCATCCACCCGGAATATCTCAAGCTTTCCTGCTTCCGATTCGCGATAGGCTGCAACCAGCCTGTCCGCCTTAATCGTGACACCGCCCTGACGCGCAACCGCATCACCCTCGGCCACAAAAATACGTTCCTCGCGGCGCCATTCCACGCCATCTGCAGCGTCTAACGCCAGTGGCCCATCGCCAAGTGCGGAAACATCTTGCGCCAGGGCAGGGGCGGCAGAATGGCCAGCCGCACCCAATACGCACAGGAGAAAAAGCAAGCGCACCATCGTCATCGGCCAACACCTGACAGACGCACTTTCACAGGGCCGATCAATTGGATGGACCGAAGCCCTGGCCGGGCATCGAGGGCGGCAGAGGTCGCTGCACCTTCTGGGCCTGAAATATCAGTTTCCGTTCGGGTTTTAGCGGCGATCTCTCCGTCTACATCCCAAATATCAGCTGTTTGACTGCGCACTTCATACCCATCCGACCGATTAGCAACCACATCGCCGGCAAGTGCTATGCGGTTTTCTATCCGATTGAACTGGCCCTGTTTCGCGGTGATATCAAGGCGGCTGCCATCTTCAGTTTGCATGGCCGCCCGCACATCCTGAAGGACGATAATGGGCGCGTTGGGGGATTGCATAGCTGCAGTCGTCGCGACGATCTGATAGCGCCGCCCATCAGCAAAAGCCCCTGATAATGATGGGCTGGTCATCGCCAGTGTATCTGGCATCACCCGATCCGATGCTGCAGCGGAGGTGCTGATGCGGGACGGTTCCGTTGTGACCATCCATAGCGGGACCACGCAGGCAGCCATGAGCAGCGCCCAGCGCAGGCCGGTCGCAATGCGTGGGCTCGCGGGTTTCCGCGCCCATTCTGCATTGCCCCAGCGCGCTCTCTCGCTCCTAAGTGCCCGTCTGAATGCGACGTCCATTTAAGTTGGCAACCATCCATTCGCCAGCGCCCGGCCAATCCGCATACGCCTCTGGCATCATATGTATCAACTGTGGGCGAAAATATCGACTGCTTCATAGCCCAGGAGATCAAGATTTGCCCGGGTGGGTAGATAATCAAACGTCGCGCGGGCCAGATCCATCCGGCCTTCGCGAATAAGCCGCGCTGTCATGACATCCCGCAGTTTGTGCAGATACAGCACATCACTAGCGGCATAACCGACCTGGGCATCCGACAATTCTGGTGCGCCCCAATCCGATGACTGCTGTTCTTTTGAGATCGAAACCCCAAGCAATTCATTGCAGAGATCGCGCAGGCCATGCCGGTCCGTATAGGTCCGCACAAACTTGGACGCGATTTTGGTGCAAAACACGCGCGAGACCAGGATCCCGAGATCGCGCTGGATCACAGCGATATCAAACCGGCCAAAATGGAAAATTTTCTCAACACCCTCGTCAGCAAGCAGGGCCTTCAGGCGAGGTGCTGAATAGTCAGCAGGCGCACCATCTGCCGGACGTGGGAATTGCACCAGATGAGCATCACCATCACCGGCGGACAATTGAATGACGCAGAGCCTGTCACGGGCTGGATGCAGGCCGGCAGTCTCACTATCGATCGCAACCGCGTCCCCAAAATCGAGACCGTCTGGTAAGTCGCCCTGATGGAGGTAGTTTGTCATTCGCCTAAGCCCTTTATTTGAAACAGCATAAATACCCCTAGCACGGGATATGTTTAATTACTGATTTCAGGGTAGTTGGTGAAGTCGAAAGGACTGACCTCGAACTCAGTGCTTTTTCCTGCGGAAAAAAACTTTGGTGCCCAGGAGAAGACTCGAACTTCCACGACCTTACGGCCACAGGTACCTGAAACCTGCGCGTCTACCAATTCCGCCACCTGGGCAATGCATTACTGGGCGAACCCGAATGCATCGAAGCGGCGTGAATACCGACCCCGGACGAACCTGTCAACGCGTCTTTGTTGGCTTCGCCCGCATAAGCCCGAAAATCAGCAAGCTAAGGGCTGGATACGTCGCAACTAATATCGGCATGACGTCACCCGGATGATAGGGCAGCAGCAAGAGCAACAGGCCCGCAGTAGCCCCTGCCGCCATCTGAAAGAACCCGATCAGCGCCGATGCGGAGCCTGCAACATGGCGGAAACTCGCCATTGAGCCAGCAATGCTATTCGGCCTTAGAATTCCCATACCGAACATGACACAGGCCATCGGCAAGATAATCGCTGCCCAATGGGATATCCCAACAAGCCAGAGCCCCAACATCACCGCGCCGCCAATCGTAGAGAACACGAGGCCTAGCAGGATGGATTTATCGATGCCCAGCTTCGGCGAATAAATACCAGCCAGTGTCGCGCCCGCAACGAATCCGAGCATGACGCCCGCGAACATGAACCCAAAATGCCGAGTCGTAACGCCAAGCTCCTCCTGCAGCACGAATGTGCCAGCCGATAGGAACGTAAAGAGTGCGCCGCCTGCAAACATCGATGGCAGCGCATAATCCAGAAACTTCCGCGCTGTCCCGATCGCAAAATACTGCCGGAGCAGAACGCCCAGATTGAGGCTCGCAATCTTGTCTGTTGGGCGGGATTCCTTCAGAAAGAGCCAGACGACCATAAGTAACGCGGCCGCTGTTGCAGTAAGTGTCCAGAAAATGCCGCGCCAGTTTGTAAATTCGAGCACCAATGCGCCGATAGACGGTGCCAGCACCGGCGCAAACCCCATGCCTGCCGTAACGATCGACATCGCACGCTGAGCAGCTGGGCCTTCATGGACATCTGCCACAATAGCCCGCGCGGCAACCGGGGCTGCGCATGCGGCGATGCCTTGGAACAGCCTGATCACCAGCAGGGTTTCGAGACTGGTCGCGACCGATGCTGCCGCGCTCAAAACTAAGTATGCGGTGAGGCCGATCAGGAGAATGGGGCGTCGTCCGAACCTATCTGAGAGCGGACCCGCAATGAGTTGCGCACAGGCGAACCCTGCAAGGAATATGCCCACCAGTAGCTGAGCCTGATCTGCTGGCGCGCTCAGCGCCTCCGCCAGCATAGGTAGGGCTGGCAAGGGCATATCGATTGAAAGCGGCGTGACGGCTGTGAGTGCTGTCAGCAGAATAATGACGGCCAGTGACTCCGAACGGAGCGCCAGCGGTGGAGTTCGAAACATCTATTTCCTGGCTGTATCAGCGGGCGGCGGTTCGTCACCGTCAATATGGAGACCATCAGCACGCGCAACGGCGGCTTCAAGTTTGTCTTCATGGCTCAGCATGTTTTTCTTTGCGTCCTGGACATAGGCCGTCCAGCGAATGCCCGTCATGAACACTTTGTTGATTGCGCGCCCCCAGAATCGCATTGGCCGATCAACGTCCAGCAGTAACACCACCCTGCGATCCGGCGTGTCATTGAAGACTTCATGATCATAGGTGTCATCGAATACGAGGGTTTTGCCCTCTTCCCAATGACAGTTGGTCGTGTCCACCCGAATGTAGCAGTTAGCGCGGTCTTTCGGCACGATAAGCGCCAAATGTCCGCGAATAACGCCCTTGGTGACGCCGCGATGGTGGGGGATGTGATATCCGGGCGATAGGATTGAAAAGAATGCCGTCCGCAGCTTTGGAATGCCTTCAAGAATACGTGTCGTTTCAGGGCAGCGCGCGCAATTCTTGTCTGCTTTGAAACCAAACCCGAACAGAATGAAGGTTTTCCAATTATCACCCTTAGAAATCTTGGCTTGATCTGGGGAGATATCATGGAAATTTGGCAACTTCTCATGATCCGCCAGCACACCGTCCAATTCCTTGCGGATGGTTTCCCAATTTTGCTGGAGCATCATCGCCCAGTCAAAATCCTCTGTGCGGAACACGGGCATGTCGCCAACGGTGCTTTGCTTGCCCAAAAAGGCTGCGAGCGTGCGGATCAGGCGCTTGCCGAATTTCTTCACCCAACGCCGACGCTTCTGGCGAAAGTTCTCACGGGCTTGGGGTGCGGCGGCGTTATCCGCGCCAACTGTCTTGGCCATAACTCGCGCTCCTGGCGATTGCTCTGAACGGGCCTAATAATGCAACCAACATGGCGGATGAACCAAGGATAGGCAACGCGTGATCCGGACGCAGGTTGACGACGATGAGGCAGCGCCAGAGACTCCGCCCATGTCTCAGATGGAAATTGCCACGCCCCTTCCGATTGACCAGATCGTCCATGCGGACTGGAGCGTAAATCCAAAGCGCCGCTGGCTTGTTCGTATTGAACGACAGGGCGATAGCTGGCAGGTGCATGCGCCTGAACTGGTTGGCGATCTGTCAACGCTTCTGGATCGAATTACGGCCAAAGCACAGGGCGGAAAATCACTGCTCGGACTGGACCTGCCAATCGGTGCACCCAGGTTCTGGGCTAAGAAAGCGCAAATCGAAGAATTCCTGCCGTTGCTCAAGGCCTTGGGGAATCCGCCTTGGGAGGACTTTTATAACCCAGCGCTCACAATTGCTGAGATTGGGCCTCGGCGCCCGTTCTATCCAGCACGGCCTGGCGGCACGAAGCAGGCGCATTTGGTGCAAGGGCTTGGCGCAGACTCAATGGATGATCTCTGCCGCAGGGTGGATTTCAATGCGGAAGGCAAACGTGCAGCGACACCACTGTTCTGGACGCTTGATGCTGCGCAAGTGGGAAAGGCGGCGCTGTCATTCTGGCGGCAGGTCTTGCAGCCAGCATTGCTCGCCCCGTCACCACCTGCAGTATGGCCATTCGACGGCACACTCAGCGACCTAACCTCTCAAAACTCGCTGACCATTTGTGAAACCTATCCGGCAGAAGTCTATGAGTGGTTCGGGCTGGATGTGCGCTTATCCGGAAAGGCAAAGACCAAGCAGCAGCACCGTGCCGAAGATGCCGATGCTCTATTGGCTGCTGGTCGGAAGCTCGATGCGCTGTTCCAGCCGGAGGCCCAGGCCGTCATTAGGCAAGGCTTTCCCATGGGCGATGATGCGTTTGATGCCATGGTTGGCGCGCTTGGCATGCTGCAAGTCGTGCAGGGCATGCGCGCGCCAGGCACGCCTGATGACCCAAAAGTCCACGCAATCGAAGGCTGGATATTAGGCCGCAGGGCAGGCGCTACTGGAACGGGCTGAGATATTGTAGAATGCTCGCCTCAACCGCTATGGAGTGTAGCCCATGTGGGCGCGGGTCAAACTGAAAGTCGATTGGTCGGATATCGTCTATACGACCATCTCTGGCATGCGCGGCGGGGACGTCGATGTGCTGCAACGAGACTTGGAGGCATTCTGGTCTCCCAAGGGCGATGCTATCGCATGTTTCTCGGTCCGGAGCGGATTTGACCTGCTGTTGCAAGCCATGCTTGCGGACGGACGGTTGATTGAAGGCGACGCGGTGCTGCTCTCCGCCCTTAACGTCAAACAAATGGTACGCGCCGTTGAACGCCTTGGGCTGGTTCCAGTACCGGTGGAGCTTGACCTGGATGATATGCGTCCCCGTATGGACGCCGCAGTACGCGCCGCCGACGGCCGCGCCAAAGTGTTCGTGGTCGCGCATTTATTTGGGGCGCGGTTCGATCTACAGCCAGTC
>Ga0181606_10002668_pt1 | contig 15282 bp, 15 predicted proteins | sample 041ome_10_FD_132994 | JGI IMG/M metagenome (GOLD analysis project Ga0181606, IMG submission 132994) | Coastal salt marsh microbial communities from the Groves Creek Marsh, Skidaway Island, Georgia - 041412US metaG (megahit assembly) | ecosystem: Environmental > Aquatic > Marine > Intertidal... | reverse complement strand
CTCCATACACAGGTTCAAGGATGATGTTTATTTTCTTAAATTTGTGCCCCTTGGAGGGGTGGCCGAGTGGTCGAAGGCGCACGCCTGGAAAGTGTGTATACTCCAAAAGAGTATCGGGGGTTCGAATCCCTTCCCCTCCGCAGAACAAAGAAGAAAACCCGCACAGTTGCCTGTGCGGGTTTCTTCATTCTGGCCCGAGCCAAGCTTTCTTGAGCGAAGGGGAAGAATGGAAAAACACGGAAGTAGCGTAGCTACAACGGGTTTTCTTCTTTGTGCTGAGCCCTTCCCTTCCGCAAAGCAAAAACCACTATTTTGTTCCTCCGAAACTCTGGCTCAGCTAATTGACCAAGGGCCGTTTCAAGAGCGGAATGGCGAAGGCGAGCTTGGCGCAACGCCGCATCGTTTACGCTCTTATTGTTTATGGCATCCCTACGCGACAAACGATCGATCCTATTTTCTGGTGCGATAGGTTGAGTGAGCACATCTAGCTCCTCGATGTCCTTTTTTAACTGAAGTGTTCGCTCAGAAATTTACTCACGCAGGTCGTCGGAGTTGTCAAAATTGGGGTCGCTCTAATTTGGATCGATAGGGGTCACTTTTCGGGGATGGATTCCTCGCGCTTGAAATAGAGAAAGACACCTAAATGGCCTCCATGGTTTGTAAGTCGAGTTTGAATGTGGCGCACCTGATATCGGTAAAGTAAGCGATAGAGCTGATCTAAGGGGTATGAATTCATTTCCATAATTGGCTCATTTGTAGGACGATGCAATATAATATTGCGAATCATTTGCACAAATGGGAATCTCTTAAGTTGGCGCTTGAGTGTTTGGGCTTGTTGTTCATTTCCGTAGGTAAAATGCAGCACCCCAACACCATTTGGTTCGAGTCGTTTGAGCAATTGCTCGGCAATGGCAAGGCCTCGATCTACAGGGATGTGCTGAAAAACGATAAATGAATGAATAAAATCGAAAGTCCCCTCCAGCTTCGACAAATCGTCTGAAGACAGGGCGAAGTCCACATTTTTCAACTGGCGCTCATCACAATTTATACGGGCCTCCTCGAGCATCGATGGAGAGACATCAACGCCCACCACCTCATCACACCGTGACGCCAACGGCAACACTAGCCGGCCCACACCACAACCAAAATCGAGTGCGCGGCGAGGCGAAAAATCAGGGGTTACCACATGGCGCACCGTCTTAAAAACATGCTCAATGTGCTCCTCCCCTGTGTCGAAAAAAAAGGCTTTGCTCGCATCATCCAAATTAGACTTACGGAAGCGCGGATGCGTGAGAACGCCAAAATAAGGGTCTTGCTTCCCAAACAATTCCCAGTTCTTATCGGTGGACCTATTCATTTCGTAAAGTTACTTAATCATTTAATGTGCAACTGAGGCATTTCGAATTCGTATTTTTGTACGAATAATACAGTCCATGCGCTCAACCCTGTTCCTATTACTTCTTTTTGCAAGCCTCTTGGCAGCGGGGCAAAAAGCCCAAGTTACCCTAAGCGGAACCATTATGGACAAATCCGGTATAGGTATTCCATATGCTTCGGTAATTGCCACAGAACCTTCCACTGGAAACATTGAAGCGGGTGCATCAACCGACGAAAAAGGTAGGTTTCAAATACCGATTGCTGCAGGGAAAACCTATCGCATAGAGGTAACCTTTCTGAGTTACCAAACGTACACCGAATTGATTTCGTTGAGCGCCGAGGATTTAAAATTGCCTCCAATAACACTGAAGCCGACCGCTATGGACCTCGACGCCGTAGAGCTCGTGGAAGAGCGGTCCAAAATGGAACTCAAACTGGATAAACGCGTGATGAATGTGGGCGAGGATTTGCGAAGTAGCGGTCTCAATGCCAGCCAAATTTTGGAATATGTTCCCTCCGTTACAGTAGATGTGGAGGGCAATGTAAGTCTACGGGGATCGCAAAACGTGCGCATCCTCATTAATGGGCGTCCCTCCGGGTTACTGGGCACCAATGTGCAAGACGCATTGCGGCAGCTCAGCGGGGACTTAATCGAATCGGTTGAAGTCATTACCAATCCGAGTGCACGGTACGATGCAGAAGGAGAGGTGGGCATCATCAATATTGTCCTTAAAAAGAATCAGAAAAGAGGGGTTAATTTTTCGGTAGAAGCCGTAGGGGGTGTCCCCGATAATCACAGGTTCTCACTGAATGCAAACTATCGCACACCAAAGGTTAATTTTTTTGGGAGTATTGGTGCGCAGTACGTGAATAGTCCGGGCGGCGGAAATGGACTTCAAACGTGGGATCAAACCGATACCGCCTTTCAATTCCGCACCTTAAGGGAGCAATTCCGAGGGGGTTGGAGCCAGACAGCACGTGCGGGAATCGATTGGTACATCAACCCGTATAACCAATTAACGTTTAGCGGCCTGTATAATACCGAAGATGGGCGCAATTATGTAGATTTATACTATTTCGATGAACACGTAGACGGATATCCGCTGGGCGAAACCTTGCGCGATGAAGATGAAATCGAAATTGAAAACACCTACGAATACAATATTAATTGGCTGAGGACCTTCGAAGAAAAGGACCGACGGCTTACGCTCGATTTGCAATACATCGACTCGAGGGACGAAGAGGACGGCCAATTGCTTCAGACCAGCACTCAGGCCGAATTGGATTCGATATATCAGCGCACGGCGAATACAGAAAACGAAAAAAATGCGCTCATTCAACTTGATTACATCGACCCTTTACCCTTTCAGATGCAGCTGGAGCTGGGCTATAAAAGTACTTGGCGCTGGATCGAAAACGACTTTCTTGTAGAAATCCGAGACGGTCTCGAAAACGACTGGGAACCTCTGGACGATTTTAATAATTTCTTTACCTATTCAGAGGGGATTCATGCGGCCTATGGTATTCTGAGCCAAGACTTGGGTGAGTGGTCTTGGCAGGTGGGACTTCGTGCAGAGTACACAGATATTGAAACCGTGCTCCAGCGAACGAATGAACGAAATCCGAGGTCTTACCTCAATTGGTTTCCGAGCTTCTTTATAGGTCGCGAATTAGAAGGGGACCGAACCATTCAAATGAGCTATTCGCGACGCCTAAGTAGGCCGGGATTTCGACAACTTCTCCCATTCAGCACCTACAGCGACAACCGCAATTTTTGGGGTGGAAATCCAGATTTAAACCCGGAATATACGAATGCCTATGAACTTAGCTTTCTCGATTATTTTGAGGGGGGTAGCGTGTTGGCTTCGGTGTATTACCGGCATCGAACCGGTTTAATTCAACGCATTACCCTCATTAATTCCGATGGAACGACCACTCGAATTCCGGTAAACCTGGCTCTTCAAGACGCTTACGGAGTAGAATTCACCGGCGATTTAAACTTAGGTAAAAACGGAACCCTTCAGGGAAACGTGAATTTGTTCCAGGCCAACACTTCGGGCACGTACAACGATATTTATTTTGGGGCTAACAATTTCTCGTGGAATGCGCGTTTGAGTAGTCAATGGGATTTTCTTACCAAGGGCAAGGGGCAAGTTTCTTGGACGTATACTGGCCGGGAGCAGACTGCCCAAGGATACATTCAGCCCATATCGGCAATTGATGCGAGTGTGGGGTGGGAAATCCTTAAAGGCAAAGGAAATTTATCGCTAGGGGTTCGGGATTTATTGAACTCTCGCAAGCGCCGATGGATCATTGAGGAGCCCGGCTATTACAGCACCAGCGAATTTCAATGGCGCCGGAGACAGTGGTTGCTCACTTTTAGCTATCAACTCAAAAATGACCGTGATCGAGGACGTGGAAAACCAGGAGGAGCAGGGGGATCTCGCGGGTCGATGGGTGATAGCGAGTAGTTCAGTGCTCCCAGAAGAGATTCTCAACGGCAGTGGCTGGCAAAAAACATGAGTGGCTGCAAACCTCATCCGCGGCCTTGAAAACCAAGGCAAAATCAAATCTTGAAGGGGAAAAAGAAAACTGGAGGGGCCGTATACTCATGAAACCGCTAAACTCCTAAACCCAACATCAAACCTCCAAGCCCCGAACCCATCAACTCCTAAACCCTAAACCATCAAAAATACTCCACGGCATAGAGGTACAAAGGCATTCCCAAGGTGATATTTACAGGAAAGGTTATGGCTAGGGCCATGGGTAAGTAGAGGCCCTCGTTTGCTTGAGGGGCAGCGAGTCGCATAGCTGCGGGCACGGCAATGTAGGAGGCGCTGGCGGCAAGGATGGCAAATAAGAATCTATCGCCAATTGCTGGAGTTACCCATTGACTGATGTAAGCGACTATCAAGCCATTAACAAGCGGGATGATGAGGGCAAAAAGCAGCGGAAAGCCCCCGGTATTCCAAAAAGAGGAGAGCTTTCGGCCACTGGAAATCCCCATATCCAAGAGGAAAACCGCTAAAAATCCTTTAAAAATATCTGTAGTAAAGGGTTTAATTCCCTCGGCTTGCGCATCGCTCGCCAATAAACCAATAATTAAACTTCCCAGAATAAGAAATACACTGCCATTCGTAAAAGCGTGTTGAACCACTTTGCCCATTGAAAGTTTTAGGGATTCCCCTTTGGCAAAAAGCGCGAGTAAAAGTACTCCCACCATGATGGCCGGAGCTTCCATGAAAGCCATAACGGCTACCATATGGCCTCCAAACTCTACCTGTTCCAACTCCAAAAAAGATACGGCCGTCACAAAAGTAACGGCACTCACGGAGCCATAGGAAGCAGCGATGGCGGCAGCATTTGAGACCCCCACACGGTTTTTAAGGAGAAAGAAAGAATACAATGGAATAGCCACTGCGAGCAAGACTCCGAACAAAAGAATGCCTGCAATATCCCAGCCCAGAGTGCTGTGAGCTAATTCTTGACCTCCTTTAAAGCCAATTGAAAAAAGCAGGTATAAAGAAATGAATTTAGAGGAAGTTTCGGGAATGGAGAGGTCGCTTTTAAACCGAACCGCTAGGATTCCCAATACAAAAAAAAGTAGAGCGGGGTTGGTGAGGTTGTCCGTGAGCAATTGAAAATCCATGACCGTTCGTTTCGTTGCGCGACAGAAAAGTCCTCAAAAAAAGTACCAATTATTCCAATTCTCGTGAAAAAGAGTCATCCCCAGGTAATTCTTCAATGTCTTTGAGCTCGGAAAGCATGGCTCGGGTACGCGTAGTTACGAGCTTTTCAATTTCACCATCCGCTTGTCGGAGGCGCTCACGTGCTTTTTGCAAGACTGCACCAAAGGTGCTAAACTGTTTTTTTACCGAGCGCAACACCTCCCACACCTCACTGGATCTTCGCTGTATGGCCAGTGTTTGAAAGCCCATCTGTAAACTATTTAACAAAGCAGTTAATGTAGTTGGTCCTGCCACCACGATCCGAAATTGCGATTGCAACTCCAGGATTAGGTCGGGGTGCCGAATGATTTCGGCAAAAAGTCCCTCGGTGGGTAAAAATAATATGCCAAAATCAGTGGTATGAGGTGGGTCTATGTATTTGTCTCGGATTAACTTGGCCTGTCGTTTCACAGCTTGCACCAGTGCGCGGCGGTGTTGTTCCACCTCATCGGCATGGGCGCGGTCGTAGGCATCTTGAAGGCGTATATAATCCTCTTGTGGAAATTTGGCATCAATGGGAAGGAATACCGGCTCATCGAGAGTGGACTTTCCCGGTAACGCAATGGCAAATTCCACATGATTACCACTCCCCGGCTTAGTAGCTACATTTTTCCTGTATTGCTCAGGAGCCAATACCTGCTCCAATATGGCTCCTAGCTGGATTTCGCCGAGTGCGCCTCGACGCTTCACATTAGAAAGTACCTTCTTAAGATCTCCCACTCCATTGGCGAGTGTCTTCATTTCCCCGAGCCCCGTTTGCACCGCAGCAAGACGCTCGTTCACCAGACGAAAAGACTGTCCCAAACGCTCATCCAGTGTATGATGAAGTTTCTCATCAACTGTTTCCCGCATTTTTTCGAGTTGCTGAGCAGTGGTGTTTTGCATTTGATGGATGCGTTCATCTACGCGGGCACTTAGCTGTTCCATGCGTTCGTTCAGTTCAATTCGGTTTTCGCGAAGGGCGCTAAACCATTCCTTGCGCTCCGCGCGCTCCCGCTGCTGGCGTGCGAGCAAAAGTGCAACTAAAACCAATTGAAGAAAAAGGGTAAACATCACCCCAATAAATAGGAACTCGCTCATAAAATGCAATTCACATCAACCCGAAAAACGCCCATTAGGCCAAAGGCCCACAACCAAAAAAGGGAAAGGCTAGGCCATGAATACCAAGAATAAAACGCCCAAAACAATGCGGTAGTATCCAAAAACGGCAAATCCATGGGAGCTCACCCACTTCACAAAAAGACGAACGGCAAACCAAGCACTGATGAACGCCCCCACAAGCCCGATGCCGAGCAATTGCAACTCCGAGCCGGAAATATCAGCTGAAGTCTTGAGGAGATCGTAGCCCGTGGCGGCCACCATAGTTGGAACTGCCAGAAGAAAGCTGAATTCCGTAGCCTGCTTGCGATTGAGCCCGTTAAAAACCCCTCCAATGATGGTTGCGGCTGCGCGAGAAGTACCGGGAATCATAGATAGGCACTGAATTAACCCAATTCGAAATGCCCTTGCATACGACAACTCCTCTAAGGCCAAAGTGTCCGACCCCCGCTCTTCCACACGGCGGTCTAAAAGGATTATTATGACTCCTCCAATAATCAGCGAAATGGCCACCACGGTGGAGTTAAAAAGCAATTCCTTTATGGTCTTGTAGGCGAGTAATCCCACAATGGCAGTGGGTAAAAAAGCGACAAAAAGCTTCAGATAGATGTCTATGCCCCGCAAAAAACGATCGATATACATGAGCGCAATGGCGGCAATGGCCCCGAGTTGGATGGAAATTTCAAATGTTTTTACAAAAGCGTCGTCTTCCATTCCCATGGCCGCAGAGGCCAGAATCATGTGGCCGGTAGACGAAACAGGTAAAAACTCCGTTAATCCTTCTATAATCGACAAGATGATGGCTTCGAGTAGACCCATAGGTTGATTTTTTAGGCGAATCTCAAAGGTAGTAGTTTTGAAAAGGTTTTCGGTTAACAAACATTTAATCCTTCGTTGAATAGAAGGAATTTTATCCGTTTCAAAACTTTCTTATATTCGCAACTCATTGCTCACAAATCAATAACCAACAAAACAAATAATGAAAAAGGCACTCTCCATTTTATCCATTGTAGGATTGCTTTTCTTCAGCCTGAATGGATTCGGGCAAGATTCAAGCGCCGTAACTTCTGACAGCGCCGCTACAGAAATGACTGAAGCAGCAACTGACTCCAATGCTGTTGCTACAGATAGCGCCATGACAGAGGCCGCTGCAGAAACCGAAGAAGTGGTTGCTGTAGAGGAAGAAGCTCCTGCTGAGCGCGGATTTCATCAAGTATTAAAAACGAAGTTCATCGAAGGTGGCCCTGGTTTCATGGGTATCGTGTTAGTGTGTTTAATCTTGGGATTGGCCCTTGCTATTGAGCGTATCATTTACTTGAACTTGGCAACTACCAACACCAGCAAGCTCCTCGAAGATGTAGAGGGTGCGCTTAAGAAAGGTGGTGTAAATGCAGCTAAAGAAGTATGCCAAAATACAGCCGGACCTGTGGCTGGAATTTTCTACCAAGGACTTGACCGCGCCGATGAGGGCATCGATATGGTTGAGAAAAGTGTAGTGAGCTACGGAAGTGTAGAGATGGGCCGCTTGGAGAAAGGGGTAAGCTGGATTTCGCTCTTCATTGCACTAGCGCCTATGCTCGGGTTCATGGGTACGGTAATCGGTATGATCCAAGCCTTTGACTCCATTGAGGCAGCTGGTGATATTTCTCCATCACTCGTAGCTGGAGGTATTAAAGTGGCGCTTCTAACCACTGTATTCGGTTTGATTACCGCCATCATCCTCCAAATTTTCTACAACTTGATTATCGCCAAAATCGACAGCCTTGTGAACAACATGGAAGATGCGTCGATTGGATTGGTAGACTTGTTGGTGAAACATCAAAGCAAATAAGATGAAGCTCGAAGGAATAGGTAAAATTGTAAGCTACGTAATCATGGCTTTAGCTGTGATTCTATATGTAGTGAGTTTAAGCAAGGGCGATGATGCCATTGCCGCCGATCCCGGCGCGCAGGCTATCTCTACTGACCCGTCGCTTTACTTAGCCTACATATCCATTATATTAACCGCTATTGCCGCTGTTGGATTTGCCATTTGGCAACTTATTCAATTTCCAAAACGCGCCAAAAGTGTGCTTTACGGAGTGGTAGGAGTTGTTGTGGCAGGTGTTCTCGCCTACTTGGTTTCCAGTGACGCACCTGTGGTAACTGCAAGCGGAGTGGAGGTAGATGGCGATACTGCCCGACGAGTTGGTGCCGGTTTAATTGTATTCTATATTGCAGGCGGCATTGCAATCGTTTCGGTGATTGCTTCTTCCGTTTCGTCTGCGCTGAAGCGCTAAAATATGGCTCGAAACAAACGTGCAATACCAGAAATTAATGCGGGTTCCATGGCGGACATCGCCTTCCTGCTCTTAATATTCTTCTTGGTTACAACTACGATGGATGTGGATACGGGTATTCAACGAAAGTTGCCGCCCATTCCAGAGGAAGATCAACTGGATCCACCCGATCAGGCCAATAAGCGGAATATCTTTATTGTATTGGTAAACGCGTACGACCAATTGTTGGTAAACGAGGAGCCCATGCAGGTTGAAGATTTAAAAGAGAAGGCCAAGGCGTTCATCGATAACAACGGAGATGGTTCCTGCACCTACTGTCGTGGTGCGCAGAGTCCACAGTTGTCCGATAACCCCACCAAAGCCATTGTTTCCCTCCAGAACGACCGCGGTACGTCTTACGAGATGTACATTAAGGTTCAGAATGAATTGGCGGCGGCGTTCAGTGAGCTTCGTGAAGATATATCCATGCGCAAGTTCGACAAGCCTTTTGCCGAGTTAAGCGATGAAGAGTCGAAAGAAGTGAAGGGAATGTATCCGCAGATGATTTCTGAAGCTGAACCCAAAAACATTGGAAGCTAATGTCTAAGTTCAAAAAGAAACAAGGAGATTCGCAACCCGCTATCTCCACCGCTTCATTACCCGATATTGTTTTCATGCTGTTGTTCTTCTTCATGGTAACAACGGTAATGCGTGAAGTTACCCTGTTGGTAGAGGTAAAATTACCTGCCGCCACCGAGGTAGAAAAGTTGCGTCGCAAGAATTTGGTGAGCTACATTTATGTAGGTAAACCTACGCGTCCTCTGCAAGCTACTTTTGGAACTGAACCACGCATGCAGTTGAACGACACTTATGCGTCTGTAGAGCAGATTCAAGAATTTGTTGGGCAGGAACGCGATGCGCGCAATGAAGAGGAAGCCAAGGCGCTTACTAATTCTATAAAAGCAGATGGGGAAGTAAAGATGGGTATCATTACCGACATCAAACAAGAGCTTCGGAAAGCGCAATCCTTCAAGTTAAATTACGCTACGCGTCGCGACCTTAAAGACATCAAGTAAAGTAAATTGGATGCGCGCTCCAAGTGGGCCGAAACAAATCTAAGCCTGGCGCTCCGCGGCTAAGCGTTTTACGAAGAACACGCCGAGAATCACGATCGCCGCGCTTAAAAGAGCCAACCAGACAGGAAAATCTACTGGATAGAGAGGGTCCCGAACGGGATCCTTTCCTTTTTGTATCAATGCGTAAGCCATAAATACGGAAATGGCATTGTTCGTAAAGTGTGCTATGGCTGGAATCCATATGCCTCCGGTATAAAGTCTCAAGTATCCCAATACTCCCCCCAGGAGTAAAATGACTGGAAATTGATCCCATTGCAAGTGCACTGCGGCAAAAAAGAGCGCTGTAAACCATACGGTTGCATGTGCATTGCGCAATCTGCGCTGCAGCTGACCAAACAAGATACCCCTGAAAAAAGCTTCTTCGGCCCATGCCGGTAAAAATGCCATTACAATTACAGCCGCGGCTAAATCACCGAATGAATCCATCGCCAGTAATGCCGAGAAGACCGCCTCCGTTTGCTCTTTCATCTGTTCCAAAAAGGAAAGTGCTTCTGGGATGGGCAGAGTACTCATTAAATCGGTAACGAAACCAATAAACGGCAACGCCATAGCCATCATCCCTGCGGCAATAAGCGGAGTGCCCGGTATAAGTGTGCTTCTGCGCCCCCAAGTGGCTCCAGGGCGCTCATCTACCAAAAAAGCCATAATCCATGAAGGCACGAGAAAGGTGAAGATGGTATTGAAGGACTGAATCCATCGAAGTGCGTCGGGTGGAAAAATTAACATCCCCAAAAGTGCGCCCAGCATAGTCCCGGTAATCATAAACATCAAAAAAGTGAGGATTACTCGAGAGGGATGGAGGTGGGCCCAACTACCGCGAAGTGTGCGCATTGTCTAAAATGGTTAATTTTGTAGTCTGAAAAGCAAAGATGGTAAAGATTGGCGACATAGAATTGGGTGATTTTCCGCTGCTCCTCGCTCCTATGGAGGATGTGAGCGATCCGCCATTTCGCGCTTTGTGCAAACGCCACGGAGCTGATTTAATGTATACCGAATTCATTTCGAGTGAAGGTCTTATTCGGGACGCGGCTAAAAGCGTTCAGAAATTGGACATTTACGAGTACGAGCGGCCCATTGGCATCCAAATTTTTGGAAGCGAATTGGACAGCATGGTAGAAGCCACCGCCATTGTGGAGCAAACCAAGCCTGATATAATTGACATCAACTTTGGTTGCCCCGTAAAAAAGGTTACTTGCAAGGGTGCAGGAGCTGGCATTTTACAAGATATACCCAAAATGGTACGCCTCACCGAGGCGATTGTAAAACAATCCAAGCTGCCCGTTACGGTAAAAACAAGGCTCGGCTGGGACGACGACTCCAAGCACATTGTAGAAGTTGCAGAGCGCCTGCAAGACGTGGGTATTCAAGCGCTTTCTATTCACGGGCGAACCCGGCAACAAATGTACAAGGGCCATGCCGATTGGACCCTAATTGGAGAGGTTAAAAACAATCCGCGCATCCATGTTCCCATCTTTGGAAATGGCGATGTAACCGATCCTGAAGTAGCCGCCGAGATGAAGAATAAATATGGAGTAGATGGTATTATGATTGGCCGAGCAGCCATTGGATATCCCTGGGTATTTCGGGAAATCAAAGCTTTTTTAGCCAATGGAACCAGACTATCCCCTCCCACTATTGAGGACCGCGTTCAGGCCAGCAAGGAGCATCTGGAGCGAGCGATCGCCTGGAAAGGAGAACGTCTCGGCTTAGTGGAAACTCGGCGCCACTATACCAATTACTTCAAGGGAATTCCAGGCTTTAAACCGCATCGCATGGTTATGGTTACCGCCGATGACTCCGCCGCGGTATTCGAAGAATTTGACCGAGTAATTGAGAAATACCGCGATTTCTATTTTGCGACCGCAGAACCCATGTAGAACCCTATACGTGGTTTCCTCCCCGTACGAAGGCTTCATTGAGTTTAAAAAGGGGTAAGAGCGCCACGGTCCACCCGGTAGCCCATACTAGTGCCATCACCTGAAATAAATCGGCGCCCTTGAGCATCACGGGATATGCCTGCACAATAAACTCCCCTTCTCCACCGAGCGATATCCAACCAAAATAATCTTGGCCGAGCGTGAGAACCACGCCCAACATCAACCCAATAATCCCCCCACTCGCATTAATCAACGCGCTCTGCAAAGCGTATATGCCTCGAAGCTGACCAATGGACGCGCCCATACTCCAAAGCACAAATAAATCGCGCCGCTTATCGATCAGCATCATAATAAGCGATCCCACGAAGTTAAATGAGGCAATTAAAATGATTAGTGCAAACAAGATGAATACCGCAAGTTTTTCGGTGCGCATGATGCGGTAAATAAATCCGTGCTGTTCAAACCTGTTTTGGACGAGGTAATTGGGCCCCAGCCGCTCCGCCCATTGTTCCGTGTCCATATTTTCTGTGCGCACGAAATAGCCACTCACCTCCGCTTCATCTAATAAATCGCGCATAAAATCCATGGACGTTAATACCCACTCGGTATCGTACTCCGCCTGAACGGCAAACACCGACTCCGGCCAAACCTGTCCGGTGCGGAATCCACTTCCCGCCTGCAAGCCGCGTTGAAGTTTTTCGGTGGGAACATACACTTGAATGGCGCCCGAAACCTCGGGAGTTACTCCCAAATAATACGCCACACCCTGCCCCAAAGCCGCACCGCTATACGATGAAAAATCGGGTTTTGCTCCGTCGCGCATCACCGAATGAATGGCCGTAACGTTCGTATAGGAAGAATCTACACCGCGCAGTGTAACCACATACTCCCGATCGCGGTACCTCAACACCGCCTTTTCCTCCAAAAACGCACTCCAGGTAGCCGCAGTATCCAATTTACGCAATTGGTAAAATGGAAAATGGGTTGGCAAAATGGTCTTGCCGCTGGCTGGGAGAATAAGAATATCGGCATCCACTTGATCGAACCGATCGATGAGCAACGATTCAAGGCCATTAAAAACGGATAACAAAACGACCAAAGCGCCCGTGCAAACGGCCACTCCGAGCGAAGCAATACGCCCGATGCGCTGAATTAAATTTTTGTTTTTTCGCCCGCGGTAATACCGCCAAGCTATGTAAAAACGGGCATTCACAGCTCGGGAAGCTCCCCTTTTTCATCTAGTAATCGGTTCAGTTTTTCGCTGTTCTCCAGCGTTTCATCGAGCCGAAATAACAACTCGGGCACAATCCGCATTTGATGGCGAATTCGGGTTCCCAATGAATGCCGGATGGTCGCCGATTGATGGCTGAGCAATTTCATGGCATCGCTCTTTGCCGCTACGGGAAAGACACTTACAAACACCTTGGCATTTGCCAAATCGGGAGTTACCCGAACCTCACTTACTGAGATGAGCGCCCCGCGCAAATGTTCGCGCACCACTCCGTCTATAATTTCCCCTAGATCGCGTTGCAGCACCCCCGCAATCTTTTTTTGTCGTGTTGATTCCATATCCCACAAAGGTATAAATGAATGCGATAAATTGCGATTTATACAGAATGGCCTTATTTTTGATTCATTCATCCCTATACACAAGACCCCATGAAAAATTTTATCCTTCTTTTCTTGCTCGTAGCGAGCTTTGTTGGCTACGCGCAAACCGATGGAGAATCAGAATCTACTTCCGCTGAACTCCCAAGCGATCCTTTTTTCTTCGATGTGGGCGCCGTGTTGTGGGACCACGAAGTGGCAGGGCTAACTACCGAGGACCAATCGTACCATATTGGCTTGAACGTATACAAAGAATTCGCGGCCTCAAAGTTTTTCGCACTCGCCTCTGGTTTGGGCATATCGTGGAACAATGTGTACACGAATATGGCAGTGAATACGGATCGCGGCGCCGACGCACTCACCTATTCATTCCTCGCCGATAGCATCAATTATAAGCGCAACAAGTTAGTTGCTACGTACATCGATATTCCTCTCGAGCTCCGCTTCCGCACGAAGGCGAACAAAAGCGGCAACTACTTCCGCTTTCACGTGGGAGGAAAGGCGGGTCTGCGCGTATCGGGTTATTCCAAATACGTGGCCGACAACATCAAAAGCAAGACGTATAAAGTCACGAGTTTTGCCCCAGTTCGCTACGGTTTGCAAGGTCGAATTGGGTTTGGCGGAACCAGCGTGTATGTATTCTATCCGCTGAATAAAGTCTTCGACACCGAGGACATCCCATTTGAAGGCATCAACGATATCCAAGCCGTTACGGTAGGGTTAACGTTCTCTATGTAATTTCATTTTCCGAGCGAGTTCCCGGGTGCGCGGCGCGCAGCTTTTTTCGGGTTGATGGGATTCGCCGGTAAAATTCTACAAGTTGATGAGCCGATAAGATAATCCACTCGCCTTCTGGAAGGCGGTTTATTTCACTACACCGTTAAGGTATAGAGGGCAAGAAAAAGTCCTGAAAAATAACCCAGATACCATTGAAACGGCGTATGTGCTTTGAGATAAAGTCGCGCAACACCCACTAGGCCAGAGGCCAAAATTACGCCAGCCAAGAGGGAAAGATGAAGCGTTGCAGACCGAATGCATTGTACCCAAACCAACGCAGTTAAGGCTCCCATGGCCATACCGTGCAGGCTTATTTTCGTTCGCGGCGTAACAATAGAGGCTACGACCAACAAAAGCGTAGTCGTCCACAAAAAACGCTCCAGCATAGGGTGCACATGGGCATACCTCAAAACGGCAAAAGTAGACCCCGAAAAAAGAACACCAAAGATAAGTGGCCACCTGCGTTCTTGGGCTTTGTGCAATTCAGGCGATTCAATAGCTCCAAGTGCCAAAAGTAAGCCAATCATGAGGGCGGGCAGCACATAGGTTCCGCCAAACACCACAACAGAAGCCCATTTCAACTGCTCGGCAGCCATAGTAAAAGGATCGGTTGCGAAAATAACGGATAGTGCCAAGGTGGGCACGAGCATGGGGTGAAGAACGGCGCTGAGCAAGCGGAAGAATCGCTTCATATTAAAGCGATTTACGAAGGCGCGCCACGGGAATATTCAATTGTTCCCGGTACTTGGCCACCGTGCGGCGCGCAATGGGGAACCCGCGCTCTTTGAGCATTTGGCCGAGTTTTTCGTCCGTAATGGGATGGCGCTTGTCTTCCTTTTCCACCAGTTCCTCGAGAATAGACTTAATTTTTCGGGTGCTCACGTCTTCACCTTGATCGTTCTTCATGGATTCCGAAAAGAAGAATTTCAGTGGAAGCGTTCCGTAGGGAGTTTGCACAAACTTGCTGTTAGCTACGCGCGAAACCGTGGAAATGTCCATTTGAATATCGTCGGCCACGTCTTTCAAAATCATGGGGTTCAGATAGCGCTCATCGCCCGTTACAAAAAACTCTTTTTGCCGGGTGGTAATAGCGGACATGGTGAGGTAAAGGGTCTCTTGACGCTGTTTAATGGCATCGATGAACCACTTGGCCGAATCGAGTTTCTGTTTCACAAAAAGAACAGCCTCCTTCTCGGCGCGGTTCGCCTCTTTGCGGCGCTTGTTAAAGTCCTCGAGCATGTCGCGGTAGCCCCGGTTAATGTTCAAGTCGGGGGCATTGCGGCTGTTGAGCATGAGTTGGGGTTCGCCGTTTTCAATGGTCACCACAAAGTCGGGAACCACAGCCGAGGTTTGAACGGTAGTGCGATCGGTAGAGCCGCCTGGTTTGGGGTTCAGGTGGGTAATTTGATCGATGGCGCGAGCG
>Ga0181606_10002663_pt1 | contig 15300 bp, 8 predicted proteins | sample 041ome_10_FD_132994 | JGI IMG/M metagenome (GOLD analysis project Ga0181606, IMG submission 132994) | Coastal salt marsh microbial communities from the Groves Creek Marsh, Skidaway Island, Georgia - 041412US metaG (megahit assembly) | ecosystem: Environmental > Aquatic > Marine > Intertidal zone... | reverse complement strand
GAGTCTGAGGAAGTTCCTTCAGTCGCCAGAGCGCGGCGCGCGGCGCGGCGCGGTGCGATGAACGCCGACGCCCGGCGCGTGCTCTACGCCCTGTCCCAACGCGATGAAAACAAGCACTGCGCGGATTGCGCGACGACGAACCCCGATTGGGCATCGGTGAACCATGGGATATTTTTGTGTCTGAATTGCTCGGGCATCCATCGGTCGCTGGGTGTGCACGTATCGTTCGTGCGAAGCACGACGATGGATAGCTGGACGCCGGAACAATTGAAATCGATGGAATTGTCGGGGAACGGCGCGATGAATGGGTTTTTGGAAAAGTATGGGGTTGGGAAGACGACTGGGGCGAGGACAAAGTACGCGAGCCGCGCGGCGGAGGCGTATCGGGACAAGCTCAAGTGTGCGGTGCAAGGTATTGAATGGAAGAAACCGAAGGGGTTGAAGAGTTCGGGTGGTGGTAGTGGTGGATCTTCATCGGGACGAGGCGGGAGTAAGGAGAAGGAGCTGGTGAGTGGGTTGTTTCCGGCGGCGACGTCTTCGCAGTCGAAGAAGGACTCGGCGAACCTCGGGAAGAATGGGTTCGATTTAAGCACCGGTCAGGGGTCGTTGTTGCAGCGTCGATACGAAGAGTCGAATGACGGATGGGTACCACCACCGCCGCCATTGCCAAAGGGTGCGAAAAAGGGGCAATTTTTACATGGATTGACGCCGTACCAGTGGGTGGACGCGTTGAAGCAAATGTCGCGTCAAGATGACCGAACGTATCATTTGAAGAATATGAGCGAAGACGAGCGCGCGCAAGTTGTAGCGGCGATGTCAGGACAACCCATACCCGCACGTTCAAGCTCAAGCACGTCGTTATCGACAGCGACGGTGGCGTCATCGTCTACGAAGAGTGATTTGAAGACGCTGAATCCGTTTGGCGATTCAGATACCGCGGATGATTTCTTCGCCGTCGGCGGTAAGAAGAAGAAGGACAAGAAAGACAAAAAGGACAAAAAGGACAAGAAAGAAAAGAAAGAAAAATCCTCGACGAACCTGGAAGAGACTGATTTAGAGCGACGCATGCGCGAAGCGGGAGAGGCGGCTAAGGCGCTCGCTCGAGAGCGTTCAATGTCGGCTCAAGCACACGAAGAAGCGTCGACATCTGTCTATGCCGTTCCACAAAAGAAAAAGCCATCGTACTCGCCGCAGCAGTTTCACGGCACAAGTGCGTCGGCGTCAGGAAATGCCTCGGGAAAATATAGCGGATTCGGCAGCCAACCTTGGGATCCAAACGCCCCGAGCGCGAGCCGCTCCGATGACTGGCAAGAAAAGATGAAGGTTTCTTTGCAATCCGCCAAAGGGTGGTTATCTGGAGGATTAAAAAACTTGGCAGCGAAACTCGAAGGTCAATCGTCGTCGTCGGCGGCGCCGCCGTCTTATGCCCAGCACTCAACACACGCACCGAGATCATATCAACAAGTAAGTCGCCCGCCCGAGGCGACGTACGACCCGACGCCTCCGCAACAATTTGCGCGTCCTCCCAAGCCCAGAGGCAAACCTGAGAGTTTCTATAGCGAATCCTCATCGAGCTCGTCTTCAGAAAGCGATTCAGACGTCGATGCCGCCGATGCGCCGACGAAGGCACAGAAAATACCGTCGCGCTCTACGTCTGGCGTCGTAGAATTGGAGCATGGATTCACAAATTTAATGGACTGAGATTTAGATTTCTAGAATTTTCTAAGAATACAAGTGCTAAGAATGCGCTAATGAATGTGTGTTGTTGTTTTGCTAAGAATACTCTACTTTAGCGAGTCATCGCCCACGCGTCTGACGCGCGCCGACGCCCGCGACGATGCGTCTCAAAAACGCCCGCGAAGGCGCGTGTTCCATAAAGTACCACGGGACGCCCTTTGCGAGTGCGAGTTCACCCGTCCATTCTTCGACTAACCGTTCCGGAATGTTGAATTTCGGCCACCACGCCGAGGTGTCGAATACCCCATAGTGCGCCGGAAACATATCGAGCAAGAAAGAATCGGGAATACCGCCGAGGAGGAGCAAATCCTCCACGACGTATAATAAAATTTCACCGGCGACGTTGAGCGCAATCCACACGCCCAAGCCAATGGCAGCGCGACGCGCCCATCGCCATCGCCAACCACTGCCTTGCTTGAGATATGCTTCTGCCTTGGACATAATTCTGAAATATATAATCATATCACCGCGATTCTCGTCGCCTGGGACGCGAAATCCTTCGCCGATGATGACTTTCTTCTCGCCCCGAGCGATGGTGTGCGAATTCGGTTTAATCGCGAGTTTTATCTCTCGCCCGCTGATGCTTGACGTGGTGATCACGCACCCATTCACCGCCTGACGTGGCTCGAGGGCAATCCACGTCGCAACGTCCCGACCGCCATTAACCCGCTCGAATCTCGCGTGCGTCCGTTCGCGAATAACAAACATGACGCTTTGCAAATCGCTCCCAGTCGCCGCGAATTTCAACTCCATCCCGTCTCGCCATCCTCGATGCACGCGCACAGTAAACACCCGACTTCTCGACACAGCCTTCCGCGTGTGCTCATCGAAACCGACGACGACGACGCCCATGCGCTTGACGCAGCCATGAAATAACTCTTCGAGCTCGCATTCGAGCTCGCGCACCACGCACTCGCGCACGCCCAACGCCTCGCAATACATCATCCGCGCCTGCTCCGCCTCGAAGTGGTCGTACGCTCCAGGCGCATCAAACATCGCCATCCCTATCGCATCGTACTCTTTCCGCGTGTCTGGGTCGCTCAGCACGCTGTATGCGTGTCCGATTTCTTGAAACCGCGCGTTGGCGACGCGTTTGGCTTCGGCGTCCCCGGCGACTTTATCGGGGTGGTGTGTCCTCGCGAGTTTATGGTACGCCTTTCGGATTTCGGGCGGTGACGCGGATGGCGACAATCCCAAGACGTCGTACAAGTCTCGCCGCGGCGTTGCGCCCGCATCGTCGCCGCGAGACGACGACGAACGCGCCATGTGTGAGACAAATCAAGTGTGTTTCAACTGATGATTGATTAACGTCGTCCACGCGAATTTTCGCCGTCGTATCGCCGATTCGCGCGCGGCGAACGCGCACACCAATCGCGCCTCGCGCGCGCGCACCACCGCACCGACCGCGGACGCGCGGTCGAGGACGATGCGAGACGCGAATGCGACAGTGAATGAGGACTAATCATCATTCATCATCAACCCGAGTTCCTCATTCGGTGACGCCTCCCACAGCGAGCGCCGCGCTTCGCTCGCGCCATGAGCAAACAATTCGCATTCCGCCGCCGCGCCTCGCGCGCCGTGTTCGCTGAGCTCTACTCAGATGACGACGCAAACGACGATGAGAATTTTCCCGATGGCGTCGTTCCGCCCAGTGCGATCGCCGCGTCGCACGCGGGCTACGACCACGTGCGCATGTCGTTCGCCGAAGCCGAGCACTTTGGAGACGACGTGAAAGGCGCGGTCCGCGAAGGGACGTATTTGGGGATACGGAACGCGATATTAGAGGCGTGGATGGCGACGGGGTGTCGCGAGGCGTTGACGTGCGAATCGACGACGCGCGCGATCGGCGTGGAGGATGTCGCGTTCGGTGCGCGCGTGTTTAGGTATTTGGAACGCGTTGGGGGGATTAATTACGGCGTGTATACGCGCGCGTCGACCGAGGCTGCGCAAGGGGAGACGCCTAAGGAAGATGGTTTGGAGGGCGCGCGCGTGCCGACGACGGCGGATGTGAAGCGCGCGTTGTGCGAGGTGTTAGAGGTTGCCGATTTAACAGTGGATACGGAGAAGGTTATACGCACGAGATTAGAAGAGCGCATTGGGTCGTCGATGAAGGGGTTTAAACTGGTGATTCGTGAGACGATTGATAAGTATTTGGCGGATCCGGCGGCGACGCGAGCCGAGGCGGAGGCGGCGAGCGGGGAGGACGAAGCGACGACGCAGATTGTGGAGATTCCACCCGCCAAGCCGTTTGTGGATGCGCGACCGACGATCGTGATTGGTGCCGGGCCCGCGGGTTTGGCTGCGGCGAACTTGATTCGCGCGCAAGGGGGCGAGGTTATGATATTGGAGGCGCGGTCCCGCGTCGGCGGTCGCGTGCACACGGATCGCGAGACGTTTAGCGCGCCCGTGGATTTAGGCGCGTCCATCGTCACCGGTGTGAGTGAAGACCCGAAGCGTCGTACTGGTATGCCTTGGCTCGGCGTGCGCGCCGACCCGAGTGGGGTTGTCGCGAAACAGCTCGGATTGCGCTTGGTCGAGCTTCGCGAAGGATGTCCGCTGTACGACACCAAGACGGGTGAGAAAGTATCCAAGGAGATGGATGAAAAAGTGGAGCGAATTCGTGATTTAGTCATGGATGATGCGCGTTCGAAGGTGGATGCCAACGGAGAGAGCGCCACGGCGGAGAGTTCGTTGGGTGAAGCGTTGAAGGAGGCGACAGAGAATTACTTTCTTCGTCTCGTGCAAGATGACGGCAACGACAGCGATGACAGCGAAACGCACGCAGCCGTTCGCGAAGCCACCGCCGCGCGCACAGGCTTAACTGAACGTCGCTTGCTTGATTGGCACTGGGCCAATCTCGAGTACGGCTGCAGCGCTGGGTTAAATGACATTTCTTTACCGTTTTGGAACCAAGATGAACAATACGGCGGTTTCGGCGGCGCGCACTGCATGGTGGGCGAAGGCTACAGCACAATCATGACGCGCTTAGCGGAAGGCCTTGACATTCGTATGGATACGCCTGTTACAGAAATCAATCACGACGATAACGGCGTGCGCGTGCGCACGAAGGATGGTCAAGAGATTGAGGGATGCGCCGTCGTCGTCACCATTCCGCTCGGGTGCCTCAAAGCGGGCGACGTCGCATTCAACCCGCCTCTAGGTGCGAGAAAGTCCAGCGCCGTCCAGCGACTGGGTTTTGGCAATCTGAACAAGGTTGTACTGGAGTTTGACGAAGTGTTCTGGGACGACTCTGTGGATTACTTTGGCTCCGCTATCGATAGCACTGAGAACCGCGGCCGCGGCTTTATGTTTTGGAACTTGAAAAACGTCAGCGGTAAGCCCATGTTGATTTCTTTAATCGCAGGCGAAGCCGCGAAGAGCGCCGAAACAGAAGGCTCGGAATCGATAGTCAAATCCGCATGCGCGACGTTGGCGAGCATTTGCTTCCCAAATGATCCATCAAAGATGCCGCCGTTGAAGCAATCCATCGTCACGCGTTGGCAATCCGACCCGTATGCTCGCGGATCGTACTCCTACGTCGCCGTCGGCTCTAAGGGTTCGCGCGACTACGACGAGCTCGGTAAACCCGAAGGGCGCGTGTTATTTGCGGGCGAGCACACGTGCAAGGAACATCCCGATACCGTTGGTGGCGCCATGCTCACTGGTTGGCGCGCGGCTCGTCAGGCGCTCGCCATCGCGCAAGGCGAAGACGTGCGCACTGAAATATTCGATCTCGAAGAGATGCGCGCAGCAATCGCCAAACGCAACGTCGACGAAGAATACGAGTTGGACGAAGACGAAGATTTGGTTGATCACATGATTGACCGCGCCGAGATGTCACACCGTCGTATGCAAGAGGATTTGCTCGCCGACGCCGGCAAGGAGGAAGCCAAACGCATTTATCGCATCACATCCGCGGCTGAGTTTGGTGAAAAGCTCGACGTCCCCGCCGCGCTCGCGGCGACGATGGATCGATTACGCACTGTTCCTGGTCGTCGTGCGTTGATTAATGCATTGCTTGAAGACGTGTCAGCGAGCGACCGTCGAGCATGGGCTCTCAAGTACGGCGGCTTCAAGTTGCTCAACGAATGGTTGATTGAAATCAATGCCCACATCAAGTCCACCGAGGCGTTACTGTTAACGACGAAGATGTTGGAGTTGTTGCTACTCGCCCCAGCGGATTTACCCGCACTTCGTTCGAGTGGCATCCCGCGCACGTTGAAGAATCGATTCCAGACTCACGAAAGCGGCCGACTTCGTTTCCTCGCCAAGCAATGCGGGCACAAGTGGATGCGCGCACTCAGCCGCAAGTCAGCGGGCCTACCACCGCTCGAAGAAGATGAAGACGACGCAAAGAAGACGATGAACATGCCACAGCGCAAGAAGCCTGCTGGTTTAGGTGCGGCAGTGCTCTTTGGTGGCGGTAAGGCGATGGAGAATGTCGAAGATGACGGCGTGGATGTCGCCGTCGACTTAGTCGCCGACAACGTCGAGATAGATTTAGGTAAGACTGAGGCTCAAAAACGTGCAGAACGCGATGCAGTGATCGCGAAAGCTCAAGATTTACCGGAAGGTCAAGCAGCGATCGCGGCACGCATCGCGGCGGATCGTGCGAAAGAAACGGTCGAAGCGGCGATGCGCGCGGCGGAGGAGGCGCAACGCATTGCTCGCGAAGCCGAGTTGAGCGCCACGGCGGGTATTCGCATCTCCAAGAAGGATGTCATCTCATCGTTTGACGATTTCAGCAACGCAGCGGGTAAAAAGCGCGAACGTGCCAAGGAGAAAAGTAAGAAGCGTAAAGCTGGCGATGATGAGGACGACGAGGACGACGAGGACGACGCGCCGAGCGTCTCCTGGGATGAATACCAAGCGCGCATTAGAAAACAAGTCCGCGCGTACGTCCATCAGCAGCTCGCGGAGAAGCGCGAACGCGACATCGTCAGTAAAGCTGAATGCAAAAAGATTGAGGAGAAACTCGTGGAGAAAATTCTCGAAAATTCCTCTGGCGTCAACGATACGGACAAGGCGTTCATGACGAGCAAACGCAAGGAGAAAATTAAATCCCTAGTCTCCGCGTATTGCTCATCCACGATCAAGGCTCGTGGGAACAAAAAGAGCAAGAACGTGGCAAACTAACACCAACATCATTGTCATAAAAGAGTCAACGCTCGTTGCAATACTACAGTTTCGCATTCGTACTCGCTTTTTCGTGTCTACAACCGCACACGTCGACTCGCGCGTGTCGTACGCTTCAATCATGCAAGGGTTCAGCGGCGCGGTAAAGATAGCCCCAGACGCACTGAACGATTACATTGCTCCATCGCAAGACTGCGTCGTTGCCTTGGACGGCTCGAAGGTAGCGCTTTCGCTCGACGACGACGACGTCGCCGTCGCTCCAGCCACCGGTGAGCTCATCACCTCCCGCCGTCGGCGTCAGCCCCCGAGCGCGCCCATCGCGCCCGCATCCGATGAACCCGTGCGTACGTTTACGCCCACACACACCACGGGTGCGCAAGACGCCATCAAAGTGTCCTTGAGCGACTGTCTCGCGTGCAGCGGCTGCGTCACCAGCGCCGAAAGCGTGCTCCTCGAGCAACAGTCCGTCGACGAATGTCTAGCCGCGTGCGCGCGCTGCGCCGACAACCCGCACACGCACGCTATCGTGGTGTCCATCAGCGCACAATCACGCGCGAGCTTGTGCGCGGCGTACGGAATGTCTGATGAAGCGGTCTCTCGGGCGTTGAGCGGGACGTTTAAGTCCAAGCTGGGCGCGGCGCGCGTATACGACACCTCGTACGCGCGTGATGTGAGTCTCGCCGAGACGTATGCAGAATTTAGCGAACGCATGAGAGATGTATCTTTGCCCGCGCCGATGCTCGCGAGCGCGTGTCCAGGGTGGGTGTGCTACGCGGAAAAGACACACGGGGAGCTGGCGTTGCCGCACATGTCGACGACCAAGAGTCCGCAACAAATCATGGGGACGTTCGTCAAGACCGCGGTGGCGAGAGATTTAGGCGTGGATGGGAGACATGTGTATCACATTAGCGTGATGCCGTGTTATGATAAGAAGCTCGAGGCGAGTCGAGAGGATTTTATGCGCGACGGAGTCAAGGATGTGGACGTGGTGCTGACGACGGGCGAAGCGAGCGCTTTGTTTGAACGTCTTGGGATGTGTCATTTACGCGACGCACCCACGGCACCGATGGATCCATGGGTGACTGTCAATGCGCCGGCACCAGAGAGCGTGCACGCGGCGCCGGTGGTGTCGAGTTCGGGGGCGTATGCGGAGTACGTGTTTCGTCGATGGGCGGCTGAGGCGCACGGCGTCGATGTCAGGGACATTGAATGGGTCAAATTACGCAACGCAGACATGCGAGAGGCGGTGTTGACGGTGAACGGTGATGTTGTTCTACGAGTAGCGGTGGCGTATGGGTTTAGAAACATTCAAAATATGGTGCGAAGCCTAAAGATGAAAAAGAGTCCATACGCGTTTGTTGAAGTCATGGCGTGTCCGTCTGGATGCTTGAACGGCGGCGGTCAAATTCCCGCGCGTGAAGGCATGTCGAATAAAGATCTCGTCGATGCGCTGGATGAACATTACCGAGATGTTGCGCGCACGCGAGCCGTAGCGGACGTCGGTACGCTTTATCGTGAATGGATAGGTGGTGAGCCCGGTTCGGCCGCGGCGAGGGACGCGTTGCGAACGTGTTATCATGCGCGTAAACAAATCGTCGGCGTGGTACAAATCAACAACTGGTAGCAAATAAAAAAATGACTAGGTAGTACATGACTAGTGACTATAGCGTAGCGTTGTCTTCTAAAATAATTATGCTAAACTTTGCGAGGACGCGGGCGAATTTCAAGCTCGATGGATTCCGGACGCAACGTGATGAGCGCCTTTGGTTTTGGCGGACCAGAATTTGGAGGCAGGCGCATCTCGCACGCGCTGCACACCATGCCGAGCAACAATACGCTTTCGAGCATGGCAAACCCAGTGCCGATGCAAACTCGTGCGCCGCCGCCGAAAGGAAAGTACGCGTCGTTGGGTCCCAAGCTTTTCAACGCGTCGCGCGCGAGCGCACCGTCGGAATACGGACTTTGCACCAACCATCGCTCGGGCCTGAACGCCACCGGGTCATTCCAATATTTTGGATCACGTTGGATCAAATATGGCGCCACGAGCACGGTCGTGCCTTTGGTCACACGCACGCCTGGGCGTAGTTCAACGTCCCTAGCCGCGCATCGGCCGACCATGTACGCTGGCGGTCGGATGCGAAGCGTCTCTAGCACGCACGCCTCCGTGTACGGAAGTTTGCTGAAATCGCCTGCATCGAGCGTAGACCCAGTACCTTTAATGCGCAGTACTTCGCGTACTTCATCGGCGATGCGATCGCCAACATTCGGATGCTCAGCGACGAGCGCGCACGCCCACGAGAGCAAAATCGCGCTCGTCTCCTGCCCAGCCACCATGAGCGTCATGAGCTCATCACGCAGCGCTTTATCCGTCATGCCGCCACCATCACCAACGCCATCAGCACTCCCGTCGCCTTCATCCGTCGCGCGCAACAATCGATCGAGCAAGTCTAAGCTTTCGTTTTCTTCGCCTCGAGCCGTCGCTCGTCGCCGCTTGGCGATGATCCCATACACCTCTTCGTCCAATCTTTTCACCGCTTCATTGTATCGCACGTTATCAAACGTGGGTGCCCACTCAGGAATTATCATTCCCGTCGCCGCACGACGTCCAAAAAATTCAAAACTATCCTTTATCGCGCGATTAATCGTCGCCGCTCTCGCGCCTTCGACGTCGGCGCCAAACAACGCTCGAGCTACAATTTCCAACGTCGCGTCATTAAAATCCGCATACACATCCCTCACCCCTCGCCTCGACCAATCACGCGCGATTATTTTCGCACCAACATCCACCATGCACTTCGCATACGTCTCCACCGCGGCTTTACGAAATGCAGGATTACTCAACCGTCGTTGTCTCGCCCACGTCTCGCCGTCGCTCACCAACAACCCGTTCCCCGCGAGCGACGACCCAGGAAAAAACGCCGTGCCCTCCTTCTGAAACTCCGGCACGCCATCAACAGTGTCACACATCAGCACCTTTTTCGCCAGCGCTGGAGAACTCACGAGCACGACGCGGGCGTTGGCGAGACGTAGCCCGACGGCGTCGCCGTACGTCGCCGACGCATCCTCCAGAAACATCAATGGGTCATACCCGAGTTCAAGCGCCACGTCCTCGCGCGGACCGGCGGGGAAACCATCGTACGACGCACGCGTATCGTCGTTCCCGGCGTTTAAGACGTCAGCGACGGTGCCTCCGATGGTGCGAAGCGCGCGAGCCGCGAGCTTGGCGATGAAATCATCGGCGGAACCGTCCGCGCGCGCAATCGTTCGCATTCGACGCGCCGTCGTCGACGTCGCGCGGTGCGAGACGCGCCTCATGCGTTGAATGCACGCGTCGGCGCGCGCGCGCGACGTCTTCATCGTTTGTCGTCGTCGACGTCGTGCGCGCGAGCGCGTATGAGGCTTCGATGATGATGCGTCTGCGCGTCACAACAGCGCACGCACGACACCCACCGTCGTCGATCGATCGATTCCATCGCGCGAAACACAACGAAAGGTATCGATTCAAGGCTCTCACGCGCGCGTTCATGGGGTTCCTCGGAGGTTTATTCGCGGGAAAGTCTTCGACGAAGTCATCATCGACCGCGCACTCATCGTGCGTGAAAGCGTCGTCGAACGCGGCGGGAAGCGCGCACGCGTGCGGCTCGAGCGGCTCGGCGTGTCCGCGGAAGGATTGCCGGTGCGGTCCTGGGTGCAAGTGCGGGGCGAATTGCCGGTGCGGGAGCGTGAAGCGGTAGAGCGTTGATAAGGATAAGGATTGAACGATCGGTTTGGCGCTGGGCTCAACTTGGAATGGAGGCTCGACGCGGTGCGCGCACGCGCGCATTCGTGCGGAGATGCATTGGAAAGCTTAATTTGCCCGTGATTTTGGTGCTTGTGGTGTATGCGTACGTGTATAAGATGACGATGCGGTACGGTTTCGGCGAACGTTCGCCGGCGTCGAGCGGGCAACCGGGCGCGTTCGCCGAGGGAATTTTCGTGATTACAGCCGGTTTGGGGTGGGTCATGTACGCGTGCACGGTATTGAGAGACCCGGGCAAAGTGCCATCGGATTACGCGCCATGCGTCGAGAGTGGTGGCGGTGGTGGTAGCGGGGAGATGTTTGTTGAAACCAAACGTAAGGGTGGCGGACACAGATTTTGTCAAAAGTGCGAGCGGCATAAACCGCCTCGCACGCATCACTGTCGCGTGTGCAAGCGATGCGTGCTGCGCATGGATCACCACTGCGTGTGGGTGAACAATTGCGTGGGGCATTATAATTATAAGAGCTTCTTCTTGTTTCTGGCGTACACGACGCTGGCGTTGGCGCAGGCGGTGTATCACCTCGGGACGTTTTCTCGAGATGAAATTTTTAGCCCCCACGGCTCTGCTGTGGACGATTTCATGACCACGTCTTTAGTGACGACGTCTTTATGTTTGACTTTGGCGCTCACGGTGGCGATCGCTTTGCTATTTTTGTGGCACGTGCGACTCGTCGTGAATAACAAAACCACCATTGAACACTACGAAGGCGTGCGTTCCAAGTACAACAACATCCCGCACGTCATCGAGCACCCGTACTCGCTCGGCGTGCACGCTAACGTGCGGGAAATATTAGGTCGTAACGCGGTATTGTGGTGCACGCCAGGGTGTAAAATCTCAGGCGATGGCACGCGATTCACGTCGATATTAGAAATGAGCCGCGGCGGTTCCTCCGTCGCGGCGCCGACTCGTTCCGCAGTCATTTGATGGAACGACCAACAACAAGATAAACAAACAAACAACCCATGTGATTATTGAAGATATAGAACGTATCATTATTCATCACGCGAAACGTGACTCATGAGCCAACCGCGCGCGCCGTCGGTTGCCACTGCGCGAAGCGCCGCCATGAAGCTCTTCCTCACCCTCATCCTCGCCCTCGCCTCCGTCGCACGCAGCGCCGAGAGCGACGCTGCGGCGCCGTACACATTCCCTTCAGACCTACGCGCGGTGCGTTGCGCGCGGTGCTCGAGACCCGACGCTCTGAGAACTTGTTCTCGTTGACACTGACGGTAAAAATCTTCTTTCGCTCACACAGGCGCTCGACCGCGTGGACGTGACGAGATGCGCGCAACACAAGGCTGGACATCGCCGTGCGAACTCGGTGGGTGTTGAACTGCTCAAGCGCGACGCACTGGACGACGCGCTCGCGTGCTTTGTCGCGTCGCTGCGACACAAGATGGATTTTCCACCCGCGTTGTACGGCGTCGGTGAAACCTTTGCGCGACGCGCGAGCGGGAGTGGATTTGAACTCGCAAAGTTGAGCTATGAAGGCGCGCTGAGCATCTGGCCGCATTACGTCGACGCGCATATTGCGCTCGGGGATGCGTGGAGCCGAATCAGAGGCGATAGAATGCGCGCCGAGACGCACTACAAACGCGCCGTGGACTTGCGTCCTCGCGACGCGCTGAGCTGGGAAGCGCTAGCAAATAACCAACGCGAACGCGGTGCGCATGCGTTATCGATAGAGACATATACGCGCGCGATTGATAGCATTGGGAATGGGAGCGCTGGGTTGTTTTATGGGTTCGCCAGGACGCTGCGGGCGAGCGGAAAGTACAACGAGTGCGTGCAAAAGTGCAACAAGGCGCTGGATATCGCGAGCGAATACGGACAAGCGTGGCATTTATTAGCACTGTGCTCGCTGGATGCCGCGGGAGGTCATCGGGCGTCAGATGCGGATGTGGAGATGTACTTTCAAAAGGCGGTGGCGCTCGAGCCTGAATTTGCGGCGCATCACGTGGATTTAGCGTGGCATATGTACAACATCAGCGCCGGGGAGCGTATCGATGCCGCGCGCGATGTCATCGCGGCTGGCAAAAACGCCGAGCTATACGCCGACGAGCGAGGGGTGTTTGAGACGCTCGCGCAGGCGTTCGTGTCGTCTACGAAGGCGCAACCGCGCGACGAGTTGTAACGAATGCAATTCTACCGTTAGCTTACAATTTTATACGTACAGCGCTTCGCTCTATACACAAACAACATTATCAACCTAATCGTGCGTTAATGTTGTCTGAACTACCTTTATTTCCTTCTTCGTTACCGCTTCGTCGAGCGCCAGATCCCCACATTGGGTTTACGTCGACTGGTGGTTTTTCATCCTGCGGTGGCGGTTTCGCGTACGGCTTTGAGTCGCGTCCGCGTTTCTTGTCGCGTCTTCGACTCGGACCACCGCCACTCTGACCACCATCGTTATTGTTCATCACATGTGGCCACTTACACGAATCTCCACGCACGCATCGGCCGACACTGAAATCGAAACAACGGTTGGGCCGCGTCTCGCGTCGACGGTTGACAAGATTGTTCAACGCTCTCTTCGCTTCTCCTCGCGCGCGGGGACTGTGGCTATACACCAACAACAACTCTTCATCCTGTTTATCCGTGGGAATATTGATGACGTACACGCCGTGTTGCATCTCAATATCTCGAAGATTTTCGCCACCCTTGCCTAAAATGTCCCGCATCTCCTTCCCCGATGACGCGCGAAACACCGTGACGTCGGTACGATCTTTATACGATACATGCTCTGGAAGCGTGCCCTTGAGCTTCTTCATGAGCCATTTGATATAGTCCCAACATCGCGCGCGTTCGTCGCGATCGCCTGCCATGATGCCTAGGTTGCCAACGTATTCGAGGCTCGCTCCAGACGCGGCGGCTATTTTTTTCCTCGTTGATCCCTGCGAGCGTAAGAAGAACGTCAGTACGTTGGTTGAAACGTTAAAAGAACGAAAATTCAAGGCATTGTAAGATGTACGGGTAGACAAGTAAGCGTTCACACGCTGGACGGCATACTGGCCCACAGCGGCGAGACAGAAAACACCCGCATATTTCAGACAGAATTTATTGTTCGCGTGAGAGATAGCTTGAGTGATCTAACGCCCGACATGGATATGCCCCGGGCGGATCTACTCGACACGCGCAAAAGCAAAAGCAAAGCGAAAAAGAAACAAATAGAACGGGGAGAAAAGTGCGAGGCGACGAAAACAACGTACCTGTGCGCCCACGGCGAATGAAAGCTCTTTTTCGTTTGCGAATGGAAACACATCGAATCCCCAGCCGTCGCCCAAGCCATCGCCCACTTGTTCAAACTTCATCGTGAGTTTGCCTTGACCATCGACATAGGTACCGGGTTCTTTCTTCTCCACCGCGCTCATGACCGATAACTCCGCCGCACGACGCGACTTGCGCGGACCGCAAATGATGAGCTTATCAGGCGCGTCTTCGGGATCCGTCGTCGGCTTGCCAAAGAACATCAAAGTGCCACTATCGCCTTCAATTCGTCGCAACCCTTGACCACCTTTACCGGTGACGTATGCCGTGCACGATGCAGGGATTTCCATCACGCTCACATCATCTCGCGGCGTGCTTAAATCGACCGTTATTTTTCCCACACGTTGCCGCAAAACCCACTCGACGTACTGTTTCGCCCTCGTCCTCGTGTTTAAGTCACCGAAAATTTCTATTCGCTGCTCGTTTCCAGGATTGTTCGGATCAACAGGGTTGACTTCAATTCTTGCTCCGCTCACGCGCGCAACCTTGGCCTTGGTGCTGCCTTTAGAGCCGATCAAGAAGCGTGCGTCTTCGCTCGACACGTCGATGCTCTCCACGTTGACTCTCAACGTCGGCTTACCCGCGCTCACGGACGCATCCATGCTCGCGACGGCGGATACATCTACACCACAGTCGCGTTCTGGACTCGGCGTGCGCTGCCGTCCGCCTTCGTCGTCGATCATAGAGGACATACTATACGCGCCGACGCGCGCAAGGGATCTCAGAGGAAGCCCTAGCACTCGCGCGCCCGGTTTCTCGCCGATATCGCAGCGAACTGCGTTCGCGCGCGCACCGTGATACGTCCGGTGACGTCTATCACGCGCGCGCGCGAGCTTGCGCGCGTGATCACGCGGACCGTGCGGCTCGGAGTGAGGGGCTGAGGCAGCCGGCGCAGCTCCAACCGCCGCGCCGCAAGACACGGCTCGGTATATGCTTTGTTATCTGCTGAAGATACGGGTTCATCCGGTGATGTAATAATCGAGCTCATCCACGCCTTTATTTAATTCGTGGGTGTTAATTTCTTCCCAGGGCACGAACACGAGGGTGTTTAAACCGCGATTTGAGTTGCGCACGGCGCACGAGCCGTCGTAGGCGTCCGCGGGGACGACGCCCAATGTTCTTCTATACATGTGCTCTTCATCATCAATTTCGATCCAATTTTCTTCGCTAGGTATGGGAACAGGTTCTTCGTCATCAACGAGACAGATTTTGACGACATCGAGGCGATTACTCGCGCCAGGTTTGGTTTCTCTTAGCCGTGTGAAGAAGTGCGTGGACGTCGTCGATGCGGCGTTAATTCGCAGCACCTCGCAATGCACGCGATTTTCACCGTCAATCGAGTAACATCCGTGTAAAGTC
>Ga0181606_10002649_pt1 | contig 15361 bp, 12 predicted proteins | sample 041ome_10_FD_132994 | JGI IMG/M metagenome (GOLD analysis project Ga0181606, IMG submission 132994) | Coastal salt marsh microbial communities from the Groves Creek Marsh, Skidaway Island, Georgia - 041412US metaG (megahit assembly) | ecosystem: Environmental > Aquatic > Marine > Intertidal... | reverse complement strand
TGGTTAGAAGCAACGAATCCGGGGACGTTTGCGTCGATTTTAACGTACGAACCGATATTTGCGTTGGAGAGTACGAAATATCCGGGGATGCGTACGTACGCCGCGCCGGACGCGAGTTTGCAAGTCAACGCGAGGAAAAGGAAGAGGACGTTTAAAAGTTTCGAAGACGCGTTCGCGTCCTATCGAAAAGGATTTTTAGGGAAAGTCATGGACGAGAGGAGTTTGCGAGGGTACGTGTTCGACGGCGGGTTTCGGAAGGTGGATGATTCGTCTGGCGAAGAAGTCGCTTTGACGTGCGAGCCGGAAATCGAAGCGAGGATTTACGAAAGCGGCGAGGAAGACGCGAACGCGTTGCAGTTTATCGAAGAGAGAATCGATACCGCGAAATGTCCAATCACAATTGCCATCGGTGGTGCGACCAAAAAAGCGTACGCGTACGGCGTGGGTAAAACTGTCGCGGAGAGGATCAGAGGTGCGCGTTTGTTAGAGCTTGGTTTACTCGGACATTTCGGTCCGTTATCGGCTCCGGAAGTCTTCGCCAACGCAGTCTACCAGAACGTGTTGGGTATTTACGCCGACGTAAACGACGACGACGAAGAAGAAGAAGAAGAAGAAGAAGAACGCGAAAATACTGTAACCAGAATAGAAAGGAGTAGATTGTAGATAGATAGGTCTCGCATTAGCAACAGTTGAACAGCACTGAAACAGCAGCAGCAGCAGCATCCAGCGCGGCGGCTCGATCGAGTCCTTTTCACGCTCACATCCAGTCGCAACGCGTCACAATAAATTTCTCCCCGCGTACGAAAGACTTCTCGAGAAAGCGCGCGAAATGCCTCGCGCATCCTCCTCGAACGATGACGCGCGTCCTCTTTGCGACGACGACGAAAACACCCCTTGGTCGATAACTGCCTCCACGTCGGCGTCGCAAACTCGGAATCCGATCCGAGAAATCATGGACAATTTCAACGCGACACCCAACCCGAACAAAACCGTCATCAGTTGCGCGTTGGGCGATCCTTCCGTTTTCGGGCACTTACAACCCCCCCCCGGCGTCGTCGAACACGTCCGAGACATGTTCAAGGAGAAGAAAAATAACGGATACGCCCCGAGTTCTGGTTTACACGAAAGCAGGGCGAGTTTAGCATTGAGATACGGGCCCAGGATGGCACGGAAGAGTTTCGACGTGACGAGGAGGAGATCGGAGGCGGAGGAGGAGAAAAAATTCCTCGAAAACGACGACCAAAAAAACACCTCAAATAAAAAAGAAGTTGACTTTTTGAAAACGAAAACGAACACCATCTCTCTCGCGCAAAAGGGCACAGAGACGCATCATCGTCGCGTACAAAACCAACCTCGCAAAAGCACGGACAATTCCGCGGTCGTGGTCTACCCGAACTCTCGAGCGAAACTGAGCGCGCACGACGCGTTTTTGACGCACGGATGTTCGCAAGCGCTTTCGCACGCGATTCAGGTTTTGGCGAAACGAGGGGACAGGGAGATGGCGATGTTGTTGCCGAAACCTGGGTTTGCGTTGTACCAAACGTTGTGCGAGGTGCACGGGGTGGAGTGTGTTTTTTACGATTTAGACGGGAAGAAGGATTGGGAGATTGATTTAGAGCACGTGAGACGGTTGGTAGAGGAAAGGAAGAGAGACGGAACGAAGAGGAAGATATCGGCTATTTTGGTGAATAATCCGAGTAATCCGTGCGGGGCGTTGTTTGCGGAGAGGCACTTGGTGGAAATTTGCGAAACGTGCGAGGAGTTGAAGTTACCGATCATAGCGGACGAAGTGTACGAGGATATTTCCTTTGGCGATAGGTGTAACTATTTGCCTTTGGCGAGCGTGTCGGAGACGGTGCCTATTTTAGCCGTCGGATCTTTGTCAAAGAGATGGTTGGTACCCGGTTGGAGGCTAGGATGGTTGTTAGTGCACGATAGAAACGATGTCATGAAGAATGGGGGGATACACGACGCGTTGGAAAAGCTTTCACAGGTGACGCTAGGCCCGCCGACGCCGTTACAGGCGGCGTTGCCGTTTATTTTGCAAAACGACGACTCGGCGTGGTTAAACGAAACGTTGCAAACGTTAAGAGAGGCCAGGGACGTGTGTATTGAAAAATGCGAAAGGTGTGTTGGTTTGAGTATGGAGTCGTTGCCAGACGGGGCGATGTATGCGTTGGTAAAAATCGATTGCGAGCGGTTCAGAGCGGCAGGGATGACGGACGACGTCGCTTTTACGAGCGCCTTGTTTAGCGAAGAGAGCGTTTTAGTGCTTCCCGGGCAATGTTTTGGAGCGTTTGGATACGCGAGAGTTGTTTTAACGTGCCCAACGGAAACGCTCTCTGAAGCGTGGGATAGAATAGAATCGTTTTGCCAGCGCAAAGCGTCGCCGGATAGTCACGGTAGTGATAATTTAGTAGCGGGCGAAGTGTTATCGGCGAGCGAATTCGGAAGAAAAACGTCAACACCTGCGCCGCCTTCGGATGAGGACATCGATGATGTCTTCTCTCTCGAAGCGACTATGCGACAAGAAGAAGCTATTTATTAATCCGTAATTGTATACTGTAGGTATTAGATGTCATTTAGCGAATACAAATAGTACTATAGTTTTTAATATGTGAGTGACAATAATTGTCCTGCGACGTGTTTATAGCATACTCCTTTTTACACTTTCGATTTTTATTTTCTTATGATTCTATATTTTTAGTATTAGATTACACGGTTGGCTATTAAGACTTAAGCTTTTACAATATAAAAGAGCGGCGGCGATGGTAGATGCTAACGCACGCGCTATGCGTATACAAGCGGGCATTTTTCTCCCTTTACTGGAAGAAACCCATTTGTCCAACCATTTCGCTCAAAGCGGTGATACCCAACAAAGCGCCGCCAATGCCTGCGCCAACCTTTCGCAAATCTAATTCCTCCACCTCTTTCTTACTCGTCGTTTGGATGATGTCTTTATGCCCCAACGAAATCGGGACCTTTCCATCGCTATTCTTTCTCAACTCCTCCAAACGCGCCAACTCGTCCGCTTTCGGCGGACCAGCGATGTATTCTGGCGACCACGAGCCATGGACGCCATAAGGAACGTATTTCGGTAATCGCAAACGCGCGACTGGTCCTTCCGAGAACTTCTTCGCGTCGATAATAACCATCTCCGTCCCTCTGCCGCCAAAGTCAGAGTCTTCGTACCTCGCATCGTGCACTAACGCAACGACCCATCCATCGTCTTCATCCAAATCTTTCCCCGATCTCGGGACGAAAAACGGTTCCATGGCAAACTTGTGCTCCCCGGGGATCCACTGTTCCTCCGTGTACAGCTTTGTCTCGTCCGTTTTAAGCGAGCACTTCGTCAACGCTTGCATCGGGCCGTTGACACCATCTTTGCGACCAACCGAGGTGGACAAGTACATGTGCTCGTACTTTTCCCCGGTGTAATCCCAAGACGTGATGGGCAACTCGCAAGGAACATCGGATAATAAATAATGTTTCGCTTCATACTTCTTCATGTCGATGATGAATCGACTCAACTTCATTCTTGGAAAGTTATCTTTCCCGTTTGGGTTCGTGATATCGGTGAAATACAACGTAAACTTATCCCAAGTGCACGTATCAAACACGATATCTCCGTCGTCGTTTTCGAAACCGTTCACGTGGTGGTACGCGTAGCACCAATAATCCGCCGGAGCCGTTCGGACCGTCATATCCGTCCCACGCCTCGGGAAGATTCGAAATAACGGCTGTCGCTCGGTGTCTTCGCAAATGAGTTCGGATAAGCACGCGTTTTGTGTCAAGTAGTCAGTAAAGGTCTTCTTGAAATCAATTTTAATCGGGCAATCGAACAAAACGTAATAGTTTTCCGTGACGATCAAATCGTGAACGTACGAGGACGGATACGGGTACGAGCGTCTGGCCACTTCCTTCCCGTCTTCATCAAACTCATAAAACACCGCATTTGTAGTCCCAAGATGCTCCGATCCGTCTTCATTCTTATGGTTCACTCTCCAGTTCACTTCGTTAATAAACGCCACGAGTCGTCTCGAACCGTCCGGCTCCGTCACCGTTCTGTAGTGACTCGTATGCGTCGTCGAACTCAACGGACAGTTCCCGTGACCAATCGTTTCCAAAGTGTCCGGATTCAACGCGTACGGTTTCTTATAATCCACCGCGCACAAAGATCCACCCCAATTGATGACGTTATACGCCCCGTTTTGTTTTTTGGAAATATCGCCTCCCAACAAGTCTTTGAACAATCTCTGCCCAAACGCGAACGGTCTCGGATCCTCCGCCGTGAAAATAGAACTCTTAATATACTTCCCCGTTCTCTCTTCCTCGTCAAAATCCTCCGTCACGACAAATTTATTCCGAAAATACGCTTTCCCGTCCTTCACCGCCACGGACGTCACCATGCCGTCCCCGTCCAAGTACGATTTGATAAAGCCTTCTCTCTCGTACATGGCGGGCCCGTTTCGTAACAACGTCCCTTCCATCTCGTTTGGGATTTCGCCTTCCACTTCCGTCACCCACCCTTGGTTCTCGTACGCCAGGCCTGGGACAGAGGCGTACCCGGTTTGGTCTGTTTTCATCGAATAAAGAGTAAAAGAGTCAGTCAGTTTTTTTTTTTGAAAAGGCGGGTGAGAAATTTTTCGCTTATCACTTGAAGAGAAAGATATGGGTAAAACGATACGCTTTTCAACAAAAGCACCGATGATGCTACGACTACGAACGATCAAAACGCACAATCTTTATACTCCTTTTCGAACGGATACGCTTCTTTCGCGTCGTCTTCTTCTCCTCTTTTATGCGCAGGGACGGAGGACGATTCAACGGAGGAAGAGGAAGAGGAAGAGGACGGTTTCTTCGGCGTTTGGATGGCTTCGATGTGCACCGCAGATTGCCTCCTCGTTTTTTTCGTTCGAGCGGCAAACACATTCCTCCTCGATTTCTTTCCTTTTCCTTCAAACGAGGAGCCCGCGCAGAAGATCGAACTCTTGGTCGAGTGTGATGATGTCGAGGCGCTTTGCATCATTCTCGCGCTCTAAAACAGATGTGTGTGCGTGTGATGTGTGTGTGTATAAAACCAAAGGGTGTAGATGAAACGCGTGCGAAAGTGGTGCGATATTTCTCATTTTTCAAGGAAGGAAGGAAGCGCTGCTTTCTGTTTAGGGTTGTATAGAGATTTTCTACCTTTTTTTCTTTGTTTTTCGTAATTTTAATTTTAAACCAACGAGTTGTTTTGTTACAAAAAAGTTCGTTAAACAAGAAGAAAAGAATAAAGACGAAGACTCCCGTTACATATGAAGATGCTCGAAGAGAAGCTGGAGCGAACGCTGAAGCTTCTCGACGAGGACGAGAAAGGAGGAGAAGACAAAGAGGAATCCAGGAGCAGCAGCAGCAGCGGCGATAACGAGAACGAGAACGAGAACAAAGCGTCGCCGACGTCGCCGTTTGACTTGGAGTCTTCGTACGATGATTTCCTCCTCAAACCTGAATCCGACGAAGGTTCGGTGGAATATAAACGGCACCTGGTGAACCCATCGGCGAGAAATTTCGAGAAGCTGACGACGCAACTGTTGTGGCGATTGAACGAAGGAGGCGGGGAGTGTTTGTACGAAATTGGAGTGGACGACGATGGGTTCGTTCGAGGAATCAGCGAGGAGGAGATGAAATTCTCCGTGGAGACGTTAGAGAAAATGGCGAAACAGTTATCGGCGAAAGTTTCCGAGGCGTTCGAGAGGAAGACGAGCGAGAAAGAGCGCTTCGCAAAGTGCGCGTTGGTGAGGAAAATCTTTCCGAAAGAGGCGAATCATTTAGAGTTACGGATAACGACGGTTGGAAACGTCGATTCCGGGAAATCAACGCTCCTAGGCGTGTTGACGAAGGGCGTGTTGGATAACGGGAGAGGGAGCGCGAGAGCGAACGTGTTTCGACACAAACACGAGATGGAAACCGGGAGAACGAGCTCGATTTCGACGCAAATCATGGGATTCACGCCGGACGGGAAAGTTGCGAACTATCAAGACGAGAGAACGAGGGAAACACACTCGTTGAGATGGTCGGAGATTGTCGAGAAATCGAGCAAGGTCATTAGCTTCTCCGATTTGTGCGGTCACGAGCGTTATTTGAAGACGACGTTGTGCGGCTTAACCTCGGTGTGTCCCGATTACGCCATGTTAGTCGTCGACTCGAACAGAGGCGGTGTCGTAGGCATGTTGAAAGAACATCTAGGTATTGTTCTAGGTTTGAAGATTCCGTTCCTCGTGTGCGTGACGAAAATCGACATGTGCGCCGACCATTTATTACAGTCGACCATGGAGAGTGTTTTGCGATTGCTAAAGCGACCCGGGGTACACAAGAAACCAATTATAGTCCGAGAGAGAAATGATGTCTCGACGTGCATAAAGACCATGGCTGGCGATTCGGACGTCACGCCCATCTTTCAAGTATCGTGCGTAGAAAACACAAATTTGGATTTATTGCGATTATTATTAAACCATCTACCGTCTCGGCGACAGTTCGACGTGCAAAAGAAAAAGACACAAAACGGAGAAGAAGAAGAAGAATTAGAGGAAACGACGAATAAACACGGGAAAGACGAGTGTGGTGCACTGGTGCATCTAGATGATGCGTTCACGGTAAACGGTGTAGGTACAGTAGTCTCCGGAGTCGTAACTAAAGGGTCAATTTCGACGAATCAACAACTTCTTCTCGGACCAGATTCTCTCGGCCACTTCAAAGAGGTTGTCGTCAAATCGACAATGACCCATCGAACGTCCGTCCTTAAAGCTGTGTGTGGGCAATCCGCAAGTTTTGCGATAAAAGCTAAAAACAGCAAAGAACCCGTGCACAAAGCGGACGTGCGCAAAGGCATGGCGATGATTTGCAAATCCTTGCATCCTCGCGCGACGTGGAGTTTCGAAGCCGAGATTTTAATATTCGTCTCTCCGACGACGTTAACCGTCGGTTATGCCCCCGTCTTACACTGCATGTCCGTTCGACAGTGCGCCCGGATATGTAAAATCGAAGGCAAAGATGTCTTACGCGCCGGCGACCGCGCTAAAGTCGTCTTTCAATGGCTCTATCGCCCGGAGTTTGTCGAGGAAGGCTTCCGAGTTATATTTCGAGAGGGAAGAACGAGAGGGTTAGGGAGCATTACCAAAGTCTCCTTCGACGGTGATAAGCAAAAATCGTGGCCGGACAGTCGAAAACAGCTACACGGGACGAACATGGAGGCGATGATGAATACCGCAACCGCCACAAAGAGCGCGGGATAAATGTAACTCAAAACCAATCATTTTCCTCTTTTTCATCTGTCTTTTCACTCAGACAAAGTCAAGCCAAACCCACACAAAACACAACGACAACAACAAGTTTGTTTTACTAATGGACGAGTTTTTCAAACCAGACGCGTCTCCCGCGTCTACGCCGCCTCCGCCACAGCCCGATCAATCGAACGATTTCTTCGCCGCAGGTACCTTTTATGCTTCTTTTGCCCACCGTTGTTCGCGTATATATTCGTTTCCAATTCAATTTTTTATTCTCCCATCATCATCGCTGAATTTTCCTCTCGTTTACTTACCACGAGTATTCATCTCTTTCTCTCTTTCGATGATGCGCACATAGGCGAAACGGACGGGTTCGTTTCCGCGGGAATGCAATCGATGCCGAGCAACGAAGACTTTACGCGAGGAGAAAATACCAACACCGGCACGCCTCCTCCAAAGAACGAATCGAGCGAAAGTTTCCAACCGCAACAACAACAAAACCAAGAGCAAATGGAACGAGAGATGTCGCACGCGAGCATTCACTCCTCGCATTCGGTCCATTCCACTGGACAAGGCTCTGATTTTAACGACGCCGGTAATACTACTAACGCGATGAATGAGTTCGTTTCCGCTCCCGCCGCTCCTCCGTTGGACGAGGGCGACTTTGGTGCGATGCAACAAGGTCCGAGTAGCGAAAGCGTGGACGCGATGGGCACGAGTACCAACAGTCTCGAGAATTCGTCCATGCAACAACAATCGCCGTTGGAGAACGTAGCCGAGCTCGGGGGATTGTCTTCCGCGATTCCAACGCCAGCGCCAACGCCACCGCCGCCGGCGAGAGACCTCCGAAAAGAATATTTAGCGAAAATACGCGAAGAGCTCGAACAGAAAAGCAAACTCGAACGCGAAGAGATAGACACGATCAAAGAAGAAGCGGTAGCCGAACTCGAGTTGATGCGCAATCAGAGGAAGAAAATGATCGACGCTAACGTGGCGAAAAATAGGTCGGAACAAGACTCCATGACCGAAGTCATGGCGACGGAAACCGGATGGGAAGCGGTTGCCTCTTTGATCTCCGAGGAGAACTTCTGCCCGGTCGAGGACGGCCAACGACCGTCGACGGATTTAGGAAAGATGAGAGGGTTGATTAAGACTTTAAAGTATAAGAAGCCTCAAACGGCGTAAACCCGAAAACAAAGCGTTGTAATAATTTCGTGTGAGACGTCACAAATTTGTATCTAAACACGCAAAAATTTTCTCTGCCTCGAGTCGTAATTCACAGAAACCAAATGCGGCAACGCGGGCGAGGTTTCCTCCTCTCTGCCTCGAGCGTTCTAAACGTTTGTTCTTGGGTGGTTTTTCTCGCCTTTCTCGCGTCGATTTTTGCCGCAGACGGCGCGTTATCTTCTTCTTCTTCTTCTTCTTCGGGAGTTTTGCCCCCCGGGGAAGGAGGAAAAGACGAGAATGCGAAACAACTGAACAACGCGTTGGAGAAGATGAAACCATCCTCCGCCACGCACACGGGCGACGGACTGCCGACGTTACCGCCGTACGAAAATCCGAGAACTGGGGAACGAACAGTTTTGCTTCACCCGGCGACGATTTTGAACGGCAAACACGTCGGTTTTAGCAAGAAACGAATTTTGGAAGAGATTGGAAGGAAAGAGATGGAAAAAAACCAGTTTTTCGGGCAAAAGTTAGCGAGCGAAGGATTCGATTCTGTGAGCATTTTTGGAGCAGAGAATGCGATGAAACCGATCGAGTTTAACGACGACGAAGAGGAAGGGAATGCGAAAGCGAAAAAACGGTTCACGTTGCTCGAGTTTGTGACCGCCGCCGCGAAGAAGAAGAAGAGGGCGACGGAAGGACAAGACGCCGTTGAAGACGCCGCGAAGACGAAGGAAGAAATATCTTTCTTGATTGACGAAGAAGAAGAGGATGATATTTTAGGTGGTCGCAGAGTGGCCGTGTTCAACGTGGATATGAGCTCAGACGTCGGGAAGTATTTCGAGAACACCGGGATGCTTGCGAAAATCAAAGGACTCGTCGAGTCGCAGAAAAAGAGTAGGAAAAAAATAGACGCGATTCGCATGTCCGTGAATGAAATGGTACAAATGATGAAGAAATCATTGCTGGACGATCAAGTGAGCGAACAAGAGAGGGCAACGTACGACCACATGACGTTCTTGACCGCTGGTTCTGGCGACGAGAGTGATAAACAGTTTCGAGATGAAGATGCGAGAGATCATCGAAGGAATCGAGGGAGAAAAATAGCGTCCATGGAGGAGATTAAAAAATCAAATAGAGATAACAACTATTTTAAGTCAGGTCAAGGAAGGCAAAGCGTCCGCGCGGAGTTTTATAACTCGATGGAATCGCACGTTGAATTAGCGTGGTTAGATTTTGACGGCAAGGAAGTCAAATACGCGGATTTAGCGCCCGGGGCGAGCACGACGTTGAGCACGTTTACGAAACACAAATGGTTGGCAAAGAACTACATCGGCGACCCGATTTGTTTTTTTATCGTAGACGACCGATACCCGACGCTAAAGAAACAGTATTTTGAGATTAGTGAAGATGAGCACGAGGAGGTGACGTTTGTGATTGAGGAAGAGGAGGAGGAATCTTCGGAAGCGTACATCAAGAGGAAAGAGTTGAATCGAAAACTTTCCCTGGCGAACAACGCTCAAACTGGCGACGAGTTAACTCAGGAAGAAAAGGAGGAGCTGCTAAGAGTCGCGAGAGAGCACATTCACCAAATTCTTACGAACGAGAAGAGCGAAGATGTAAATATCGAGGTGGAATCGGTGCACGTCTTTGAATCGAGGCAAGATATCGTCGACTTTTTCGAGAAGCGCTCGGCGGATAAATCGACGGCATCGAACAAAGGAGAAGAAGAGGATCCAAACGTCGTGTGGCTTTCCGAAGAACAATTTTACGAGCTCGGAATGCCGGATAATGCGAAAATCAAACCGCCGCTCGACGTCGTCGACGCGCTCGTCGAAGAAGAGCTCATCGAGGAAGACGCGGTGCGAGACGTTTTGAGAGAAAAGAACGGAGAGAACCGAGCGAGAGAAGAAGAAGAAAAAGATAACGAAGAAGGACAAGACGTCAAAAAAGAGGAGCTGTAGCAGTACTAGCCGCGCGCGCGCGCGTACGACGAAGACTAAAACTGTAGAGCTCGATCGAGCTTTCGGCGACCGTCGTCTGCGTGAAGTTGTAACACTAAGAAGACTTGTACAAAGAAAGAATTCACCACTTTTCATCTCACGTGCTACTCTTTTGCAATGCGCACCAAACGGTGACTGACGCGAGAAAGAAAGCGCATTACCGCTGAATCGAATGCCGTCTCCTTCTCTTTTCACCTGCGACGAGTCGAGTTTGTACGGTTCCGACATCGAAAAGCACGTAAAAGTCGGAAGTGGAAATTCTCCAACTGTCACACAAGTAAACTACTTTCGCAATCGAACGGATGATGATGATGATGATGATGATGATGACTCGATCGCGCTCGTCTCGATCGTGGCGAACGAACCGTTGCGAGTGAGTACAACGAGTGCGGATTTGAAGACTGGGACGACCAAATTTACCGTATCGAAAGTGCCCTCGTCAAGAAAAATTGCTTGCATATTTACTCCCGAAAAGGAAGGAGAAAGCGCTTCTTCCTCGCTTTCCGAAAGCGCGAAGAAGTACGTCACGGAATGCATTTTCAAGCAGTTCAGCGAGGACAACGAAAAATTGTTCAGAATCGATGGCACGTGCGAGATTTTCTGTCCTATGAATGGGACGAATACTGGATGGCATCGCGACGGGTTCCAACGCGGATGTTACGTCGGCCACGCGTTGTGCGAAGAGGAGCGAGAGGATACCGCCGTCGCCGATGATGTCTGTGCTGCTGATGATGCAGCCGCGTGGTTTGAATTTGCGCTGATTAAAAAAGAAGACACAAAAGGAGAGAGCGACGCGACGCCGTCGATTGACTTTTGCGACTCGGAACATCTTCTCGTCCAACCGTCCAACTTTGTCGCCTTCGCGGCTCGCAACGCCGTCTCCATTTTCGAAGATTCTAAAATTTTCCATCGATCGCCTCGAATCAAGTCGTGTTGGGACGCCATGGAACGCGGTCGGAGAAAAATAGCTCGATTTGATTTCGTCGGCCGAGACGCAGAAAATAACGTGGTACTTTGAAAAATGAAGAAGAAGCTTAAGGAGAAGGAAAAATCCCTCCCTCGATCTTCGTCTTCGTCTTCATCGTCAGCGGGTTTGCGCCAGCGCCGCTTCGCGTTGGGACGACGTCTTCTTCTTCTCCGCCAAAGCAGAGAAAAATTGGACAACCATAAAGAAGACGAAGAAGAAATAGACGTCGACGACTTCGCCCGGTACGTGAACGACGCGTCCTCTAGACCTAGATACTAATAGTAAAAATGCCTTCTCTTGCGCTCGCTGTATGTAACACACAAAATGTCCCTTGTTTTGGATAACGACAATTTATTAAGAAAATCAGTCTTCACTTTCGCACACGATACACCCACCCCCTTTATCAACAGATCACACATAACACGCTCGAATAGTAATCATACTACGGTAGTCGCGTTATTCTTCTTTGATCGTCTTCGTTTTCTTCTTACCATCGAGAGTAGTAGTAGTAAACAAAGATTCCACGTCAGCAAGCGGAAACTCTTTTTCCCAACAACCAACCGTATCTTCAATAATGTCGGACGCGTTGAACGTGATGAAACGCGCTCGCGAGAACGAGTATTTCATCAAAGAGCAAGAGCGAGAAATCGCGGAGTATATTTTGAAACTGAAAACTGAAGGGAGGTACGAGGAAGCGATGCGACGCGCGTCTTCTTCTTTGTCTTCTTCTTCTAGTGGTAGTGGTGCCTTACCGCAAGTGTTGGCGCACTCGGTGCGGTTGTTCGACAAAAAATTTACGATGAAGGAAGAGGTGAATTCGAAAAAGCTGGATCGAGATTTTATCAAGAAGCATTCGATTTCGGGAGCGTGCACGGGGAATCCGGTGTTTATTGGACACGCGACGCTCGGTTCGCGAGTGTCTTTGGGGAAGTCCAAATGGAGCGGTTCGACGCAGGCGGTGGAAGGGACTTCGATTTTCTCGGTGCACAAGGCGATGGAGTTGATGGAGTCGGCGCCGGAAAGGTTTAACGGCGTCGAGAGTCGAGCGGCGAAGCACATGCGAGATGAAACGTTCGTTATGATTGGAAAGAAGAAAGTGAAGTTATTGCCGGATCCGACGCCGGGAAGAGCGTTGGCGTGGGGCGGGACGTTGGCTCTTTGGGGCACCGGCGCCGTCGTGTTGACCTCGTGCAAGTTCCTCGGGATTAATAGTTTACAAGACGTCAACGACGTGATGAAGCGCACTTTGGACCCGTTGGCAAAACGGGTCAAGGATACGTTCACGCCGTTGCGAACAAACTTTGAAAAGACGGAGTGGTTTGAACAGTCACAAAACGCCGATAAGTTTTCCGGGTCTCACTTTGCGATGGATTTGAAGAGAAAGTTTGCCATTTAAAATACGAACTTTTGAAGTCGAGCGAAACGTGTACACAAATAAGAAGAAGAAGGAGAAGAAGTGAGAGAGAGATCTGTTTGATGATGTTGAAATACTGAATTGAAATACTAAATACTTACTTACTATTCGTCGATGCCTTCTACGTCTAACACTCTTAAACCAGTCATCGTTTGCCTCGCGCCGTTCCATCGTCTCGAATACTTTCTCCTTCTCTTTTTAAATATAATCGTCTTCTCGTCTCGCAAAACCTCTTCCACTAAGCACGTCACCCGCGCGTTCTCCACCACCGGTCTCCCCACAATCGTCTTCGTTTTGCTCCCGACCATCAACACTCTCGGCAGTTCCACCACGTCGTTCACGTGCGCGCCGTGGAGCTTTTCTACGAAGAACAAATCATCCGGAGATACTTTGTGCTGATGCGACCCGATCGAGACGACCGCGAAGACGTTCTTCGTGCTAATTTTCACTTTCGTTTCTCCATCAGGTTGCTGATGCTCCTCGTCGCTTCCGTTTTGATTTCTCGAATTCCGGTCTAAAACCACGTAGCTTTCCGGGACTAACACTTGGTCCGGTTTTAAGCCGCCCTCGGTGCCGAGAGATTTCGAGTACTCGCGTTTAAAACTGCTTTTCATCATCGAAAAACGATGCGTATCATTCGTCGTCTGCGAATGAATCCTCGACGAGGACGACGACGACGAAGCGTGGTCCATCACCGCGCGTGGGACGACAAAACCGCCGGTGATATCGAGAGAGGACATCCGATCGAAGATGGATTTCCCCGGGGAAAGAAGACGCCGACTTCGGAGTAAAGCGTTCATTTTTCGTCTGAATCGTCGTCGCGAGTACGACTACTACTGTTAGAGTATTCTCGTTCTGGTCGAGCGTGGTGAATATCGACTCTTTTCGTCCTTTGGCCGCAGTCGCGCAAAAGCGGAGAGGGGAGTTAAAGTTGTGAGGATGAGTTGACACACGGGTGAAAGTTTTGAGAAGAAGAAGACCAAGCGGATGGAGTGTACCGAGGAAGATCCCCCAGGGGCGAAAGGGTCACAATTTTAATCGACACTATAACTGCTATCAAAACTACAACTACGCGTAATACATCTACATACGACCACCTTCGAAGGCGGTGGCTAACTTTTTCAACTCAGAATCTAAGGCGTCTATGTCGCGAGCGAGCGCGTCGGCGCCCGGGAGCGCAAAGGATTCAGAGGACGAGGACGCAAAGGCGGTCGCGGCGCCGGCTCGGCTCGGCGCGACGAAGTCGTTCTCGAAGAGAAACTCGTCACGAGTGGTTGGTTTTGCGGAGAAAAAGGAGAGGTTTTCTTCTCTGGTGATGTACTCTTTGCTCGGGTTTGTCGCGGCTTCTAACGCGCGCAAAAGACGTTTTCGTTCGTCTTCGAGTTGCGTGATTTTCGTTTTCGCTTCTCTCGCGGCGTCTGCTTGTCGCTGAAAAAGAGCGCGCTCGTCGTCGTCGTCTGAATCGTCGTCCTTTCTTCGCGCGTGATGATGCGTGTCTTCCACGCCGCTTCCTTCCACGTACTCTTTGAATCCAGCATCACCAGCACTCACCGCAATCTCCGTCAATCTCGCCAGCTCCGCCACCACGCTCCCGAGAACGGAACCGCCCTGGTTCCTCTCGTCCTTCGCCAGCGGCGCGTGCGCTCTCAAACAATCCATCGCGTACCGCAACGCTCTCCCACACCTCGCTCGCTCTCCTCTCGAAATCCTTTCCCTTTCCTCCAACGTTTTCCTCAAACTATTCAACGCGTCCCGATCTCTTTTTCGACTCTCTTTGCTCTCGTTTTGTAACGCTCGATGCGATATCAAAGCGTCTTTCAAAGCGCGTTCGCTCCGCGATAAAGTTTCCGTCGTCTCTTCCAATTCAGTTTCCAACGAATTCGCGCGGGCTAAAGATTTACGCAAAGACTCTCGCAACTGCGCGTTTTCCAACGCGTACGCTCGCAATAACAACTGTTTCTTTTCCGACGTTGACGACGTAGACGAATACGTATTCTTCGTCTTCGTCTTCTCTTCCTCCTCTTCCTCCTCTTTCTTTTTCTCTCTCGTGTTGTGTAAAAGCAAAGCTTTTCGCTGCTTCTCCGCCGCGCGTCGAGCCAAAGACCTCGTTTTCGTCGTCGTCCTCGTCGCTTCTGTCTCTTCTTCTTCTTGGATGTCCTCGTCCTCGTTCGTCGTCTTCTTCGTCTTCTTCTTCTTTACCTTCTTCTCGGGAATAAAAAAGGTCGTCAAAGTCGTTTCCTCGAATCCGTCGTCGTCTTTCATAAACCACGCGTTGGTTTCTGCTTTGTTTTTACGCATCGACACATCCGCGTTTTCTCCTCGCGGTGGTCCTCCTCGCGCCATTGTTGATGTTAACGTCCTCCTCCTCCTCCTCCTCTCTCGCTCAAGACAACACACCAACGGACGAAAAAGGGCAGACAATAACGGGAGAAAAGAAAAGAAAAGTGACGACGGTTGAAGGTTTTTTTGAAAAGAAAAAAAGTGCCACCCAATTAAATTTTTAGGGCAAAAAGCTCCTCAAAACGAATTCTCCACAAAAATTCAC
>Ga0181606_10002647_pt1 | contig 15366 bp, 4 predicted proteins | sample 041ome_10_FD_132994 | JGI IMG/M metagenome (GOLD analysis project Ga0181606, IMG submission 132994) | Coastal salt marsh microbial communities from the Groves Creek Marsh, Skidaway Island, Georgia - 041412US metaG (megahit assembly) | ecosystem: Environmental > Aquatic > Marine > Intertidal zone... | reverse complement strand
TTAATGAAGTTGGATTTGTCTTAACTAAAGATCTCATATTTCTATAGTACTCAGGAATTCGATTTGGATCGTCAGATGCTAGTCGAATACTTTTATAAACTAAACCCTGTCCTGGATCAACGTATGCGCTGTTACTATTAGTATATGCAGGAGCATTAATTAACCAATATCCACCAAATGCCTCAGATGTATTAAAATAATCTTCAGTGTATGTTCCTACTATGTTAATTTCGTTAATATACAATTCATCTGTTATATTAAATACACCATTTACATTATTAACGTATATTGTTGCTTTACCTGATCTACTTGCAACATATACTACATTACCTGTTGCTGTTTCTGTTGAAACAATATCTCCAACGTTAGGCAAATACAAATATTGCTCAACGTGGAATACATGATCTACTTTATCTACAATTTCATGTTCTTTACTAATAAACGCTGTTGTGATTATATTATTATTCGGAAACGGTTGTATTACACTATCATTAAGATTGACTGTAGTAACTTCATTCCAGTATAATTCAACAAAGTCTCCTGGAGATGTTCCTCTCCACATATCTAACGGAGCTTTAACAAGAATATGATCAACAGTAGATCCTAAAAGTTTATAATTACCTAACTGTAATAAATTAAACTGACTCGAATCTGTATCATTAGCGTAAAATGCATATGCATCAAACGATGAATATAAAATATTATCAGTTCTGTTTAAGATTGTTTTATTTGCAGAATATAATTTTTTATTATATTGTATTATGTCTGCTTTGTTATATGTCGAATCAGGACTAAACAAACCTTTATATTTTGTCTTAACATTAGATGCATTCGGAGCACCGATTGCAATATATTCACCGTCTGGTGATACAGCAATACTAGCACCAAACCTAGCCGGAACATTATCTGACAGATTTTCTTGATGTTGTAAAGGATTTGAAAATATTAGGTTTGTACTGTCTGCTGGTCTTATGTAAATATAAGCATTACCGTGTCCGGTATCAGGAGCACCAACAACAACTACAGTGTTATCATTATTAGCAGAAATAGCTTCGCCAAAACCGATTGAAGGATTAACGTTGTCGTCTGCATCTGTATATTCTTCTGGGTTATCAACTAAGTTTTGTTTAACATAAACATCTTCATTTTTAATTACACGCCACTTGCCTGTATCATCATCATTAATCCATACAATGTCATCTTTGTCAAGATATTTTTGCACTACAGCATTGGCATCACTTAATGTTTCTACTCTCTTTGATACAAATGTAGTTAATAGTCCGCTAATATTAGATATTGCTTTAAACTTAGCAACAGTATTGTCAATAGTAAATGATGATAGTTCTACTTTAGCAATTTTATAAAAACCGCTTGTTTGATCTTTAATATTTAAAATACCAACTATTTGTCCTGGTGTTAATGTACAAGTTTTGTTAAGATTAAATTTTGCTGTATTTCCAAGTTCTTCAATTGATATGATTTTTAAATCAACAGCTACATGTTTTACTACGTCCCAAGACTGTTGATCTTTAGCTATCCAAATATGATTGCCATTGTCAATATCACTAATATCAATATTTAAAATATCGTCTCTATTAAGAACAGCCTTAACTACATCATCGCCGTTAACATATCCTGTAGTTTTTACAACTTCACTATTTTTATATTCTGTTGGAAACGGTTTATGGTCATATTGTCCAGGTTTTAAATATGTTTCAAAAGGTCTAATTCTGTAAATTAGATCAGTTGCACCTTCTGGTATAGAGTTGACTAAGTCGATTGGCTGTGGTTCTAATAAAAATTTAGCTTCGTCTAACTTAAATTCAACCTCATCAAATCCAGTTACAGCACCATACTGGCCTTTTCTAATTGCCCATTCTTCGAAGAAGTCGATACTTTCTTTATTAGCACTACTTAACGAATCAAACAATTTATCAATGGCGTTACGTGTACCTTTATCAGCAATGTATCCTTGATAAAATTTAAATTGACTTACATCATCATTAATAATATTTTGCAAGTACTTTCGCTTTTGATAGCCAATTAAATGCTGTGCTAATTTTTGTTGTTCAAGATCAAAGTTATCACTATCTAAGTCATAAAAATCAGCAAATTGATTTGTTTTATATTCAAAGTTAGTTACTAGGCCCGATTCAGGACGCTCTCTTAACAATGTCCAAAGTTCGTTATTAAAGGTTTCTGCGCCAGCTGAGTATTCGTTAGCAACATAATAAAACTCTTTGTACTTTACTACTGAGCCAATTGTATAGTCTTTCCAAGGCTCCCATATTGTAACAGAAACATCGTCGTAAATAAATCCAGGAATGTTTAGTCCACCAAACCATCCGTCGGACTTATATCCTTGAACTTTTATTCTGTCTTGTCTATATCCTGGCTCTGGATCATATATAACATCACCAAATACAGTTCTATTATCTATTACCACAATGTGTTCTTTTTGCACTAACGGTAATTTAATATGATAAATTCCGTCTGCGGTATTTTTTGTTTCTATTGTAAATTCATTTCCGTTATCGCGGCCAATTGAAGCATATTCTTCTCTAAGTTTTTGTCCGTCGGCTTTTAGTAATGTATAATCATAAAAGTTATCAAAAATGTTATCAACAACAGCGTAGTCTTTTGCAAATTTTAATCTTGAAGCAGCTGGACTTAAAGATATTAATGTTCCTGCACTCCAATTCTGTGTAGTCCAAAATAGAAATTCTCTAGCACTTAATTTCCAATTTTCAACTACGCCTGTTTCATTATTAAAGTTATCAAAAACAAATCCTGTATCTGATAATGCTTTACCATAACCTATTAGGAAATCAACAACATCTTGAATTGTTGTAAACAAATATCCATAAGGGATAGTAGTTAATGAACCTTCAAACGTTTTACGGAAAAATGCATTTTGTCCTCCAACAATCGGAAGTTCAGGCAATTTTGCAAAATTATCTTGTTCAAAATTAGTAGACGAAACATGTGAATTTTTGCACCTGTAGTAACTACTGTTATATAAAATATTTGCTCCGGCAACATATTGTTGTCCTGATGTCCACTCAACAAAACTTTCAGTGATGCCGCCGACATTAACTAATATATCAGTGTTTAGTGCAATTGTTTTATAATATTTGAATGTTGGATCTGTTGAATCGTAACCTCTAACAACAAAGCCGCCTGATTGTTTTTCTACAATTACTCCGCTGTATGTAGCTACCTCTGTAGCAGAACTTGTATTAAGTAAAATTTTGTAATTTTCGTCTGGAACAAAAACATTGCCTTCATTTAACGGACTTCTACTATCAAGTATTAAATTAAATTTAGACTTATCAGTAAATCCTGCTAATTTTGCACCAAGTTGATTTTGCAATGATGTAAGATCTTGTTTATATTTGTCATAACTAATTGTTACATCAGCTGTTAAATAATTAGAAACATAGTTTATTAATCCTGATGTTAATGATCTTGTTTTTTCTTTACTTGTATTTGGAAATACAAGTTTCGCAAGATGAATTAATTTATTGGTTTCGCTATATACAAATTGTCCTGCTAGGTTTCGTTTAATTCTACTAATATCAAACCCTAACCCAAAAACTTTCGACGGTTGATTTAATACCCAAGATGTAATTAAACTAAATGGATACTCAGAACTTTTTCTCCAGGCAGTTTCTGTAGGAGTTTCGTCACCAAATGTGTATGAATTTTTTGTATTTGCTTGAACATATCCTTGAGCATAATTAGACTCTAAAGGACTTAACAAGTTTCCGCTTTCGTCAACTGGTAAGTGATTCAACAGAGACGGTCTTTTATATTTAGGATTAACTTGTAAAGGTGTTGCCGGAACTCTAATATTGCCGTCTTGCAAATCTTTCCAAAGTATTAAATTGTTACTTGTATATGGTGCAGGTCCGTATTGTTCTTCCCACCAGTCTGGCTTAATAGTAAAGCCTAACATTTCCCAAGGATGTGTATGCGGACGGTCTGTGTCATATGCATATTTGTAAACAGCTCTCCAAAATCCTGGTAAAGAATTACCAGCTGGATCTGTCATGTACTTGTAGTTGTAAGTAAACGAATCAGTACTATCATAAAAATCAGGAAGCGTAAAGTCAGGTGACCCAATACGCTGATTCCATTGTACAAAGTCTGAAGTCATTGCATTATCAATAACGTTTTTAGTAAAACGTGTATCTCTATACTGACCGCCTACGTAATCATGAATATTTAAAATATCAGGATTGTATGTTTGTTTAATATTATTAAATATTCTACGTTCTAATTCTAAAATTAATTCGTCTCTGTAATCGTCGTATGCAAGAGTAATGCTTCCGTCGTGTCCTTGAATTACTGTTTTAGGTTCTTTATATGTATTGTCTACATATATTGTTGGTATATATTTCGGATATAAACCTAATTTTGTAGGCGTTGGTGGAATAAATGATCCATCAGTTGATTCGTATTCGTATAATGTAATTTCATCGCCGAGCTGTTTTTCAATTGTAATAACACAAAAGCCGTCGTCATTAAACGTGTAATCTTTACCGTGGGTTAACTGTATTCCGTTTTTATAAACTAGTACCGATTTAGGTCCTAGTGTATTTAAATTAAATGCTTGTGATAATGCATAAAACTCATTACCCGAATCAGTGACTGTATAACTGTAATTTTTTGTAGCACCAAATGCTAACATATCTGAGAAGTAAAAAGGCATAACATTTGTTTTGTCTTTTACTAGCTCTGTTAAGATATTATCAACGTGCTGTTTTACAGGACCGTCATAACCTAAATTATATGCTACCTGTAAAAACTGTCTTTTAAACTTTGCATACTCTTTTCTAGAATACTTTAGTGCTTTAACAATATTACCTTCTTTATTAGTAATATGATAAAGTGGCATATTGATAGGGCCACTGTGTTGAACAAATTTTTGTCCAAGATGGCTTATTCTGCCTAAGTCTCTTAGGTTTCCTGGTCCAGGGAATGTACCATTAAATGTTTCTAATTCTGTAACGATACTTAGTACATGGTCATTTACTTCGCCAAGTGTGAATTCAGTAATATTATCATTTTGCGGGTTACGCTCTAAGTTATGTGGAAATTCATAATATCCAACATTGCTAAGTTTAGTAGCTTTTGATTTAGTTTTTAAAACTAGAACATCACCTTCTTTAAGGTCATTAACAAAACGAATAACAGCATTTTGATTAATTTTTACAATTTCGAAATCATTATTTTCTAACTTTAAGGAATTGTTAACAAATACTTTTACATTTAAATCAGTAAGTTCTGAACTGTTTTGGTATACATCAACAGCAAAGTCATTTACTGACGAACCTTCTTCAACACTGTACTGTCTGTAAACACGTTGTGAACTAAGTTTTTTTGCTTTTGTCCAAGAATTAGTATATTCAAAAACATCTCTTTCTTTAAAAACTTTTAAATATCCAATGTCGGTATTTTTAGAATACAAAGTATTAGTAATTTGATATGACATGCTTTCTGACAACAAGTTAAAATCAAAAACGATGTCTCCGACATTTTCAATATTTCGATAACTTAAAGGAAATCCTAATTCAACATCATTAGCGCCATTACCAATTTTATAACTAAAAACTTTATTTCCGTTAAATGTGGTTGCTTCATATCTCGAAGTGTTTCCGTAAGATACTCCATCCTCGTCAAATATATCAAACTTTGGAGATATATTTAGACCTGTTTTTTCCTGTGCTAATGCCCAGTTATCGTCTAGATAATAGAACATTTGCCCTTTATAAGAATCACCTTTTGTTACTAATACTGTTTCATTTTCTAATGGATCAGTATCGTCTGTTTCAATAAGTGCAATTTGTCTAACATTGTTATGTGTAATAAATTTAGCTTGGTATATTTTATTTCTTACTAGTATATCAGTATCAGCTGTGAACAATATACGCATTCCGTCAGTTATACTAACACCGTCAATATTATAACCTATTTGTCCGTTAACTTGAGAAAATACATCTTTAGTAAATGTATCAACTAAATCTACATTAGTTTTTGTTTTAGAACCAAATTTATAAAGTTTTAAGCCTGCTTCAAATTCTATAATAGGTCTACGTGCTCTAGAATCTTGATCTACTGTTACAGGTTGATCATTTAATTTAGCACTTGTTTCAATTACATCTTTGTGGAACCAACGATTGTATCGTGTCCAAGGATTACCGTCTAGTGAACCTCTATTAATAACAATATAATCTTTTTCGCCGGCGTAAGAACTTGCATTACCAAATGGAACTCTATCAAATCCGTTAGAGTCAAATGGTAATAATACGTCTTGTGAATAAGTTGCAGGAATTTCTAATTGCTTTTCTTCAATTAATATAATTTCTTTTCCTACGCCTTCAACGTAATATTCTCCAGTTGCATATTTTTCAGGAGTAACATTACCAACAAATCGAATTTTCATTCCGTTTGTTAAAGGGTATCCGTTTCCTGTAGTATATTGTCTTCTATTAATAATTTCTTTTTCAACATTAATACTACTGTTTTCTTCGATGTCTTTAATTAATATCTGTCCACTTGAATTAATATCGTTTTCTGAAACATAAAATAGTTCATCAGGAGTATTGTTAGTAATTTCAATTTCAATAACTCCTACATCAATGGCTTGATCACTAACGTTGTCATTAAATAGAAATGCTTCATCTAATGTTCTCTTAGTTTTAATCGTAAATGGAAGTCCTTGTGTTTCAATTTCGAAACGATACTTTTGACCTCTATACAAAATAATTGTTGGATTTTGTTCAGCCCCTTCGGAACTAAAAACATAACCTTTATTATCTAAGTTATCAACTGACCCAACAACTAAGGTACTTTCTACTTCTTCAGTTTGTCCAAACACATCTACTGTTTGTGGACCGTTAGGTAGCCAATAGTATTCACGGAAGTTTGTAAATTTATCCCAATCAATGTGCGGGTTCCAAGAATACGTCTCTTGGCTATTTAATACATCGTGATTATCAACAGATGAGCCAAAGGCATTAAGTTGATTAATATAGTCATTATAATCTTTATAGAATGTTGTATTTTGTAAAGAGTCTTTAATAACTACACTAGGTTCTAATTGATAATCACTACGTTCCTTACTAACGTCTTCAACATAGTTGTCGCCTATTTTATACGCTGGTGCAACAGTTCGACCTAAGTAACCTGATACCTTTTCTGCAACACCTGGTTGCAAGATTTGATCTAATGTGCTTGCTAAGAACTTTTTATTAGCTTGAGTTCTGAAATAGCGTGGTAAAAGTTCTGCACTTTTACGACTACCGCTGTCGTCGCCCGCAGGTAATGCAAATTCTTCTTGATCTTTATCGTAAGCCATTCAAATAATCTCTCTTAACCTAATCGTATGAACTTTGTATTCCGGAATTATTATTATCAACTGATGTAATTATATTTCCAGAGGAACGTAGTCGTGATGCTGTGATAGCATCAATAATTTCTATATTATCTACAGTAGCACCGCTAATAAATATTTCGTCTGCTTCTGCATTAATTTCGTATAAACTTCCAAAACTTTGTGTTGTTTGTACTGGTACAATTACTACTGTAACAATATCAGGAGACAACCTGTTCATTATAAATGTACTAAGTTCTGAGAAGTAAAAAGTATCGCCAAAATCCCAATTATCTAGTGCAAAATATTGATTAATTGCTTCAATAACTCTTGCCTTGATATCATTATCATTTAATACTTGACCAGTATTTTTAACAATCTTAAATGTTGCTTGAACATTTGAATCTGCTTTATTTCCAAATAACACTTTGTACTTAACTGGATGATAGATAATTTCGTCACTTATTGACTTTATTTTATCTAGTTCTTGTCCATAATTTCTATAAAGTGCATCGCTACTTGGTGGCAATGGTTTTTCAGTAAGTGTTCCTTGTAACCATTGACGATAACTAATATCATAACCTTTTGTCAACAGATACGTATCCATAATATTTGTGCTACTAGGATCAATTCTTGAATTGCTATCTGCGGCATGAATGTAATGAAACTTAAGGTTATCTCTACCAACAAATGCTTTATAATCTGTTGTCAACACTAAGTCATCAATTGTACTATCATACTTTTTAAAGATGTTTTGTTCTTTGTAATAAACTAAATCGCCGGCATCGAGTAAACTTAGTGATACTGATTGTGTTGTATTATCTTTAAAAGTTACATTAAGTGTTTCGTTAGAAACATATTTAAAATCTTCTAAGTTTTCGTCTGTATTGTATTTTTCTTGGAAAATATATTTGTAATCATCGTCAACGTTGGATGGATTAATTACATCATCAAAAATTTCAGGATTATCAACTACACCGTCATCGTCGTTATCAAAGAAACTAATTTGTATTTTTTTAGAATCTATATAACCTTCAGTATCTCTGTATTCTTCAACAATTTCCCATGTAAAGTCATTTACAAATGCCTCAGTTAGACCACCATTTTTAGGGTTAATTGACAAAACATCTATTCTATCTTTAACAATGCTTCCGCTTTGATTATCATATATTCTATCTGCTGCATCATAATAAAATTTAATTTCTTCATCACTTTCGAACACATAGCGCAATGCTCTATATGTTAGTGTATACTTTTCGCCGTCAGTTTGAAATAATAACAGCCAACTTGCATCTAATTGTTGATTACTAATATCGCCCGATTTACCTAAACTAAACGAGTCAGTTAAGTTTAAATTCGTTGATGTAATTAATCTCCATGAACGAGTTGTAACATCGTAACGTAAACCAAAAACATTATATGCAAACGCATTTGCAATAATTTGAGATCTTACATCGCTAATTAACGCATTTGCTAATTTAGGAATAATTTGTACTAACTTTGGTTTTGCTGTAGAATCGTCAGCAGGTGCTGCGCCAATTATATCATTAAACGTAATTGCACCTAGACCATTTGGTCCGTCATCTTGTCCAGAGCCTGATACCGAAACTACTTTAGACCATTTATACAATGATGTTCCTAGAACATTATCAGGTCCTTGAACTAATGTTCCGTCCTTTTTAAAATAATATCCGTCAGGTGCTGAAAACTTACATAGTGTACCCGGTTCAAACAATTTCAAAGAATTTGCTGTAAATGTACCTAATGGATATCTATCACCTTCACTATCTACCAAATAGCCAGTTGACATATTTGTATCTGTTGTAGTTTGCTCCCAAGTAGCATTTAGATCACCAACTAAGTTTTTTGGAAAGTTAGTTAGATAATAATTAAGGACTTTTTTGTCTTTAAGAATAGGTTCAATTATATTTTCAATTGCTCCTTCAATATCTGTTTGTGTTGCAAAAGTAAATTCTGTTTTTAACGTTAACGGTTCTCTATATAAAATTCCGTCGGTTGCAAATAAGTTAGTTTTACTGTACTTTCCAGTTGCATCTAATAAATCATAATATCTGCTAATTCCACTAGCAACTCTGTTAACTGATTTTGCTTTAATAATATCTTGACTTATTCCTAACGGAGAAATATTATAATCTTCTCCGGTAATCATTCTATTCTGTGTATAATATGTTGCCGGAGCATTTTGTTTAATACTATTATTAGATTCGCTCGGTGCACCGTTGTCAACTGTGTATTTTAGTCCTAGTGTAATTGTTAATGTTTCACTAGTACCTTTTCTACCAAGATACGGAACTTTAATATTAATACCAAATAAATCTGATGGTTTAATAATTACTCGTCTATTTGCGCTTGTTCTATAATATGTTCTAAAATTGCCTTGCGGTAGGTTTCCAAAAACACCGTCACTGAATATTAATCCAATACGATCTTCTGTTCTAGTTAACACACTATAAACGTTTCTAATACTTTTAGACAAACTATTATAGATAATGTTATTTCCTTCAACAGAATCTACCTTAGTCCAAAATTGAGTCTCTCTGCCTTGGCTATCTAATTTGTATAACCACACATCGGAATTGTTAATATCACGAGCATCAACTTCAATTACTTGATTTGCTGTAGGATTTTTAACAGAAAACTCTCCTGACGATAATGCACCTTGTTTAAACAATGCAAAGAATCCTGAATTAGAACTTGCAGGGCCTTTACCATCATCTCTATATAAAAACCCCATGCTATTACCTAATAGAGGTATTTCTTCATTAATATTGCCGTCGTCAACATCTGTTGATACAATTTCAAAACCTAAAGATTTACCTTCTACAGCTTTATTAAAACTATATTTTGGAACGTCAGTGTTTAATGAATTAAATCTATATTGGTGTGTTGGAACACCAGCGACTGTATCTTTTTTATTTGGTCTACCGATTGTGCCGTTTACGGGCAACGCAGCATTTAAAATTGAAACAAATTGTTCGTACCAATCTAAGTTACTAGGATCATTCCATACAACTGGTTGTCCTGAAAGATTAAATCCGTTACTATCAATAATTTCTTCTGTTGTACTAACACTATCAAATTTTAATAGTCCGTTTGCACCGATATTACGCTTAGGATTATACGAAAGCATACGTGCTAAACGCAAAATACTTTCTCTACGTTCGGCTAATTCAAGATAATTTTCACGAGCGTTTAAATCAATACGGAAACTAATGTTTTGACCAAGGAAAGCAATTAGATCAATTAACGCTAGATATTCACTTGATTCAACATAGTCGTTAAAATCTTCAGGGTAATTTTCCCTAAGGTAATTAATCATTGTTCGACGTAAGTTGTCGAAGTCATAACTTTGAAAATCTGCATTACGGAAAGACTGATATACACGTTTCCAATCTTCTGCAAGCAATAATCTATTTTGTCTATCTGTTGATGACATTGCGCTTTCCTCTGTTTAATATATTTATTTGATTTAGATAAGTGCGCACTTAATTCTTACTATATTAAGCCATTATTTTCATCAAACGACAAACGCATGGATTCTGAAATATTGTATGGTAAGTATGATAAATCTAATTCAATTTGTATTCCAGTTTCATACGAATCAACTGTAACATTTTCTACTTGCACTCTGGGGTCGTAGTTAACAATTTCTGTAACATTGTTAGCAATTGCTGTTTTTAATTGCTCTGTCATTGGTTCGTATAAAACGTCCCAAATAATTGTTCCAAATTCTGGATTTTCTAATTTTTCACCTTGACGAATATGAAAGTGATTTACGATATCTTGTTTAATCAATGCAATATCATACTTTGTAAAACCGTCACTAGTGTCTACAGTACTAATGCCTCTATAAGCCTTACTAGCAGGTGGTTGTTTAGCCGTTTGATTCTCTTGAACAGATACTCGTTTATATAAATTTTTTTCTAAAGTGCTCATACTATATTTACCTTAGGTTTCTCTAAGGTCTACACCGGCACTATCTACAGCGCCAAGTGGTACATCAAACTCTTCTGGTATTGTCCAATTTCGTCTAACATTAATTACATATAAACTGTTGCCCTCAATGCTATAGTCTCCGATAGTTACATTATCTGACTGATTGCCGCCGAGTGTTTGTATTCTTCCATTTTTAATGCCGGCTACAAATCCAATATGTCCGCCTGCTCTGGTTCTAGATTTAAGTACAACGACATCCCATTTTCGGATTTTTTCTAATGTGCGCCAATCAACTTCTGATCCATAACCTCTCCAGGCTTGACTTGACATACTTTTAATAGCTTGAATTCCAGCTGTGTCTAATGCCCAAGAAACAAATGCCGCGCACCACATATGATGGTCTTTTCTCTGGTCTGCTCCATCTTGTACACCTCCAGCAACTCTAGTACATTCTAAGATTCTAGGATTACCCGGTTTGCCTTGTTCTTTCCATTCACCGTTAGCTGCTTGCTGGGTTACATTGGTTAGCACTGCATCTAATCTTTCATATCCTGGACCTTCCGGCAATGGGCCCGGATTAGTATATTGTATAGTAGCACCATCATATGGTGCGCCCGGACCTCCAGGAAAGTCGCCTTCTAATTGAGGTAAATCGTCTCCGTATCGAACAGCGGTACCGTTTAGTGCTTCTGTATTAAAATTAGTGCCTGGATTAATTGCAGGGCTACTTGGTATTACAATCTGTCCCATTAGTTTCTCCTATAATTCAATTACTGCAGTTTCAGTATAATCGAAACCTTCTTCATCTGTGCCAGTACGTTCTACTGTATACGAAACATAGTTTCCTTCGTCGTCTGTAGCATAACTAACAAATCTTTCATTTTCAGCAAGTGTAATGTTAGGAAAGTTTGCTGGGACTTCTACACCATTGTAATTTCTAGCAGCAACATTTCTAATCCAACTTTCGTCTAATGTATCAAAAAATGCTTGATCTTTTCCGATTCCGATTTCAAATCCTTTTTCAGAACCTGCAATGCAATAACGCATATTACCTAAAATTCCTCGGCTTCGATCTCTATATCTTTCAACGAGGTAAGCGGCTGCAACAGCACATGCTGTAGGTACATCAGTGTTTAGCAAACCGGGTTCGTCAAGTACTGTTACACCGAACGGATTAAGAGTTGAATCTACTTTATCTTCGTCTATTAAACCTGCTAACTTTCCGTATCTTTGATAATTTCCGCGGCCTGTTAGCTGTATCAATCCTCTACCAATATAATTGCCGCCATCATTTGTATATTGATTACCTAAATTACGTCCAGTCGGCACATCTTTGCCGTATACGTATTCAAAGAAATTAAACTTATCTGCTTTAAGAGTTGTTAGCTCTGAATCACTTAGAGATTTTGTTGAACTAAAAATATCTCTAATTCTACCATTTGATGTTCCGCCGTATGAGCTTTCTTCAACTAATCCAAGAGCACTTTCTGTATGCGCACACGCAACAGCCGCAAAGAAGAATTCGTCTGACTTATCCGACCATCCTAATCTTCTTAATTCGTCGCAGAATCGTCTTGAAACATTTTTCTTTTCTTCTAATGTTTCTGGTGCATATGACGGGGCGCCGCCGGCTGCTGGAGTATAACGACCATTTGTAGCTGTCCCTGTTGTCCCTGTAATATTTCTTCCACCACTAGTATTTGTTCTCATACCGCTTTTATTAAACGTGTCAGGAACACGAGGCGGATAGCTTTCAGTTTGTGATGTATTAGCACGAGTTTTATCCGGAGCATATTCTAACGGATTTAAGTTTTCGTGTTCATACCAAGGCTCATGTTGTGGAATACGTGATATCGGTGCTGCTCTAAGTGCCGGAGTAGGAACTTGTGGATTAGGAGCTGCTGGTATTGTTGCTTCGCCTGCTTCAACAGGTTCTGGTAATGCACCGCCTGGTTGAAGTTCTGCGGCACTACCTTTTATTTTAATAATACCGTCTGCTGCAATATTTGTTGCTGCTGATTTAGTGTTTAGATTTCCTGTTGCTTTAATTGCAATAACGTTGCCACTAGTAACTTTTAATGCTAAATCAGATTTAATACTAGTTTCAGAAGCTGTCCACCATAATCCGTTGCCTAGTGCTTTCATATGAAAATCACCATCAGTAGTAATTTTTACTGATCCGTGACCTTCTATACCAACAGTCGACGGTGATCCTAGTGCTAAATTAGCGCCAGCTAAGATATCTGTAGTATCGCCTGAAATATAACTTGCTGCACCTTCTGCATAATTTGCAATAACATTGCCTGCCGCTTCTGATATTGTATCTCCTGCATTATTAGATATATTTTTAACAGCAATATTGCTAATCGATGCGCCAGCTGATAATTTATAATCTAAACCTGCAATAGTATTAATATTTTTACCAGCCATTAAATTAATATCTCTATCAGCTGTAAAATTTAAATCTTGTTGAGAGTGGACACTTACACTATCGGCGGCATATATGTCAAGTTTACCATTACTCGACATTTCAATCCAACTAGTACCTCTAGCATTTGAAATGTAAATCAAATCTTCTGTATTATGCATTAAGATTTGATGTCCTGTACGTGTTCGCAATCGGATAAGTTCATTAGCAGGAAGTGTAGGATCGCCGCCTTCATCACCTGCTTCTTTATTCACATATTCTTGTGGAGAACTTTCTGGTGGACCTTTACGAATAAGTTTGTCATCGCCGTCATCCATTACAAAACTAGATCCACCTAATCTATTAATAAATCTTTGTGTTCTAGCATCAGCAACACCGACAACTCCTTTTGGAGCATTTTCACGTTTGTCTAAAGGCCCTGGAGTACTCCAGCCAAAGACCATACTTGGCACTTCTCGCCTAGCACTAGAAGTTGTTAATCCCCTAATGTCATCGTTGCCTAATCCTTGTTGTGATAATCTTCTTGCAAACTCAGTATGCACTGGTTTAGGAAATTTTGTAGGATCTTGAATATTAGGATCTGCTAATCTTTTGTTATATTCTGATGTAGGAACTTTTGATCCAAAATTAGTAGTATTTTCAGTAGCAGCATTTCCCGGAAGCATAAAATTCATATACTCATCTTGGACACAGCCTATCCAAAAAGCCGAACTAATTTTTCCTTCAACTAATATAACAATTACCCGTGTACCAACGTCTGGTGGGATTGCCCACATTCCGTAACTTTTTTGAGAAAATTCATATCCATCGTTGTTACTAATAGATGCTAGTGGTGTAACGCCGTAAAAAGGATTTAAATATCTTGCTTCAATAGTTTGTCCGGAACGCTCTGGCTGATTACCTGAACTTGATTGCTTTAATAATTCAACCTGCAACCTACCCATATATTGCGTATCAAGATGACTTACTACAATTGCTTCAAACGGACCTGGTCCGCCGGGGAGGTTATAGTTTCTAGATCTTATTGACGTATTGCTCATTAAAACGGTCCTTGGAGTCTAATATCGTTTATATCAGGAATTTGATTTACTGCATTTTGCAATCGACTTCCTATGTTACTTAACTCTGTTTGAGCGTTAGCAAGTGCAGAGGTGGCTGACGATGTAGCTTGTTCTAATGCTGCATTAATATTAAGAGAAGTTGCGTTAGTTAATGCATCATTAAACTGACCAGTAATTGTGTCACTAGCTGCTTTTAAGTCTGCTAATAGTCCTGAATTAAGAGCGTCTTTAGCTGCTTCTAAATTTGACCCTAAGTCTTGTATAATCGGTAGAGCTTCTTCAAGTTTTGCTTGTGCCGCTGCAATAGTTGCAGGATCTACAAGATTGAGAGATTCTCCGGCTTTTTGTAATGACACTAATGCATCATTAAGCGACTGTGTCAGATCACCTTGAACAAATGCACCATTATTTTGACTAACGGCGCCCTCTGCTTGATTTTTTCTTCTTAATAAAGACAATGTCTGTGTAAACGTATTGCTAGAAATATTGTTTTTAACTTTAGTAACTCTGTAAAGACCACTAAAGGGAGAAACAATTTTTGA